>MDSV01150296.1_pt1 | contig 102726 bp, 89 predicted proteins | sample 810851 | NCBI WGS metagenome assembly MDSV01 (sample SAMN05326640, study PRJNA326480) | marine metagenome | isolation source: seawater | place: Atlantic Ocean: North East | collected 2012
CTCTAGTTCGCCTTCCGCATTGTCTCCAGATGCTTGCTCTTCCTCAACCTTAGTTCCATCATTAGCTGCTGCGCCTTCCACAGGATTTGGGTCACCATTATTCTCTAGTTCGCCTTCCGCAGTGTCTTCAGATGCTTGCTCTTTCTTATCATTAGTTCCATCGTTAGCTTCTGCGCCTTCCGCATTGTCTTTAGATAATTGTGAATTTAGATTTAATAGCCCATTACTCCTGGGTTGTGATCCCGTCTTGCTAAAGGCGCTAGGTCCTGCTCCTCCAATTTGAGGACGGTACTTTGGTGGGGTACTAAGTTCAACTATTTGCTCATTAGTTAAGTTATCGCTTTGTATATTGAAATCCTGAAGAGCAGTTTGTAATCGTTCGGCGATCACTTGGGATTGAGAAACATTGTACTCGGCAATAATATCTATGAGCTTTAACTCAGCTTCATTGGCAAAAACTTTCATTGCACTTACTGCATTTGGATCAAGATTTTGAAAATACTCCGTAATTTTATTAACTGGCTGACGGGTCAGTATCATAAATGCGTGTGCCAGTAAACGTAATTTATAATAGGGATCAGACTTACTAGATTGCAGATTTATATCACTTATTGGAGTATCACTATAAATTTTTAACAGGCTGGATGCGTCTTTCATTATTACCTCGATTACATGTTGTACTTTCAAGGCTATATGTTTAGCTGCAAAGATTCAAGGCAATATTTTCAGTTAAAGAAATATGATATTGTAAATTAAGGATATATTATATTTATATCTTTCTTAAATCATTGTTTTAATGAATTAGCACATGCTATGTTTAAACCCGTGATGATTTAACTCTCTGCAACAAAGGGATCTGCCAGTGTAGCCCAGTAATCTTTGCCTTTTAGTAAGTCATCATCAGAGATTAAACACTTGTTAAGTGACTCCCTCACTTCATGTTCGCTAAGTCCCTGTCCAATAAAAACCAGTTCTTGTCGCATGTCCCCGAAAGGCTCTTGCCAACTTTTTTCAATTGAATCGATGGTTTCCTGATCTTCTGGCCAGTTTTCTCTTGGAACTGCTTTCCAAAACATTCCCGCAAAACCATATCTTGCCATTCCACCTGCCTGACTCCAGAAGCCGGCAAGCTGTGGTCGAGTTGCTAGCCAAAAATATCCTTTTGATCTGATCAGTTTACCAGCAAGATTACCCTTATGAAGAAAGTCATAGAATTTTTGTGGGTTAAATGGCTTTCTAGCTGTGTAAACAAAACTGCTAATTCCGTATTCCTCAGTTTCAGGTACATGCTCTCCCCTCATCTCTTTCATCCAACCAGGCGCTTGCTCTGCTTGTTCAAAGTTAAAAAGTCCGGTATTTAGAATAGAATTTATTTCCACCTGACCCTCACTAATTGGAATAATCTTAGCTCGCGTATTGAGTGTTTTAAGCACTGCAACTAGCCTATCAAGCTGAGACTTCTCGATTAAATCTGTTTTACTGATTAGTAATATATCTGCGAATTCCACTTGATCAACAAGAAGGTCTGCTACACTTCGCTCATCCTCTTCACCAAGAGATTCGCCTGTTTCCTGAAGCATCTTTGCTTCATCATAATCTTTTAAAAAGTTACTGCCGTCAACAACAGTAACCATCGTATCCAGTCGGGCGTAATCAGATAATGAGGCGCCTTCTTCATCCTCAAAAGTAAACGTCTCAGCAACTGGCAATGGTTCTGATATACCTGTTGATTCAATGACCAAATAATCAAAACGTCCCTCTTTTGCAAGCTTTGTCACCTCTACTAAAAGGTCCTCACGGAGCGTACAACAAATACACCCATTACTCATTTCGACTAATTTTTCTTCTTTATGACTAAGTGATACCTCATTTTGAACCTTTGATTTATCAATATTGATCTCACTCATATCATTTACAATAACAGCTACTTTCTTGTTTTCTCTATTATTGAGTAGATGAGTTAATACTGTTGTCTTACCTGCACCTAAAAATCCAGATAATACTGTGACTGGGAGTTTATTGATTGTTTCTGCTTCATTAATTGTTATAGCCATGGGCTCACCTCAAATAAAAACTGATTGCCCTTGATTTATATCACATTTTTAGAAGCAAAGTCTAGTTTATAACGTGAAAATATTAGTAAAATCGATCAAATGATGCCTAGCTATTCATCTCTCGATCGTAGCGTTTCCTTTCATGTGCTTTTAAATATCTTTTGCGCAATCGAATATTTTCTGGGGTGATCTCAACAAGTTCATCATCGTTGATAAAAGATAATGAAAACTCAAGCGACAATGGAATTGGCGGAGTAAGCTGGATATTCTCATCAGTTCCACTTGCCCTCATATTTGTAAGCTGCTTACCTTTTAAGACATTAACAACTAAATCGTTTTCTTTTGCACATACTCCAACAATCATTCCTTCATAAACTTTTGTTTGTGGGTGGACAAATAGCTTACCTCGACCCTGGAGATTAAATAAAGCATATGCAATTGCCTGACCTTCGCTCATTGCCACCATTGCACCCTGCTTTCTCTTTGCAATTGGTTGTTTAATCATTGGCGCATAATGAGAGAAGATACGTGAAAAAATGCCCGTACCAGATGTCATAGATAAAAATTCAGGATAGAAACCTATCAGCCCTCTAGTGGGACAAATATACTCTATAATCATTCTGCCTTCTTGTCCTGGCTTAAGCTGGGTCAATTCTGCTTTTCTAACCCCCATTTCATCCATCACACTGCCCTGGTGCTCAGATTCAATATCTAGAAGCACTGTTTCATATGGCTCAGATAATACCCCAGCAATTTCTTTTTGAATAACTTGGGGCCGCGATACAGCAAGTTCAAATCCTTCTCTTCGCATATTCTCAATCAAAATTGATAGGTGTAACTCACCTCTTCCCGAGACAATAAATGAATCTTTTTGATCTGTTTCAGTCACTCTTAATGCAACATTATGTTTTAACTCTTCCATCAATCGATCTCTTAATTGACGCGATGTCACAAAATCTCCCTCTTTACCTGCAAATGGTGATTGGTTGACGGAGAAAGTCATACTGATAGTGGGCTCATCAACAGTAAGAGGCGCAAGTGCCTCAACATCATCCGGTGAACAAATCGTATCTGAGATTTGAAGTGATTCAAGTCCAGATATACAAACAACATCTCCCGCTTGAGCTGAAGCCACTTCATCTCTTTTCATTCCTTGATGCATCATAATTTGTGCAATTTTTCCTTTACGAATCTTACCGTCCTTATCAATGACACTCACCTGCTCTGCAGTACTTACACTACCACGGTAGATTCTTCCAAGTCCGATAATTCCTACGTAACTTGAATAATCCAGTGCAGAAATTTGCATCTGAAACGGCCCCTCTGTGCAGACGTTTGGTGACGGTAGATTCTCTATCATCCAATCCAGCAATGGTTCCATACTATCTGAGGGCTGCTCTGGATCCAACGTTGCAAATCCTTGTAATGCGGATGCGTAAATAACAGGAAAATCCAACTGTTCTTCAGTTGCGTCTAAACTAACAAATAAATCAAATACACCATCAATCGCTGCATCTGGATTGGCTCCCGGCCTATCGATCTTATTGATCACAACAATGGGTTTTAATCCCCAGCTAAACGCCTTTTGCGTCACAAATCTTGTTTGGGGCATCGGTCCCTCTACCGCATCAACAATCAACATTACCGCATCTACCATAGATAGAATTCGCTCAACCTCTCCACCAAAATCAGCGTGTCCTGGCGTATCAATAATATTGATTTGAGTGCCTTTCCAATTGATGCCGGTATTTTTAGCCAGAATTGTGATGCCTCGCTCTCGCTCAAGATCATTACTATCCATAATTCGAGTTTGGTCTTGCCCCCTCTCTAACATCCCACTATCTTGGAGTAAGCGATCAACTAAAGTAGTTTTCCCGTGATCCACGTGTGCAATAATTGCAACATTTTTTATTGATTTCATAAAATTCATCGATTAAGTTCAACACAGATTGCCTGATAAACTATTTAAAATCAATCATTAATTTTAAATAGTGGGTTTCTCAAGAACGCAAAAATAAATTGGGCCCTGACCCATATGGGTATCGGGCAGAATCATCGTACCATATTCTGACTTTTCAGCATGATAGCTCGGTTTAACAACTGCGTTTCTTTTCTTTAAAAATTGTTTTATGACCCCGTCATTTTCTTTTTTTGATATCGAACAAGTCGAATACACAAGTAATCCTCCGGGCTTCAGTACGTCCCATGCACGGCACAAAAGTGCATGCTGCCTGACCGATAAATGCCTAGTACGCCCGACACGCCAATCATCCAGCATGTCCTTCTCAATCCAGTGCCGCTCAGAGGAGCAAGGTGCATCAAGCAATATTTTATCGAATACTGGACACTGCATTTCTATCATATCTCCAATATTTACTTCATAGTTTTTATAAATACCAAATTGCTCAAGATTCCGCCGTAACCGATGTGCACGTGAGGAAGAAATATCGCTCACAGTGAGCATACCAGAGCCTGCTAGTATTCTAAGAATAATAAGTGCCTTCCCTCCGGGAGCTGCGCAAGCATCCCAGACCCTATCTCCCTTTTGAATATCCAGTGCTAATACAGCCTCCATTGAAGCAGGATCAATATGATAGCCTTCGGCGGGATGATCTGTCAGCCCAATAAGTGCTTTATAAGTGAGTTCCGGATCTTGAGTGATTGAGATATAACGTTGCCTATCAGCTTGCATCGCATGATAAAGATGTGGCCAACGATCTTGGTATTCCTCATGGAAGTATTTTTCAAATAGGTCCTTGCCATCTTTTTTTCTAGCCACTAAAATGCCTCATCACTCTTAAATATCTAGTATGCAAAATCATATCATTAATCGCACTCTAATCGGCACATTTTTTGAATACTTTGACTTCGTTCTCTTCACCAGTGCATTTCCAGTTATTTTAGTAGAGCTGTCACACAATACGTCCAATCATATGATCTCTCAGCTGAGTTTGTTCTGCATCTTATCAAGTTTTTGGTTAAGGCCTATTTTTGGTTATTTATGGGGAAGTATAGCCGATCGCTATGGTCTTGGCACCTCTATTAACTTTAACCTGTTGATTATGGGAGTTGGGACGTTATTAATCGGTCTAACGCCAGCATTTCATAATTTATTTTATTGCCTAATTTGGGTGGCTTTAGCAAGAGTGGTACAAATTATTGCATTCAGCGGCGAATTCACAAGTAGTGTTCAGATTATTGGCATTCTTGATGTAGAAAAAGCCAGTTGGTTATTTATGGCGACCGCGTTTGGTGGCGCTGCGGCGAATGGCTTGGTAAGTCTGTTTGAAAGTGGCCTATCCTGGCGCGTTCCATTTATAGTTAGCGGAATCATTTTACTTTTATCTGGAATCGTCAGTACCCCTAGGAAAATTATACGCGCCCCTGATGAAAATCATATAAGGGCTCTGATTCAGCTCTTTCCTTTTGCTTTATGTGTTATCTTATTTCAATTACTACCAACCTGGATTTCTGCCACAGATTTGAGAATCGACATGCTGTGGTCACTGATAATTATTGCTCTTGTGTACATTCTGATCTCCTCATACCCTCAGCAGATAGTATCTATCACATTTTTGATCATATCAGGTATATCAGCCATATCATTTTTATTTAACAATCACTTCTTTTTTCTTTGTATATGCATTCAAAGTCTTGTTGCGATGACTTTCCATACTTTTTTAATTCCAACATCAAAAACAATGAACTCTCGCTCATTCGCACTGTCATACCAAGTTGCATTTATGCTCACAAGCGGGTTAACCAGCTTATTTAGTTTTTACCTCTAACTCAGGGGTATCAATGGTGATAGTCGGAAATGCCATACTTGAACCTGATTCAATTACAAGCCTACCAATTTCGCTTAAAACCTCTTCTTTTTGATCCCTAAATTCACCATACTGAGTTGATGAGAGTATAAATTTCACACCGATATCAATAGATGATGCGTTAAATTTTATTAAATGCACAAACTTCGATTGATCATGATCAACAAAGTCAAGTGAGTCAATATAATTTTTAATGCTGTTAACCAGCCCAGGAATTTTATCAAAATCTTGATAGCAAACTCCAATTACCTCTGAGAATCGTCGTGCCTCACGCTTGGAATAGTTTTGAATCACAATAGATATAAATGCACCATTTGGAACGATAATTGGCACCTTATCAAGAGTAATTATTTCGGTTGCTCTCCAGCCAATATGCTCAACAGTTCCCTCTATTTTTCTATCTGGTGAGCTAATAAAATCGCCTACTTTAAATGGCTGGTCGATAAATATAACAAGACCCCCGAACATATTCTCAACTATTTCTTTTGCAGCAAAAGCACTTGCAAGACTTCCCGCACCAGCAACTGCGACCAGACCTGCATAACTGATTTGCATATAATCCATCATGGTGATTAAAACCAATGTAAATAGAACCAGCTTCACAATATGTTTTATGCCATTAATTTGCGTTATTCTCGATAGATCCTTTTTCTTTTTCATCTCTTTACGCTTATATTCGTAAATTTTGTTAATGATCGAATTTAAGTAGAAGAGAATAAGAAATGTGGTGGCAAAAAATGTTGCTGTATGGATCAACTCATCAAGGAGTTTTGGCTTCAGCGCCTGCGTCAACATCTGAAAAAGATATACAACCACAGTGAATCCAAGCGCTATTTTGGATGCTACTTTAAACTCCTGAACAAAAATATTGAACGGGGCTCGTAATCGACTGGCCAAAAAGGCGCTAATAATAAAACTTAGTAGCAATATTAAGAATAAAATTCCGGTGTTATATGTGATATCCACAAAGGGCGCAAAATCATTGAGAAACTTTTGTAGAGTCATATTAAATCCTTTATTTCCCTCTTATCATAGCAAAAAAATAGCAAGATTATTCAAGGATTAGTCAATACCGCTTTAAAATGGCTTTTTAACCTCTTATTTAATATATATTTGCAGATAATCATTGGAAAATCTTCCCTGAGTAAATATCAGTGCTACAATGAAAAAAATTTGTTTGGAAGCATGCTTAGTCTCTTTACAATAGGAATCAATGAACTGGTGAGTTATTTTGGCAATGATATTTATTTGCCTGCGTTACCCAGCATCATCAAGCATTATCATATTGATGAGTTCAATGCCCAGTTATCTTTGTTTCTATGGATTCTTAGCTGCCCAATATTCCAGTTGGTATTTGGACGAGTAACGCTTTATGTCAGTAAAAAAACCGTTATTCATCTGAGTAATTTTTTACTTGTTATGGCATCGTTCGCATGCGCAATGAATCCTGAATACAATATTTTCCTATGCTTACGATTTATCCAAGGAATATCTGTTGCAGCAATCACAACTTGTGGCTATGCACTAATCTATGAGAAATTTGGCACTGATGAAGGCTCTAGACTAATTGCGTTTCTTAGTAGCATCACTGTTATGGGACCAGCACTTGGCCCCCCACTTGGCAGCTTAATTCTTAGCTTCTCGAATTGGCAGGGAATTTTTTACGCACTTGCTACCATGGCATTGATAAGCAGTATTATGACAATTTTTGCTTTGCGAGAATTTCCTGATGATACCCATAATACCAGTCATGAGTCTTTAACCCCTGGTAAATCTAGATTCTTATTTTTTGCATTTGTGTTTATATCATGCCAAGTTTTTATCCCTCTTATCCTATGGATTTGTGAAAGCGCTATCATTATGATGCTAGCTAACCACTACACTGAAAGTGAATATGGGCTGACGATGCTGGTTATATTCTCATCTTATGCAGTTGGGGCAATTACTATCAGTCAATTAGCAAAATACGCTCATTCATTTTATTTACTGCATATATTATTTCCCCTCTACTGCATTGGATGTATATTAATGATTTATTTCCACGATATGCATACCCGGCTAATCATTCTTTGTTATCTGATGTTTTTGTCACCGCTAATTACTAATCGTTTGGGCCGGTATGTTGTCATGTTCAGAATTTACAACCTAAATACTACGCTTGGTATATACTCATTTAGCATTTCAGTCGCAGCAATAATCGCAAGTGGTATATCCACTTGGTTTGAACTTCATACGCTTGATATAATGGCGTCGATATTTCTTGCCAATATTGTTACGGCCCTTACTTTATTTATTATTATTACAGCAAGCAGGCACAGGACACTGCTCATTCTTTCCAGGTGATAAAACAGCAATATTACTTTCTGAGGCGCAATCTTCAGATGGCACTGATTTTAAAATCATTTCTGGGCGGGACAATGAGCGCTCTTGAAATGCTTTTGACACTATCCATAAAGATACAAGCCCCATCATACCTGACATGATTTTAATCCCCCCCCATACATATGGAGCAAGGTATAAATAGCTTGAGAAATATCCAATATTAAATAATCCGATGGCAGTCAAGGATAAACCAATCAGGGATCCTATGATATTAAAGGTGGTAATTGATCTTGGTGTGCCTCCAGAGGCATATATCAATGCATCTTTAAGAGATATCAGATTATCTGTATCGCTGATGATATTACGAATAGGAATGCCATTTTTGATCATATTCTTGAGAGCAGCAATATGAAAACTGTGGTTAAAATCGCCTGATTTCTTCTTTATATCTCTTAGCAAAGCTGATCTGTTCATTTTATTCTTGTTCATACTGATACCCCCTTCGTAACGGTTGTCGACTGACGCAGCACCTTTTCATCAAAAATTCTTGTGTATTCATCTGATGCAAAAAATGAAATACGATCAATCTGAGATTTAAAAACTGCCCGACCATTTTCAGATGCAATGTAATCTGCCTGATTAGGTCCCAGTGTATGAATATACATCTCGTGAAGAAAGCCGCCTGTATTATTAATACAACATGAACCATTTAGAATGTTTTTCAACTGGTTAGTATCAGCGGAATCATCCGTTAGGCTTTCACTTAATTGATCACTATCCTGTGCAAGCACATTGGTTAATGACGCACCGGAGGTAATAAAACCATCCTCTCCACTGAGCATTGCATATTTATTTAAGCTTGGATCACGTGGCATTAGGTTCGGATGGCGCATAATATGTCCACAAAGCAGTTTACCCTTAGATAAAAGACCTTTTGCTCTGGTTGAAACATCAAGCTGCCAACCAAACAACTTTAACAACGGCGAGATAAATACTCTATCAAAGAAAGGAAGTAATATTCCCTTATCATATTTGACCATGTAATGTGAGGATATCGTCAATAAAGAGAATACAGCAAAGGAACCCCACATCGTAGAAAAAATAAAACTCAGTGAAGATGCTTTAGTGATTAAGTAATACATCAAAATAAATATTGAAATTCTTAAGAATACACCCCCGAATAACTCGCGTGCGACTGCACTGGTACTAGCAAATGATGCCCATGAAAATGCTTTAATTGGCTGGCCTTCATTATTTAACCGGTCTGCCACTGCAACACTTAACCCCCCACCCAAGGAATGGCCATATATTATCGACTTCTTAGCGATTTCATTGGGAGAGAGATCCGCTTGTCCAGCTGCGTAGATAATCGTATCCTTAATACACTGCTCCATATCATCTGTGATTTGATTGATTTCACGATGGACTTTACCATCACTCCAACCAATCCCCTGATGATCGACAGATACCAATATTTTTTTCGACTGATCCGCAATTCTAATAGCACTATCGAGATGATTTTGTAAGCTACTACTATTTGTTCCTTCAAACCACAAAAATCCATTCTTCCATTGATCGACTTTTATACTTTCAGGCACATATAACAAACCTCTCAAAACAGTTCCATCAGCTTTAGTGATCTCATAGGCACTGCATTTTTTTCCAAAAGGGTTATGCTTTAAAAAGAAATGATAGTTTTCAAGAATTTGTCTAGGATTATCAAGGGAATGTGGGTTTAAATGCGTATTCACATTAAATGCTTTGGGATAAACAAATTGTTGTACTAAGTTAACGATGATTAACTGATAGTAGATAAAATTAAGGCCCCGCGCTAACCAGAATAGTGGCTGAAGAACGCTCATTGAAAATAAATAAACACATGTTAGAATCGGTCCTACAAAAGAACCAGAAATTAGTTTCATTCTCTATCCTTATTTAGCACACCGGCGTTGTAGAAGCATTGTAGCAATTATGATAATGAATGCCAATCATACATTATACAACCTGCCACATTCCACATTTAAGATACGCTGTTGTTGGCAGCTGGGGGTGCACAGGGTGATCTTTATCATGACCGGTTTGATAAATAAGTTTGAGTTTAACGTCGCCTAATTGACTTGACTGCAAAACCCATCCGCTTAAATGAGAAAACTTTACCTTAGCAGAGCACGATGCAAAAACAAACCAGCCCCCTTTCTTTACCTTTTTGATTCCATCTTGAATTAGTCGCTGGTAAGCATTAGTTGCTTTTTTATAGTGAGTCTTGTTAGTCATCATCGCCGGTGGATCAATAATAACGATATCGAACTGCTGATTGCTATCAGCCAAATATTCAAACGCATCTGCTTTAATAAAGCTAGCCTCTAAATGGTGATAATCAAATGCGTATTTTGCTACAGCAAGCGCTGCTTCAGACTGATCGACTAAAGTAACTGCTGCCCCTTTCAAGGCGCAAGCAAGGCCAAACCCTCCCTGATATGAGAACAAGTCCAATACTGTAGAACCTTTATTAGCAAATGATGCGGCTAACCGATGATTCATTCGCTGATCATAAAACCATCCCGTTTTTTGACCTTCTCCCAGCATCGTAAAATATTGTCGGTCATCTTCCCATACAGCAATATATTGAGGGATTTCACCGATCAATAGTGCGGAGCAATCAAGCCCCTCTCGCCTGGCTTGTCGTGAGTCAGCTCTAATTAATATCCCATCGCAATCAATAAGCTCTCGTATAACCTTAACTACAACATCCTTTAAATTCCAAATCCCGTGAGTATTAATTTGTATTACAAGATAATTTCCAAATCGATCAACGATGCAGCCAGGTATTTGATCGGCCTCACTGTAAATCAGCCGATAGTAAGGTAAGTTAAATATCTTATCTCTTTTATTTATTGCATTTTCAAGCGCTTTTTTAATGGCTTCATCGGGAGATATGTCCCTTAAAGCGAACACCCTGATCAGTATCTCTGCCTCAGGGTCACAGGTTCCAACCCCGATAAACTTCCCATCCTCACTAAGGATTCGAACCCATTGTCCTTGTGTAAATGATTGAAGTGAAAAATGTTTTGCAAGGTGCCGTTGAAAAACCCAAGGATATCCTTTGGCCAATTGGGCTGCATGTCCTTTTTTTACATAAATTTCACTTAAAAAATACATTTTATCAAACTTTTAAACTATTAGTTAGCTATAATATCATAAACAGCATAAGAATTTTATGAAAAATGAACCAGAAAATAACCCATCAACAAACCTTAGAGAAAAAGTAAATGATGGAGTCCTAAAATTACAAAATGTTTTTAGCACGCTGAATATATATTTAATGAAACTCCAAAATATTCTGATATCTGCCACTCATCAACTTGCTCACTACGGCACCATGTTTCCTCCAATCCAGTGGTTACTGGAGGGGTTGTCGATGATTACACTTGTACATGATGAGGAAAATAAGCTCCCTCCTGTGGCTAAAGGAGCATATACTGCCATTGGGGGAATCGTGGTTGGAACATGTATTTTCCTTTTTTATGCTGCTTTAAGTGGGATGTTGATGCCCTCCATGCCTTTTATTGCGGTTAGCTGCGCATTTGTCCTGGCACTGAGTTATCTGCACCTTGCATATATCCATCACTTTAATACAGAATCTAAAGACTATAACACCATGAAAAGTAAACTTAACGGCCTGTTAGATGCGAATGAAAAACTGAAGCCATTTCGCTATATATTATTTGAATTTTACATCGCACAGTACTCATCAATTAAAAAATACGACCTAAAACTGGATATAGAAAAAATCAAATCTGATAAAAAACTTCAAAACATTGATCTTGATGAGGTAAAAACATTCTTTGAAAACAATTCTGCTGATATTGAAACATTCAGACTCGCATCTGCAAAATATTCAAAAACAACTTCAAAGATACTATTATCTGGCATATATATTTGTAGTGCTATTATTATTTTATCTACAATTGTTACTGCATTTATCAATCCTGTATTTTTGGCGTCATTCGCCATTGCGCTTACTGCTGTACTGATAATAAAGCGCAATGAAATTGGCTACTCATTGAAACGAATGATTCATGAATTTTCTCTAAAACTCAGTTCTGACGAAACGGAAATATATAACGATCTTAGACAAAAAACCACAGAGAACCTTGCATCTGTGATCACCTATAGCTTACTGGGAGCCGCATTTATCACAATGATGGTTAATCCGCCTTTGGGCATTGCATTACTGATTGGTACGGTGATGATCCGATTTATTTATGAAGGGGTCATGAAAATCATTAACCAGCCTAAAGATGAAAAAGCAGGGTATGAGCCTGTTCCTAAGATCGATAAGCCTGAAAATCTGAAGAGCGACTCCCCTGAACCTAAAGTTTCAAAGCACATTGCTAAAGAACCCACAAAAGAAGGGCCGCAGATCAGCAAGAAATCATCAGGCTGATTGCATCTGATTCATCTTAGCGTAGGCTATCTTGATTTTATCCAGTGCTTGAGCAAATATTGCCTCACTGTGTTGTATCGATACAAATCCTGCTTCATAAAGCGACGGTGCAAAATACAATCCCTGCTCTAATGCACTTTGGTAAAATGCTTTGAATAACTCACTTGAAGTATTTTTCACTTCGTTAAAATTTGTTGGATATGTCTCAAGATGAGCAAAACCAAACATCCCGCCTTTCACACAATAGGAGAAAGGCAAATCATTCTCGTTGGCCATACTTTTCCAACTATCAAGAAACTGTTCAATGTTATTTTCTAGTAGTTGATAGTCGATATGTTTTACTTCGTTAAGAGTTGCACAGCCTGCAGCCATCGCAATTGGATTTCCCGATAATGTCCCCGCTTGATACATCTTACCTAACGGGCTGACATGCTCCATCCATTTTCTATCACCTCCGTAGCACGCAGCGGGAAGACCACCACCAATTACTTTACCTAAAGCCGTAAGATCTGGCTTTACTCCATAAATTGCCTGGGCTCCACCTGAGTGAACCCGAAAGCCTGTCATCACCTCATCAAATATAAGTAAGCTTCCCCACCGATCACATATTTCTCTCAGGGTTTCGAGGAAGTTTTTCTCTGGTAATACCATATTCATATTCCCAGCGATGGGTTCAACAATGATTGCTGCAATTTTCTCGCCTGATTGGTTAAAATGCGCCTTCACTGAATCAATATCGTTGTAATCAGCCAATAATGTCTTCTTTGCGACGTCCGGATCGACACCGCTTGAACTTGGTGATGAGTGGGTCAGTAACCCAGAACCTGCCTGGACTAATAGCGCATCTGCATGACCATGATAGCAACCAACAAATTTTAGTATATGGTCCCTTCCAGTTGCAGCTCGTGCCAACCGAATTGTACTCATCGTAGCTTCCGTTCCAGAATTAACAAAACGCATGCACTCAAGATGCGGGAAAAAAGTTTGAACTTTTTGACCAAGCTCCACCTCAAGAGGACATGAGATACCATAGCTAAATCCTTTGGCAGCTTGTTTGGATACCTGCTCTACAACCTTTGGATGAGCGTGCCCTAGAATCATTGCCCCCCACGATGCGATAAAGTCAATTAACTGTTTACCGCTGGTATCATAAATGTATGGCCCTTGAGCTCGATCAACAAACATTGGCTCCAGGCCAACTGAGCCCATCGCTCTAACAGGAGAATTTACTCCCCCAGGAAATAATTGGGATGCTTTAGCAACTAATTGAGAATTCGTCATATTACCCATAATTTTTACTATGTTATATCATATATTAGACTAATATACATTACTATCAGCAATGAGAAAAGACATCTATTTCTTTAATTACATTTGAATTTTACCCAAATAAATCATAGAATTGCGAATACCTTTCGGAGATTAATTATGGTTGCCTCATCAATGGATGTGCTAGTCGCACTGTGTAAACGACGTGGTTTTATTTACCCCAGTTCAAGTGTGTATGGCGGCCTGGCTGGTATGTATGATTTTGGCCCGATGGGAGTTGAACTAAAAAATAACCTCAAGGCATCCTGGTGGCAGTCTATGGTTTATGATCGAGATGATATTGAAGGGTTAGATAGTACCATCTTGATGTCTAGAACGGTGCTACAGCACTCTGGCCACGAAAGCACTTTTACTGATCCTCTTGTTGACTGTCGTAATTGTAAGGCGAGAATGCGCGCAGACTTCATTGTTAATAATGAGTGTATCTACTGTAAAAGTACCGACTTAACAGAAGCAAGAGACTTTAACCTTATGTTTGCTACGACTGTGGGCCCTGTAGTTAATGATGAGAATAGAGCCTACCTTAGGCCAGAAACCGCGCAAGGGATATTTATGAATTTCAAAAATATTCTCGATTCACAAGCGCCGAAAATTCCTTTTGGTATCGCGCAAATTGGTAAAGCTTTCAGAAATGAAATTACTCCTAGAAACTTTATTTTCCGAGTTCGAGAATTCGAGCAGATGGAATTAGAGTTCTTTGTAATGCCCGGTGATGATGAAAAATGGCATCAATACTGGATTGAAAATCGCTATCAGTGGTGGCTAGATCAAGGCCTATCACCTGATAGATTGCATCAATGTGATCAAGAAAAAGATGAGCTCGCTCACTACTCTAAACGGACTGTTGACTTTCTATACGATTATCCACACGGCCAGGACGAACTAGAAGGCATAGCAAACCGAACTGACTATGATTTAGGCTCACATACTAAGGAACAATCATCACTTAACATACAAGCGAATGTTAAAGACAACACTGATAGTACTCAGCGTTTGGCAATCAAACACCCTGATCGTAATGAGTGGGTAGTTCCATACGTCATTGAGCCTTCATGTGGTGTTGATCGAGGTGTATTGGCAGTTTTGTGTGAAGCATTTGATGAAGAAACACTTGCCAACGGTCAAATAAGAACCGTAATGCGGCTAAAACCTCATCTAGCACCAGTCAAATTTGCAGTTATTCCAATCGCAAAAAATAACCCTGTGATTATGAAGTGTGCAAAATCCATTACACAGAAATTACGATCACAACTTGGTAAAAAGGTTGTTCTTGAAAACACGGGTAATATAGGAAAAGCCTATCGGCGACACGATGAAGTTGGCACCCCTTTTTGTATTACCGTTGATTTTGATACAATCGCAGCAGATGATGCGACTGATCCTGGCACAGTGACTGTTCGAGACAGGGATTCTATGCAGCAAATTAGAGTGCCTCTTGAGGATATTGAACGCGTCGCTAACGAGTTACTATCTGGCGGAATTGAAGCATTTGCTCAAGTTAAATAAATACTGAATTATTTACTGGCAAATCATCCATGTTCTCGTCAAAAGCATCATTGAGTGAATCTAATGACCTTATCAGCTTTGCTGTATCTGCATGCGTGAGCATCACATAGTCATTCCCTGCCGCAACTGCCTTTGATATCCGCTGTGAATATGAACCTTTTATCGCACCCATGGATAAACAGTCGGTAATTATCTTCACATCACCCAGCTGCTCTTTAATGTTTTTAGTAAAATTGCTTGAAAATGGAAGAATCTCGCTTTGTTCTAGATTTGGCATATGCAAATGTGCCGTCATAATCATATCAATATCATAGGAGTCAATAAGATACTTATAATGATCAATCACATCTTTAATCTGCTCGTAACTTCTAAGATCCTCTGGCAGCTCAATGTGCGAATCTGCTTTACATAAACCATGATCTGGAAAATGCTTTAAGCAGACCTTCAATCCTGCTGCATTGGCCCGATTAATATAAACACCAGCAAGCTGGGCAATTTGACTGTAGTTATCACCATATGATCGCAAATTTTTTGAGATTACCTCTGAGATTTCATCATCAATATCAACACATGGGCCAAATACCCTATCAATACCGAGTCCTTTCAATAACGCAAAATCATCATCGAGATGCTGCCTCATCCTTGAGGTACTCCCTTCTCGAAAATCAGGGATATATGTTGAGGGAGATAACATTCGCCCAAGATGAATATATCTCAACCGGTTGACTCTGCCCCCTTCATGGTCTATCGCAATTTCAATTTGTGAGTTAATCGTTTTAACTTGTTCAATCAACGATTTTAACCGCTTCAGAATATCATCAGAATTAACGTTCTGACTATCTTGCTCTTTGCAAATATTTTCAGAAAATATCACCAATCCTGTGATCTCAGGCCGTGCAAGTAATCTTTTCTCGTCATCCGTTAGAGTGTAGCCAGATAAAGATATATACAATTTTTTCATAATAAGCCTCCAAGTCATCTTAACCGCTGTATACTTTTATTTCAATTTCTCTTCTGTTAGCATAGCGCAGGAGGCAGTAATGGCAAAACTATACTTTTATTACTCTGCGATGAATGCGGGTAAAACAACAACATTATTACAGTCAGATCACAACTATCGTGAACGTGGTATGCGAACTTTAATGTTCACCGCTCAGATAGATCACAGAACTGCAACCGGCGTGATCAGTTCTCGAATTGGCCTCCAAAGAAGTGCTACGTGTTTTGATGAAAATCTCAATTTCTTTTCGCATGTTGAAAATAATATTAAAGAAAACGGAGCGCTTCACTGTATTTTGGTTGATGAAGCTCAATTTTTAAGTAGCGCACAAGTCGATCAACTGTGCACGGTTGCAGATTTATTAAGCATTCCGGTCCTGACATATGGGATACGCACTGATTTTCAAAGCGAGCTATTTCCAGGAAGTGCTCGCTTACTCGCACTTGCTGACAAATTATGCGAAATTAAAACAATTTGTCCTTGTGGACGTAAGGCAAGTATGAACCTCCGACTTGATGAAAACGGCGAGACTGTTACTAAAGGAGACCAAATAGAAATTGGTGGTAATGATCAGTATATAGCTCTGTGTAGGCGCTGTTTTAGCGAAAGACATCATCAGGAGGAGCAATCTCAGGAAACGGCCGAAGCCCTTTAAGTTATTGAAAATAATGTATTTATTTTTACAAAAAATAATGATAGAATTTATCTTACTGATTTTAAAGAGAATATAAAAATAGTTTTAGAAATTTTGTGCAAAGATTATCTGATGTGCTATATCAAGAAACTGGTCAAACAAGGTAAGAATATGCTGTACAGTAAGTTAACCACATTCCTACATCGATTTAAGATATATATTACAAAAGAAAAGTCTGGAAGTAATTGTTTTTATTTCTTATTTATACTATATTCAATTCAGTAGAATAATACAAGGATAATATTATGGAACATTTTGCCAGCGAACTCCCCAACGTCCCGCAAGCACAAGTAAGTAAATTACTGCTTAAAATTAACGCCCTTAAGGGTGACAAAGAATCTCTCATCAAACTCGCACAAATGTATGCAGTTGGCCGCCCTTATTTTGATAAGGCCTACCCCCAACGTGCATTGTATATTTACCAGCTTGCTGCAAAAAAAGACTGTGCAGATGCATGGTACTACCTTGCATTATGTTACGAGCAAGGACAACCTTATTTCACTGAGCCCAATCTAAAACGAGCCTACCATTGCCTACAAGAATCCACTCGACTTGGTTCAAAGCTTGGCTGGTATCATTATGGTGAGTATTTAGAATTTGGATTACTGGGTAAAGATCCAGATTATACCGGCGCATATCAAAGCTATCAGAAAGCAGCAGAACAAGGGCTAACTGATGCTATCGTTCGTGTTGGTGAGTGCCTTGATCAAGGTGCCCCATATGTCAGTAATCGTCGCCCGAGAGCTGCATATGAGCACTACTGCAGAGCAATGCACCTAGGTAATCGATTTGCTAAAGATAAAGTGGCACAATGTTTGGAGATTGGTGAGCCCTATTGCGATCAATCAAAAGGCTTGGCTTTAGCAATACGTCAATCTTTACGATCATATCGAACTGCTAAGTAACTTTACGACGCCGATCAACAATAGCTAGGATACAAACATCCGACCAAATATTTATCGGCGTTTCGATCATATCTATTATGGTGTAAAATGGCAAAATCAAACCCATCATATCAGTTGATACATTCATATTCACCAAATAAGCACTGGCCATAAAGAAACATCCCATGGGCACCCCCGCGTTACCAAACGCAGCAACAATGCTCAGTAATATCCAGAGAATTTGATCAAACAAAGAGAAATCAACACCATTAACCTGCGAGACAAAAAGCACAGTAATAAAAATAAATGCAGCACAACCGTTCATATTGATAGTGGCACATAACGGCAAAATTGCCTCAGACTCACGCTCATCAATCTCTGTGTTAGATTTAACACAAGACAGTGTTAAAGGGAGTGTTGCAGTTGATGATTTAGTCATCGCTGCCATCATCAGTGCCGGATAAACTGCACGAAATAAATACGTTACAGAAACTTGGAATAACGCCAAAATCAATGGCAACACAATTAACCCCTGCACGAGATTAGATATCAAAATACAAGTTAGGTAGCCACCTAGGAGGTGGAATGTTTCCGATGGGTTTTCCTGCTTTAGCAGCTCCAGAATAAACGCCCAAACAACAAATGGAAGTAACCACATCAGTAGTTCTGCCATTCGAATAAATAGAGCATATACACTGCCCAGCGCCTTTTGCATAAAATCTCGCTCAGAGTCAGGAAGCTCTGTTACAAGCCAACCAAATATCATCGCGAATAATACAATACCAACAACATTATGCTGCTCGAACATAGCAAATAAATTATCGGGGATTAATTCCTTTACGCTGACCTCAAATACCGGAGCATGATGATCAATACCAACTTTAACAAGCCCCTGAGCAGGATCGATTAGTTGATATATAATCCAAGCAAGTACTGCCGCGATTCCTGTCGTGAGCATTGCCAACCGAATTGTTCTAATTAGAACATCTCCGGCACTACCCCTAATCCCTAGCGTTGCAATTGTTGAGCTGAGTGAAAAAAATATCACCGGAAGACTCAAAAGTTTTAGTAGATTCATAAACCCCTGGCTGACCCAGCTGGCGGCAATAATGATATGGGGATTAGCCACGTAGGATAGAAGAAATCCGGTAGCAACTGACAGTAACGATAATATTCCAAGATGCTTCACAAATTACTCCTAATATTTTTTTGCTTATGCAATAAATCTTACAAGCATCATACCCATCTTTTATAACGTTTTCAAAAAAACAATATCACAAGGTAAAGTAACAACTGAATTCTATAATGGCTGTGCTCCAAAAAATTGACAAGCAGCTTAAAAGAATACGCTGCTGATTTAAAATACATTTCATCAGCGAACATATTTCAAGCGACCTAAGTATACTTTGATACTTATCGCATAAAAGCTCCTTGGCATTTCCTTAAATAAAGGTTATTATAGGGTCTATAGTGACATACGTCTACATGACATGGAGAGTACAATGACCCATACGCACAGGTTTTATACAACCATCAAGCATTTACTGATAATTTGTTTATTTATAATGTCCTCTGCTTCAGCACTTAGTAAAAAGCATCCAACTTACATCTCTCTCGGTCTTGGATTTGCAGGCAGTGACAAAAGCATTTCAATTACAACCTGGAAGCCAAAATCAAATGCCGTTTCCCCAGTAGATAAAGTCAATACGGGCACGGGCTCAGCAGAACTCTTTATGGCATATGAATCTGGAACATTTGCTTTTAAACCCAACAACGGTATTGGATTTAGTTTTTCAATGGGTGGTGTTGATGTGACAAACGGTGTTGGCCTTGAGGGTGAATTTGGTTACTTCTCCACCAGTAACAAAAAACCTGGACTAATTGCCGCAACCCTTGACGAAACAACCGGCTCTACGGATAAATCCTCATTGGAGGCTAATACTGAGGCACAGGTAAAATTCACTAATATTAAACGAGCAAGTGGGCTGAAAAGTTTTCGCACTACAGTCAATCTCATTTATTTTCCGATGATTCAATCAGGTACTGAAGTATACGTTGGCGCTGGTGGTGGGTACTCACGTACAGGAATTTATTATCGAAGAAACGCAGATGTCCAATACAAAGCAGCTGATGCTAACGGAGCGACGACACCCTCTGAATTTGGTGCAGCAGCGAGGGTTAACCTCGGCCCACAAATTGAACCATCTGGCTGGAGTGCTGTTCTCCAAGGATTTTTGGGAATCCGAATGCCTTTTGAACCTGACAGTGCATTTGATATTCGTGTAACATTACTGCAAGGATACACTAAGAAAATACAATCAGATTTATCTGGCTACCAGATTGCTTCCACAGATGCTGCTGACAATATCACAACTGCTAGCTACAAAGGCATGATTCAATCTGCTTACGTTACACCTGAGTCGGATGCTAACTTGACCATTAAGGATGAGGCATCCCATGAGTTTAACTCAGTTGTCACATCAATTTCAGCTAGTTTCTCCCCTTATTAACTGTTGCATTTTACCCTTCTCTATGATGAAATAGCACTGGCGCTGGGCCTTCTGCACTTCTTTCTTGTGAACCCCGTCAGATCCGGGAGGAAGCAGCGGCAGCAGTGATTAGAAGGTGCCGGAATGTGCCTAGCGTCTTATATTTTCGAGGAATTATGTCTAATTATACCGCACTTGCTCGCTCTTGGCGCCCTAATATTCTAAGTGATGTGATTGGTCAAGAATTGACAGTCAGCGCTCTTAGTAATGCATTAACACACAATGTTCTGCACCATGCCTATCTATTTACGGGCACACGTGGAGTCGGAAAAACTTCCCTAGCACGCATCCTTGCTAAATCGATGAACTGTGAAGAAGGAATCTCCCCTAATGCATGCATGCAGTGCAATAGCTGTATTGGAATCACAGCAGGGAAAGCCATTGATGTCCTTGAAATCGATGCAGCGTCAAAAACAAAAGTTGAAGATACGCGAGAGTTGCTTGAGCAAACACAATATGCCCCGGTAAATGGCCGATTTAAGATCTTTATTATCGATGAGGTTCATATGCTATCTGGCCATAGCTTTAATGCTTTACTCAAAACACTTGAAGAGCCACCTCAACATGTTAAATTTCTTCTTGCAACAACTGAGCTTGCAAAAGTACCTCCTACGATTCGCTCTCGCTGCATCCATTTTCCTCTTCAGAATATCCAAGCTCAAACCATTGTTAATTACATCAAAGCACAGCTTAAATCGCAAACAATCAAGTGTGATGACTCGGCATTATCAATCATTGCCCAACATGCTAAAGGCAGCCTCAGGGATGCACTCACACTGCTTGAGCATGCGCTTATGATTGATCAAAAAACACTGACATTAGATACAGTGACCAATCTCACTGGCCAGATCCCCCTTGCCTACTTATCTGATCTATTAAAAGCCATGTATCAAGGAAAAAACGCCTTACTTGAGAAATTCTTTAATGATTTTAAGAGCAAGGCCACCAATTATAACTCTGTACTTGAGCAGCTGATTAATCTTACACATCAGGAAACGATGAAGCCCTTATATAACACTCAATCTGAATATGATGATGAGTTTCTGCAAATTGCCTATGATGTGCTTTTACAGGCATTATCTCAGGCCTCCTATGCACCAAGTGAACAAATAAATTTTGAAATGGCAGTAATGCGAGTGGCCTTCTTTTGCCCCGCAATACAACAAGTTACTCAAAGCCCTCCTACTGTAACAGTCGATCACAAGCCACAAGATAGTTTAACGCATACTACATGGCTATCGATAATCCCCGATCTTGAACTATCAGGGATGGGATTGGCATTAGCGAAAGAGCTGGTTATTATCGAACAGAATAATACATCCTTGTTGTGTGAGCTGGCTCCTAATATGAAAAGCCTAGTACAAGACTCCTCTCAAAAAGCCATTGTCACTGCTCTACAAAAGCGAAATTTTAACATTCAGACTATTGAGATAAAACTAAATAACCATCAACTAAATACCTATACACAGATGGTGCAATCTGAAAAAGCAAATTACAAACAGTCCGTTACTAATGCCTTATCTGAACACCCTCAATCCAATTCCTTATTAGAAACACTCAAGGCTGACTTAGCGCGACTTGAGATAGAAACTACATCCCCCTAAACCATCCACTCATCCGGTTAAGAAATTCATTTTTCGCATAATCTTCTTCCTGCACTTCCTCATGCTTTGTTTCAAAAACAATGGGGCGCGTTTGCTGGAAATTTCTTTGGTTAAGTACGCTCTCATTGACACATTTATCACGGTATAATGACCCTGTACCTAAATCAATATCACCGTCCTTTACTTGATTAAGCACATATGCCAGGGCAAGCATTGGCCTTGATAAATTAAGGAGTTTACCCTGTGGAAATTGTTTCATATCCGTATGTAAGTGCTTTAAATATTTCACTGGTGAACTATCAATTTTTCCTTGCTTTAGATTAACGATTAGTCGTTTTAACGCTTTATCAGTATTATCAACCGAAAATAAGAACTTCATCAAACCCTCTCCCAAGTCATCTGGCAGCACTCTCAATATATATGGTAAATACTGGTACCCATCAGCAGGAAAAATCAAATTAATCGCTAATAACCGCACTAAGTCTTTGTCAATTTCAGATTCACTCTTTGTCAGCTCATCAGTGATAAAGCCCAACATCAAACTGGATGTCAACCACCCAGAACCTAACACACTTCTTTTTGCAAAAGTATTGGGTAGTTTTTTGTTGCTTACCTCTAAAAATTGTCTGATTATATCATGCAGTAACACACTCATTTGAAAATACTGATACTTCCTTGGCCACCCTGCTAATATGACCTGGTCGCTGGGAAAAATACCAATGTCAAATTTGGGTTTAAACCATCGCCTTGGGTAGGTTCTAATTAGATTATGAAGCAGTTCCCGCTGGCTTGACTCCACTTCAGGGAACGACTTAAGTAATCGCGCTGCAAGAATTAACCCTTGTATGGGATAATGCGTTTCATGAGGTCGATAAGATAAAAATTCATTGACTTGATTAAGCTGTAAGCGCGCAATATGAACATCCTTAATGGGAATAATATGACGATATAATGGTACTGAAAATCTTCGGCGCACTCTTTCCTTTTCTGAAAACTTGGCCTCATTGGCTAATCGCAGGCCCTGATTAGGCTGTAATTGCTTACTTAAGATACTCTTTTCTCTTGTAAATAACCCCGATGAGAAAAACGCGTCAAATGATTCATATTCTTTGGCAATGTCTGTTTTTGTTTCAACAAATGGAATGTGAAGTTCACTTTGTGGGTGGTGCATATTACTTGACGCAAGGGCTGTTTCTTTAGACATAAAAACACCCGGGGCCATGGCCTCTGTGTCAAACGCCAAATAATAGAGGTTATAATCCTCGTGATTAAGCATTATCTCTTCTTTGGCCGGTAACCCTTTAATTTGCTCGATTTGCTCACACAGCTCACTTGAGCGCTGAATCACCCACTCAATACTAACAAAGGGAGTCCTCCCTACACTGTAGATGTTTTTCGGTATCGACGCATATGTTGATACAATAAGGTAGCCATACATTTTTAATTGTTATAATTTTTCTATGTTCATTATAGCACTATATCGGCGTTATTACTCTTATATAACACCCGGGCAATGACTTGCAAAAATAACGCCCCAGTAGAGCGGCATAATCATAAATACCATAAATAATTGTAACTGTCCCATCCATTGGTCCTAGTATTCCATAAAATTATTATAGTATAGAAAATCAAATCTGCTTAGGCGATCAAAGAAGCATGGGTCACAGCCTGGTTGGCAAATAGCATAATATGGTTTGGCAATATGCCAGTTAATAGTAACCCGAGACCTAAACCAGACAGTACAACTGCTTTACGAGTAGTGATATTTAGCACAATCGCCTCACCGGTCGTCTCATCTTTAAAATACATCAGCCGAACAATATTTAAATAGTACCCAAGAGCAAACACACTGATCACTATCAATCCGACAGAAGTTAGGATGTCACCTTGCTTAATCAAACTAGCAAATACCATTGCTTTGCTCATAAATCCGGCAAACGGAGGCACCCCTGCTAAAGAAAATATTCCCGCCATTATTATTAGGCCCATAAGTGGCGAGCTGTATCCAAGGCCTCCCAGTGATGAGATAGGCACCTGCTTGGTCTCTTCAATCAGCAGTAACCATCCAAATGTAATCGTACTCATCAACATATATATCAACATATATATTAAGCTACTTGTGTAGCCAAGCTCATTAAGGGTATATAACCCCATCATAAAAAATCCCATGTGGCTTATCGATGAATAAGCAATCATGCGCTTATACTCAGACTGTGATAAAGCCATAAGGTTACCATATAACACCGATAATACCCCAAGAATCAGAATAATTGGCTGCCAATATATACTTTGAGATTGTAAAATAAGAGTTAACTTTATCATCACCGTCCCAACAGCGAGCTTTGGCAAGGTTGATATCCATAAAACAACGTCTGGTCGCGCAGCTTGATAGACATCAGGAAGCCAGCTATGAAATGGAAATAACCCCAGCTTAAATGCAAGACCGGCACTCATCATTGCAATGGCAAGACCGGTAACTAATTTTGCTGCATCTGGACTTAAAAGATTACTCGCGCTATGCGTGTCATACATGTCCTTAATAACCGATAGTTGTAGACTACCTGATGCGGCATATAAAAGTGCAAATCCGAATAATAAGAAACCTGAAGCAATGGCGCCGGTTACAAAATATTTCAACGCTGCCTCCAGTGATCGATCGTCCCAGGACCGGATAGCAACAAGAGTATATAGCGGTAAAGACATCAATTCGATACCCATATAGATTGTCAGTAAATGGGAACTTGAGATTAATAGCATCACCCCAATTAAGGAGGACTGTAACAGCACAAAACTGCTAGAATCGTAGTCTTTTTCAATCATCTTGTCATATCCAAGAAGAAGCACAAAAGCGGAAAAACAAATAACAACACGTTTTAAAGTCAGGATACTACTACTAACAAAAAGGCCTGTATAAATATATCCCTCAAAAGGAAAAATCACACTGCCAATCAAAGACACAAGCAGCGATAAAAGGAAAACATGTAGCACCATCACGCGGCTATCTTGATAGATAGAGCACAGCACAACATTGATAACCAAACCCAAAAGCAGAATATATTCAGGAAGTAATACTAACCAATTCATGCCTTTTCTCCTACCTTAAATTTCAGCGCCTGACTGATAACCTGCTGACCTGACCTATCAAGCAAATCACCCATCGGTTTTGGATATACACCAAAAAGAAAGATACATGCAACCAAAACAGCCAATACGGTCGATTCAAAAATATTCACATCCTTTACATCACCTTCAATTGCAACAGGCCCCATAAATACATTTCTATACATCCACAAAGTATAAGAAGCAGAAATAATCAACGTCAAACCCGCTGCAAAACTGATCCATAAGTTTGTTTTCAAAAATGAGGCAATCACAAGTAATTCACCAACAAATCCGGAAGTGCCTGGCACGCCAATATTTGCCATACAAAAAATTAGAAAAAAAGCTGATAGATAAGGAACTTTACTCGCAATACCGCCAAGCTCACTAATCTGACGTGTGTGCAATCGCTCATAAATCATTCCAAATGCCAAAAACATGGCTCCACTTGCAAATGCATGTGAGATCATCTGAATCATAGCCCCGTTAAATGCCAAGGGAGATAGCTGACCTGGAATCAAATAAATCCCAAACATCCCAAGCGTTACGAAACCCATGTGTGCAACAGAAGAATAGGCAATTAAGCGTTTCATATCCTGCTGAACAAGTGCAATTAAGCCAACATAGACAATCGCGATCAATGACAAAATAATCATTGGCATCGCAAAAAAAGCCGATGCATCGGGTGTGATTGGAAGACTAAAACGCACAAACCCGTATCCTCCAACTTTAAGTAGTAATGCTGCAAGTAAAACAGACCCACCCGTTGGTGCTTCGGTATGCGCATCGGGTAACCATGTATGAACAGGAAACATTGGTACCTTGATAGCAAACGCCAACAAAAAGGCAATAAATAAGAAGCACTGTGTCTTTAAATCTAAATTAAGCGCAATCAGTTCACTAAATGAAAATGAACCTGCTTTCAGACCCAAAAACAGAACACTGATCAAAAGTAATGTGGATCCTAAAAAGGTATAAATAAAGAATTTTCTGGCGGCAAGTGACCGCTGCTGTGATCCCCAAATTCCAATACACAAATACATTGGGATCAAAGAACCTTCCCAGAACAAGAAAAACAGTAAAGTATCTTGTGCACAAAATACGCCATTAATCATGGTCTGCATCATCAAAAAGACTGAGATATATTGCTTATAATTTGTTTTTATCAATGATCGTGAGATCAAGCAAATAATCATTGTAGTAAGCGATGTTAATAAGATCAATGCGATTGAAATTCCATCCACAGCAAGAAAATATTTCGCATTTAAAAAAGAAATCCAATCTACACTTTCAACAAACTGTAATCCCCCCGCTGTCTCGTCGTACATTGAATAAGCTACACAGGCTAGAAATACTGACAGAAACGACGATGCAATCGAAAAATACCAAGCATGTTTCTCATTTTTTATAAAATTGATAATTAGTGTTGCTATAAACGAGTGCCAAACAATTGAACTTAAAATATACATCTTTACACCATCACAACTAGATAACACATAATTCCGATACCACCGAGCATCAATAAAGCGTAGTGATAAAGATAACCCGAGACATGACTTTTTATGGTCTTGGCCGTAACCTGAACAACACGCGCACTTCCCATAACAAGCGTATAGTCGATGATTTTACCATCTGTAACCTGGCTGAAAAATGAGCTTACAGCACGGATAGATGGAACCAGTACACGTTCAACCACCCAATCAAAATAGAATTTCTCGATTAAAATATTACGGAAAAAATTAATTGAGCACGCAATGCCTCTCTCGGCCCCTCGACGATAAACAAAATAAGTGGCCAGTGAGCTGACTAGCATGAGCCAAAATGGTAATGAACTGAGTGAATGTATAGCCATATGAATCGGATCTTCTAGCATGTGATTGATATCAACCATTCTCTCTTTGGCTAAATGCGTGTAGAAAATCGCATCACCAAACCAATTGCCCTGCCCGAGTATAGGCGCCATTATTAATCCAATAATCGCTGATGGAATACTCAGAAGCACTAAAGGAACAGTAATACTGCTATCTACCTTTTCTACCTTACCGGTATATCTTTTCTCACCAAGGAAAGTCATATAAAATGCCCTGACAGAATAAATAGAGGTCACCATCACACCTAACATCAGGCAAATATGAGCATACCCAGCCCCCCAAATCTCTGAGGTTGCCGTTGCCATAATAACCGTATCTTTTGAATAAAATCCGCTAAATAATGGCACTGCCATCAAAGATAATGAGCCAATTAGAAATGTAGAGGCAATAATCGGCATATCTTTAAACAGCCCGCCGTACTTTCTCATATCTTGCTCATGGTGTGTGCTTGCAATCACTGCCCCAGCAGCTAAGAACAATAACGCTTTAAAAAATGCGTGTGTCATTAAGTGAAACATTGCTAGCGCATACGCAGAAGCACCCACTGCACTCATCATATAGCCAAGTTGTGATAAGGTAGAATAAGCCACAACTCGCTTGATATCGTTATTTACGATAGCAATAAGACCTAAAAATAGACCTCCTGTTGCTCCGATTATTAAAATAAGCGATCGTATGCTCTCGGAAAACTCAAGTAAAGGACTAAACCTCACAAGTAAATACACCCCAGCTGTCACCATAGTTGCTGCGTGGATCAATGCAGAAATAGGCGTTGGGCCTTCCATTGATTCAGGTAACCAAATATGAAGAGGAATCTGTGCTGACTTTCCCATGGCGCCAATAAATAATAACAAGCAGATCAAATCCACTAACTGCCACTGTCCTACACTAATGGATGTTAAATTTGGAATTTCTTGATAAATCACGTCATAGTTTAAACTGCCGGTGTAACACAGTAACAACCCAAGGGCCATAAGAAATCCGAAATCCCCCACCCGATTAACGAGAAATGCTTTAAAGGCACCGTTTGCAGCAGAATCTTTGTGGAACCAAAAACCAATGAGCAAATAAGAGGCAACACCGACTCCTTCCCAACCAAAAAACACCTGTAGCAAGTTATTTGCACCAACAAGCATTAACATTGCAAAAGTAAAAAAGGACACATAGGCAAAAAATCGTTGAATACCCGGATCTCCCTTCATATAACCCATCGAATAAATGTGAACTAGAAGACTAATCACAGTCACAATGACCATCATTGAAACGGACAGCCGATCAAGCCAAAACCCAACTTCAAACGAGAATTGCCCCAATGAGATCCATTGATAAAGCGTAAAATTCAATAATTCGCTTTGCCCAACACAGAAATAATAAAATAAAATTAATGCGCTGACGCATGCAATACTTACCCCAAAAATCGTGGCAAACTGTGCACCACGAACACCCACTCGTTTAGCAAATAGTCCCGCAATAAGCGCACCAAACAATGGAGCAAAGCAAATGATTTGAACTAGCGATTTATATGTTTCAATCATGATTATCCCTTTAACAAGTCAAGCTCACCCAAATCTACCTTTGCATGTCGCCTGTATATAAGAACAAAAATCGCAAGACCAATAGCAGTCTCTGCAGCCGCGACCGATAAAATAAACAGTACCATCACCTGTCCCTGAAGATCACCCAGCGCATGGCCAATTGCTATAAAAATAGTATTAACTGATAATAAGATAATCTCTACACACATCAACAGAGCAATAAGGTTTTTACGACTTACAATAATACCTGTTAACCCGATAAAAAAAAGCAAACTAGAACTAATTAAATAATTCTCTAATCCAATTCCGCTCATGTTTGGTCTCCAAACTTAACAATCTTTAATCGGTTAGCTCTATTAGCGGCCACCTGAGTTTTTACTTTCTGAGTTTTGTTCCCAGGATTGGGACCACGAAATACAAGCACAATCGCAGAGATCATTGCAACCAGTAAAACCAATGCAACCATTTCAAAGGCAATTATATAATCGGTGTATATAAGCTTACCAAGCGCCACGGTATTACTGTCTATAGGGCCCACTTTTTGGGCATAGACAATTAACTGACTCGCAGGGTGAGTCACCCAATAAGTAAAGCCGACACCAAAGGCCAATAGTGCAACCAGTAAGCCAAGCCCTACCCTTGCCTTGAGTGATAATCCACTGGGCAATGAGTCTACATTAAGCATCATAACAACAAATAAAAATAGCGTCATCACTGCACCCACATACACAAAAATCAGTGCCAAAGCTAAAAATTCAGCATATTGCAGTAACCACATAGCACTTGATGCGATAAAGGTCATCACGAGAAAAAGTGCACTCTTAATTGGGCGATCTGAAAATACAACCAGTGCAGCGCTTGCAAGCTGTAAAAAAGCAAAGCCATAAAATAAAATTAGCTCCATTACCTCATATCCTTATCTTGCTCTCTATCTTCTGCGATCTTTTTCTCATACGCATCACCAATGGCCAGTAGTTTATCTTTAGTGAAAATATTCTCACCTCTAGCATTCATGGTGTAATGCATTTCCGATGTCAAAACAATGGAGTCAACAGGACATGCCTCCTCGCACAATCCACAATAGATACATTTAAAGGCATCAATATCAAATCGCGTTGTCCGCCGCTGTCCATCAGCACGCGTCTCAGCGTCAATAGTGATAGCAAGGGCAGGACACACTGCTTCACACAATTTACATGCAATACAACGCTCTTCCCCATTTGGATAGCGCCGCAGCGCAAGCATACCACGAAATCTTGGAGAAATTGGTGTTTGCTCTTCTGGAAACTGCACGGTGATCTTGGGCTTAAAAAAGTAAGGCAAAGTAACTTTTAACCCTCTTAAAAAATCAATCAATAAGAGCTGTCTCACCCACTGATGATGGCGAAAAAAAAGTAATATCCCTATAAATGCTACAATAATAAGTAAAATAATTAGCTGGTTCATGGCAGTAATCCCGTTTTTACCATCACAACCACCACAGGGATCCAAAACAGTGCAGTGGGAATTAATACTTTCCAGCCTAACTGCATAATCTGATCATATCGGTAGCGCGGAAATGTTGCTCTCATCCATAAATATAGAAATAAGAATAAACTTGATTTAGCAAATAACCATACTATTCCAGGAATGAACTGGGTCATGTCATCGATTAAATACACTCCTTGAAACGGTGACAACCAGCCACCAAAAAACAATAATACAGTCAAGAATGCTATTAATATCATGTTGGCATATTCTGCAATAAAAAATAGAGCAAATCCCATACCTGAGTATTCCACATGGAACCCTGCTACCAGTTCAGACTCGCCCTCTGCAACATCAAAAGGAGCCCGATTTGTCTCGGCAACAGCACTGATCCAATAAACAATTAACATCGGGAATAAAGGCAGCCAGTACCAGTGTAAGATACCACCCTGCTGTTTGAGGACAATTTCAGTAAGGTTCATTGATCCGGCTGCTAGAAGCACGCCGACCAGAGCAAAACCCATCGCAATCTCATATGAAATGATTTGAGCAGCCGCGCGCATGGCCCCTAAAAAAGCATACTTAGAGTTTGACGCCCATCCTGCTGTAAGAACACCGTAAGCACCCAAGGAGGTCATTGCTAAAATAAATAATACCCCCGCATCAATATCGGCGATCACCCAATTTGCTGAGAATGGCACAACTGACCATGCCACAAATGCTGGTGCAAATGCTAAAATCGGGGCAAGCACAAATAAGTAAAAATTAGATTCGCGGGGGAAAATAAGCTCCTTGCCAACAAACTTTATTCCATCTGCAAGCGGCTGGAGGATACCAGCAAATCCGGTTCGATTTGGCCCAGGCCGCTGCTGAATATAACCAATTACTTTCCTCTCCAGGGTCGTTAAATAAGCCACTGCAACAACAAGTGGAACCATAACAATTAAAATTTTGATGACAATAGTAAATAAAAACCACAAATCAATCATTATAAATTCCTTCTAATGTCACTTTAGCCATTAAATCAGGGAGGAACTGTGAATAACCACCAGATAACTCTGCACACTGATATGCCACATCATCTGTTACATTTAATTCATATGTTCTTTTTATCCCAGATTGTAGTGCCGACACTGCCTTCACTTTCGGGTCAATCCCAATTTCTTTTAATGTGTCTGGGGAAATACTAATTATAGACTGAGTCACTGTATCTTGAAGTGGTTTTGAATTTCTAACAATGGCATCACAAGATAGCGGATGTGTCACCGCAGTCTGTAAAACCCCATCTTTTTCGAGATAATTAACAGAAACCGGCTGATAGTCGTAGCCTATTTTATCTGTGAAATCAAAGTTTATTTTACTGGTAATATCATCAATAGACTGATAATCAAACCCTTCAAATTCTGCCAGGTTACCTAACACTCTAAAAACTTTCCATGCAGGTCGTGCTGCTTCATAAGGCATAACCGCAGCCTGAAACTTTTGCACGTTACCAAAAACATTAACAATCGTTCCACTCATCTCAGAATAAGTGGAGACTGGCAAAACAATATCAGCATATTGCTTCATTTTCTCTGACCAAAATGAGTTTGTAGCAATAACAAATGCTTTATCTAAGCTGTTTTGGCTGTGTGCACCAAACTGTGCATCTTGCTCAGGATGAACTTGGTGAAGCCAATAAAGCCCTTTCTCCTGTGACAATAGTTCAGAGGCCGGGTAACTAACCCCTTCGGCCCCTAAAGAGTCTGAAGCAAGCCAGCATCCAAGTGTGTTCGCTCCTTCAGTCAAAGTAAGCACTTTGCCCTTGGTTTTTTTAGCAATTTCATTAACAAGATAGCGAATTAAAGAACCCTGTGGATGCATTGTTATCTGCTCACCTAAAACCCACAAAGATGGAACAGTTAACGCTAATTGTTTATTAACCGGAACATCATCCCACATCTTATCTAGCTTCACACCTGATTTTTTTGCTTGACCCATTAAAATAGACAACCAGTCATACGGGTGCGATATAATTTGATCTGCTTCATAGTTTAGTGCATTTCTAATGGATGACAGATGAGTAACTTTTGCGCCCGCAAGCTGTGATTTTCGGATATTCCAGCCTAAAATTGGTTGCTGTGATTTAGGGTTTGATCCAATCAAGACCAATGAATTCCAATCAGAAATCTCTGACATTTTCACACCCGATACCGGTGCCCCAGTAAATTTATAATCACGGGAGTCAGTTAGCTTAATTTGGTGGGAGCTGTAAGCCATTCCTAGCTCATTCCACCATTGATTAGCAATGTATGCCTCTTCGGTTGGAATGGACGGCGACATAATCATTGCACATTCTTGTGGAGCGGCTTTTGCTTGCTCCATCTTTTGTGCAACTATCGTCAAAGCCTCTTGCCAGTCAACTTCAATCCACGTGCCGTTACGTTTCACCATCGGCTGACTAATCCGATTTTTATCCAAGCCCATGTATGAAAAACGGTCTCGATCAGCAATCCACGTCTCATTGATTAAATCATTTTCTCTGGGTAATACACGCATCACTTTTGATTCATGACCGATATTAGTATTATGAACATGCACAAACAAATTGGTGCCGATACAGTCATGCATCGATACACCTTTATGCTGCCCAAAGCCCCATGAACGCCCTTTAAACTTAAATGGCTTCGAAGTCAGTGCCCCAACAGGACACAAGTCTATCATATTCCCTGAAAGCTCTGATTTGACCCCGTCTTTTAGGTAGGTCCCTATTTCCATATGACCACCTCGACCACAGGCGCCTAACTCAGATACCCCAGCAATTTCTCTACCAAAACGCACACAACGCGTACAGTGAATACAACGTGTCATCACGGTTGAAATTAATGGGCCTAAATCTTCATCTTTTACAGCCCGCTTACTCTGTCTAAAATTAGAACCAGTAGCACCATAACCCATTGAGACATCTTGTAGTTCGCACTCCCCGCCCTGATCACAAATTGGACAGTCAAGCGGATGATTGATCAATAAAAATTCCATCACTGCTTTTTGTGCCAATCGGGTCGCTTTTGATTTCGTCTTAACAACCATGCCTTCACTGACTGGCGTTGCACATGCTGGCAATGCTTTTGGCGCTTTTTCAACCTCAACAAGACACATCCTACAATTAGCAACAACAGATAAGTTTTTATGGTAACAAAATCTAGGAATGTAAATGCCGTTGGCATCTGCTACTTCTATGATACTTTGCCCCGGTTTAAACTCGAGTTTTTTTCCATCAATTTCTACTGTCAGCTTACTGTTTTTTGTCATAGTTTATCTCGCTGCTCGTATGCTGGCCAACCAAAAGCAAGATGATTTGCACCTGGCAATTTTGATTCAACCATGGATTTGCCATTATTGGCAACTATAAATTCAAATTCTTCTCTAAATAAATCTACAAAGCTCGTTACAGGCCAGCTGATTGCCTCTCCAAATGCACAAATAGTTCGTCCCTCGATATTTTTTGCAACCCGGTATAATTCGTCAACATCACCTGGCTTTGCTTTACCTGCTAGCATATCTTTAAGAATACCATATACCCAACCTGAGCCTTCACGGCAGGGTGTACATTGACCACAGGATTCCTCTTCATAAAAACGCATCATATGACACAGCGCCTGAACCATACAAGTTGAGTCGTCCATGATGATCACCCCACCAGAGCCTAACGCTGATCCTTTGCTAGCAATATCGGAGTAATCCATCTTCATATCCAAACTATCATTTGCATTGATGAGTTTCATGGATGTCCCTCCGGGAATCACCGCTTTTAATTTTCTTCCCTGCCGAATACCACCTGCCATTTCAAGTAAATCTTTAAATGGGGTCCCAAGTGGCACTTCAAAAACGCCTGGTTTATTGACATGCCCGCTGATACAAAATATTTTCGTACCGCCACTTCTCTCTGTACCAAGTTCGGCAAACCAATCAGCGCCTTTTTCTAAAATCACTGGGACAGATGCCAAAGTTTCTGTGTTATTAATTGTTGTCGGCTTCCCGTACAAGCCATGCATGGCAGGGAATGGTGGTTTATAGCGCGGCATACCTCTTTTACCTTCAAGTGATTCAAGCATGGCGGTTTCTTCACCGACTATATATGAGCCTGCACCTAAAACATTAAAAATTTCAATATCAACACCACTACCTAGGCAATCGGCACCAAGAAGGTTTTTCTCTGTTGCCTCTTTAATTGCTGCTTCGCAGCGCTTGTAATGAAGTATAAATTCACCGCGCAAATAGTTATAAGCTTTGGTAGCGCCCATAACATAGGCACAAATTGCAATACCTTCGATCAACTGATGAGGATTCAAGGTCAAAATCAAAGTATCTTTACAGGTACCAGGCTCCCCTTCATCAGAGTTACACACCAAGTATTTTTGTGTTGGATTATCTCGATCAACAAAACTCCATTTAAGACCAGTTGCAAATCCTGCACCGCCCCTTCCTCTTAGTCCTGACTTTTTGATCTGCTCAATGATAAGGTTGGGGTCAGTTTTCTCTTTGAGAATTTTCCGCCAAGCAGAATACCCGCCAATTGACTCGTAAGCTTCTAAAGTCCATGATTGGTCTGTATCGGTATTTCTTAGACAAACTTGATTTAAACTGTTCATGGCCTGTCTCCATCTTTTATATTACTTATAATTTCTTTTACTTTTTCTGGGGTCACACGCCTGTAGAAATCCTTATCATCAATAATCATAGCCGGCGCATCGGCACAAGCTGCAATACACTCCGCTTCTTGAAGAGTAATTTGACCGTCTTTAGTGGTTTGACCGCACTTGATACCCAGCTCATTCTCAACATATCCAAGCACTGAATACGCCCCGTTAAGACAGCATGATAAGCTGGTACACACTTTAACGGTGTGATTGCCAACCGGTTTTTGTTGATACAAAGAGTAAAAAGTAAGCACTTCTCCAACTTCAGTATTGGGAACATCTAAATAATCGGCAACCGCCTGTACATGTTCTTTTTTTAGCCACTTATATTCATCCTGTACTATTCTCAAGGCCATAAGCACAGCAGACTTTTTCTTATCAGATGGGAATTTAGCAACCCATTTATCGATTTCTTTTGCCATTTTTTCGTTAATTATTTGAGACATTAACGGTCTACCTCCCCAAATACAATGTCCATCGAGGACAATATTGCAACAACATCCGGTAACATATGTCCCTTACACATTTCATTCATTGCAGACAGATGCGCAAATCCACTTGCCCTCACCTTAATACGATATGGTTTATTTGCTCCATCTGAGATCAAATAGATGCCAAATTCACCTTTTGGATGTTCAATTGCCTGATAAACTTCGCCTTTAGGCAAAGTAAAACCTTCAGTGTAAAGTTTGAAATGGTGAATCATTGCCTCCATATCATCTTTCATATCGGCTCGAGTTGGCGGCGCAACTTTACCATCACGAATTGAAACAGGCCCTGGGTTTTCTTTTAACCATTTAACACACTGTTTAATGATTTTATTAGATTGCCTTAGCTCTTCCATCCGGACAAGGTAGCGGTCATAACAATCTCCGTTAGTGCCAACAGGAATATCAAAATCGAGTTGCGGATATACTTCATATGGCTGTAGCTTTCTCAAATCCCATGCCACACCTGATCCTCGCAGCATTGGCCCAGAAAAACCCAATGCCTTTGCTCGCTCTGGGCTGACAACACCGATATTAACTGTTCTTTGTTTCCAAACGCGATTATCAGTCAGTAAGTTCTCATATTCATCCACTCGGGCCGGGAAACGCTGCGTGAAATCCTCAATAAAGTCAAGTAAGTCACCATCGCGTGCTGCGTTTAATTTCTTAACTTCTTCTTTGGTATGCCAAGTGGATGGCTGGAATTTGGGCATACTTTTTGGAAGGTCACGAATCACACCGCCTGGACGAATATACGTGGCGTGCATTCTTGACCCCGATACGGCTTCATAACAATCAACCAAATCTTCTCGCTCTCTAAAGCAGTACAAAAACAGACTCATTGCCCCTAAATCGAGTGCGTGAGCACCCAGCCATAGCAAATGATTCATTATTCTGGTCATTTCAGAAAACATCACCCTGATATACTGGGCACGAAGTGGTGCCTCTACCTCTAGCATCTTCTCAAGCGCAAGCACATATGCATGCTCATTTGCCATCATGGACATGTAATCTAACCGGTCCATATATCCAATAGACTGAATATAGGGTTTTGATTCGGCGAGCTTTTCAGTTGCTCGATGCAGCAATCCAATATGAGGATCAATGCCTTGGACTGTTTCGCCCTTCATGTTCATAATCAATCGTAAAACACCGTGCGCGGCTGGATGTTGCGGGCCAAAATTAATCGTGTAACCTTGATAATCACTCATTACTATCTCCAGCTTCATTATATCTGGCGTCAGAGCGGACCACTTTGGGAACAACAACCCGAGGCTGAATATCTACCGGATGATATACACAGGCTTCTTTCGCAGCATCGTAACCAATCTCAACTTCACCCACTAACGGGAAATCTTTACGAAGTGGATGACCGATAAATCCATAGTCTGTTAGAATCCTTCTCAGATCAGGATGTCCTTCATAGACAATACCAAATAAATCATAAGCTTCTCGCTCAAACCAGTTGGCAACAGGCCAAATATCATTTACTGAAGCAATAGAAAGGTCGTTACTTTCCAGCATTACTTTCACGCGCAAGCGAAGGTTATGCTCTGTAGAAAGAAAATGATAAACAGAGGCAAACCGCGGCTCTTCAATGGTATCCGGCAGTTCAGTTCGGGCACGACTGTAACCGGTAAAAGTGACCTCATTCGTTGCCCACTCTGTTAACCCATAGTGCAAATAATCCACACCACAAACGTCAATTAACACATCAAAGGATAATTTTGGGTCAGTTTTTAGTATATTAGCAAAATCATGCCACCCGGATTTGTCAACACATAAGGTTACTTCCTCATGAAGGGTCTCAACTTCAGTCACGGCACTGAAATTTGATGATTTTAAATATTCAACCAAACTCACACTACAACTCCCTGTGCCCTGATCGCACTAAGTTTTGAAGCTGCACAACGCCATACACCAGTGCTTCCGCCGTTGGCGGACAACCTGGCACATAAATATCTACAGGAACAATTCGGTCACATCCTCTGACCACTGAGTAAGAATAATGATAATACCCGCCTCCATTCGCACATGAGCCCATTGAAATTACATACTTTGGCTCAGCCATCATATCGTATACTTGTCTGAGCGCTGGCGCCATCTTATTACACAGGGTTCCTGCAACAATCATGACATCTGACTGCCTGGGGCTTCCGCGAAACAGACCCCAACCAAAACGATCTAAATCATATCTTGATGCCGCTGCATGCATCATCTCAACGGCACAACAGGCCAGGCCAAAAGTCATAGGCCACATGGAGCCACCACGCGCCCAATTAAGTAGCGAGTCAAGTGATGTAATTGCATAACCCTGCTGGTCTGCTTTAACTACTCCCATTCCAGTGCCCCGTGAAACCACTCATATATAAATCCAACTGTTAGTAATAATAAGAATATTGCCATACTGGCCAAACCTAACCAGCCAATATCTCTTATTGCTACCGCCCATGGAAACAAGAACGTTGTCTCCAGATCAAAAAGGATAAAAAGAATAGCAACTAAATAATACTTAACATCAAATGGAACCCTTGCATCACCAAAGGCATCAAAACCACATTCATATGGGTCGTTCTTGTGATGAACTGCTTTTCTTGGCGCAACGAGGTAGGCAAGTATTAGAGGCGCGATACCGACACCGATTGCGATGAAACAAAAAACTAATATTGGTAGATATTCAAGCAGCATCATTATTCTCTCATATCAATGTATAATACCAATTCTCAATAAACAGAAAAAGGGTTGGATATACTCTATTTACGGTGCATTATAGCCAATCACGCCTACGGCTACAACCCATATTTGGCATTAGTTATTACTTAGTAAAACCTCTTTCTTTTAATTATAGCAATATTGGACGATTTTTTCATATTATTCATACACTTATAAATAATATGCCGAAGGTCGGACTCGAACCGACACGGCCATACAGCCACTGCCCCCTCAAGACAGCGTGTCTACCAGTTCCACCACTTCGGCATTAGTTCACCTGCTTAGACTCAATTACCTGGTTTGTAATTTGGTGCATGTGATGACTTTGATAATAGCCCAATGAGATACTAGAAAAAAAGAACAACACAGCAAATATTACGGTCACTTTGACTACAAAAGAGGATGACCCACCGGCCCCAAATAAGGATCCTGCGCCGCCACCACTAAGCAGGCCCTGATCAGCACCACGACCATGCTGAATCAATACTAAGCCCAGCAAGACCAGACAGACCATGACGTGAAATGTTAAGAGGATATTTTGCATGATTTGATTAAATGTTCCCATTGTTTTTCATTTAAGCTGGACGAGCCAACTAACACACCATCACAAGAAGACAGCGCATTGATTTTTTCGATATTATTCGAATTCACACTGCCACCATAGAGGCAATTCAACTTGCACTTAGGATAACGACTCCTGAGGACAACTGCAAGTTTTTTAAGCACATCATCAATCTGCTCAATTGACGGCGTTATGCCTGTCCCAATAGCAAAAATCGGCTCAAAGGCAATGAATGCCTCTGCGCATTTATCCAGGGAAGGAATCATATCAGCCAATTGCGTTATATCTTCTTGAGTTGAAGGCACCTTATCCATACCACAACAAATTATAGGTATTAAATTTTCAGACAATATTCGGCTAAGTTTGCGATCTACAATACCAAAAGTGTCAGAACTACTGCGCCGCTCCGAGTGCCCTACAAGCACATGACTGACGCCCATCTCTTTAAGCATCTCAGAAGTCACCTCTCCAGTATGCGCCCCTGACTCAAAAATTGACACATCCTGTGCACCGAGCTTTACGCCAGCTGGCAGTACTTTTGAGACCGGCCAAATGTAAGGATGCGGGGGGATAATTATGGTCGTGCTGGATCCGTCTGGGATCATTGACACCAGCTTTAGATAGGTTTGTAAATCAGTATTTGCTTTCCAGTTCGCTAATAACCAGCTCACGTATCTAACCTGCTTTTTCTCACAACATACTATTAAAAAATATAACAGCAAAACTCAACATATCAACTATAATACCGTCATCAATTAAATGGAAGGAATTGGTATGTCTTTATTTGCCTTGAAAATGACTTATGAAAAAAACCTATCCGATTACCTAAGTCAGCGCATATCAGATCCTAGCTCACAATTGAATCAATCGGTCTTGAAACTGGGCGGCCAAATACTCTCGTTTTACAGCACACAAAGTCAGCAACACTTAATTTTTATATTTGAAGCACCCATTGAATATGCCAAACAAATTGAGCAAAGCATTATTAAAACAGCACCTTCACACTATGAAGAGACTCTTACTTTAGGCTGATCCATCCTAAGCATCCAAGCAGCCATAAAACAACCCAAGAAGAGCGCCGCTATGAATATGGAGCAGGTCAACTGATAAGTGAACAAATCAACAAACTGACCACCCACACCCTTTGATAGCATTAACCGCTGTATAAACCCTGCAGTAACGGAAATTAAAGGGCCAACGATAACACTTAGCATATTTGTGAAGCCCATAAGTATGCTCTTGCCCTTAGCATTTTGAAAAATATCACTGGCAACGCGAAAGCTAAATAGATAGGTAGCACTACAAAAACCAGCCAAAAAGCCAGCAATAAATCGTAGAATCAAAAAATCTCCAGGCAACCATATAAATAAAGCTAAAAATAACGCACAAAGAAATGACATCAGAAACATGGATCTCAACACTTGGTAGTAGTCATGTTTTAAACAGATATAGCTAACAACTGCTGCGCCAACAACCGTTCCATATAAAATAGATGCACATAGCTGACCGGACATATTATAACTGATCCCATCAATCAAACTAAGAAGCTGGGAGGCATCCCCCGCAATAAAGCCAGTCATTACAGCAAATGCGACTCCCGAATATAGGCCATTAACCCATAGCTTAGGAACGCTCATCATTTTAAACAGCTGTTCTGATAAAGAAACATTCGCCTCTTCCTCAGTTGGGATTACTGCCCTTTCTCTAATCACTAAGAAAATAGTTACCCCAAGCATAAATGCCACAACAGCAAACCACTGAAAAAACACCTGCCAGGGCATACTTAAAAATATGCTAGGCAGAATCTGCTCAGCGATCGCAGCTGCAAGTAACCCCAACATTTCAGATATCGCTACCATCATGCCAAATTGGTAAATTGGAAACCAAATTGCAATCATCGCACTAACTGCCACAAAAGAGCAAGATAGACCCGACCCCATTATAATTCTACTTACTAGAGCTGTTTCAAATGCATTGGAGTATGAAAACATTATACAGCCAAAAACGCAGATAAATGATCCCACCCCAACTACCTTTCTGGGACCAAAACGTTCAACCAATAAACCTGCGGGAATCTGCATTAAAATATGAAGAAAGAATACTGAACTAATTAAGATATTCCCATAAAGAGGGCCTAAATGAAATGCCTTCTCAATATATGGGGCAACCAGCCCAGATGAGATCTGAAGCACCAGCTGCAAAACAAAACTGATTGAGCCAATTAACCAAAAAACATATCTTATCGGCATCTAACTATCCCCACCATTAATTGTGTCATCAAGATTGAGATTATTGCCTCAACCATCAACAAGTAATTAGCATAAATCGCTTGTGTCGCGAATTTACCATTAAAGCCACCCTCAGTACAAGATAAAAATAAACTCTTTTGATCTGCTTTTAAGTGGCCATCTTGCCACCTGATGTCCTTAATTATCACTTGCAACTCCCCGAAATTATGTCACAATACGAAGCTGATTATAGCTGATAAATGATGAGAAATTCTCAAACACCTGAAACAATTTGTCTTGTAAGTCCTTACAGAAGATGGATTGACTTATATTGTCAAATACTTGCTGGAAATCGAAGCGTGACACACCAGCACATTGAAACAGAAAAACAGCTTCAAGAGCACATACAATCCACTCAACACAATAGCCTGTTTTCAGACAATCCATTTTATCATCTTTCCTTTAACAAACCCGCATTACTCTCACAAAGCATCAAATTAAATACAGCAGCGATCTTTCTATCAATCAACCAAATGAGCTATGCACAAATCAAATCTCTCAGTAAACTGCAGATCACAATCAAAGATATGCAATATCCATCGCGATCTGATCTTCAAACAGTAATCCATCACTTTGCCAAGCAAAGAAAAACCAGCTGCTCATTTAACCATTTACTTCAAGAACATTCTTCTAATATCGATGATATATTGGAGGCCTGTGAGCGTCAATATCTTCTCAGCCTTGATTTGCAAAATAACGAAAAGACAGCGATTTACCATTCATCTCCTAATGGGTTTCGTATCGCCGAATTTATCTACCGCGAAGACCCATCCGCTATTAAAAGAATCCTTGATCGATTAGACCCCCAGCAGATGACCAGCGCTTACTGGCTCATCGTCAAGCAATTGGGAGTATTTAGCCAATCCCCTGAACTAACCTCAGCTGAACTAATGCAAATCTCCCCATTGAGGTCTTTGCACACAATAATCAAAACTTGGTATTCAAGACACAGAAAAAAAATTACTCAATACCGCCAAATGTGTATTCAAATTGAAGAAAAAATGAAAGGATCAAAGGGCCCTGACCTTGAACAGCTTATTATGTTTCTGTTCCTAAGTATGGGGCGATCAAATGGCTAATTTCGGCATTTTAGGTGGAACCTTCAGCCCTCCACATCTTGGGCATCTTGATATCGCAGAAATTGCAAAGAAGCTATTTGAGCTTGATATCATTTACTTAATGCCATGCCAATTCCCACCACATAAACAGCAGTGTATCGAGACCTATCATCGTTTGAATATGCTCCGAATTCTATTTCGCAAGCATCATTATATTCAATTTGATTTCTCCGAGATCCTCAGAGACGGCCCCTCTCTAACCTATTTGTCGATGCAGGCTTGGCGAAAAAAGCACCCTGATGACCGATTGTTCTTTATACTGGGCAGTGACTCGTTTCTATCCATAACATCCTGGGATTTTTGGCAGGATATAATACTAAATTGTGAACTGATTGTTATCCCTAGAGGCATGAGTGCTGATGATATCCATATCCCCGACCAATGGCAAGATAAGGCAGATAAAATACATATTATAAGAGAATCTGTCCGCCCTATCAGCTCAACAGACGTAAGAAACGCCGGTAACACAAACGAGATAATATCGTTACTTGGGGATGATACTGCAGCGTATTATATAGATAATTGCATCTAATCAATTACTGGCGGAGACGTATCGTTTTTGTGACCAGTCTAAAGAAGGAATATATTTATTCATGACACGTGAGATTTCTTTTGGCATATGTTTTGGAACCTCGTCAATTAGCTGATCAATATATGGCACCAAAACAGACTTTTTCCACCATGAATCTTGATCAAAGTTGATTGTATGAAGCAGTATGACCGTTAGCATTGCAATCACAACACCTCTTAATAATCCGAATATTGCCCCCAATAGGTGATCTAAGACACCAAGACCGGAACTGTAAATGATAAATATTAAGAATACCCGAATTAATGCACTACACAGCAAGACCACCACAAAGACCCCTATCACGGTAAGCGCTAATCTTACAGATGGGGTATGAATATGAGGAGCCAAATACCCAGATATATCCACCGCATATAGATAAGCAAGCCAAATAGCCACACCCCAGGCCGTTAAGGCCAGAGCCTCTCTGATAAAGCCTCGAAGCGCACTCACAACGATCGATACAATCGTTACACCAGCAAGAATCCAGTCAAAAAGGTTATAGGCAGATAGATCGTACAAGGTCATAATTTAACAATAAATCCTTCAATATCATTTTCAAGCAGCTGCTTTTTGTGATTACGCGCATGATCTGCTGATGGGAATTGACCACATACTACAATAAATCGGGCGGGATTATCTTTCTTAAGCACTGTAATCTTATCCACCCCTATCATCTCTAGCTGTGATAAAAAGGTCTTTGCAGCATTCTCTGAGCTAAATGCACCAAGCTGAACGGAATACGACTGCAGTTTTGACTCAGCAGGCTTAATCTCTTTAGCTGGCGAATTTTTCTTTAGCGGCTTGACCTGCTTTGCTGGCTTTTTCTGTTGAATCGGATCGATTTCTTTGGTTGGCTGAACACCCTTATCATTTTTAACCTCGGGAGTAGTTTGCTTTGCTATCTCCGGCGTCTTAATTGCAGGCTCCATCATCGCTTGAGGCTCTGTCACCGATGGCATTGGCTGATCTTCATGATGAACAGGAACGATTGGTGTACTCTCTTCTATTGGAGCAACCGCATCGCCAGAGGCACTGTCTGTTTTGTCTTGCGTCACACCACTCTTGTCATCTGTCTGTGTGTTTTTTTGTGGCTGATCCATCATTTCTTCTGGAAATTTTGCAAGTGGCTTGGTGTCCGAGCCTTTAACAGGCTTATATGAAAACTGGTTATCCAGAGTACTTGAGGCACCATCAAAGTCAAGCTCCCCTACCGATGCTCTAAGATTGTAACGACCCAGCTGAGTGTCCTTGAAATGACTAGATCCAATATAAAATACTGTTGCTGATAGAAGCACCAGCACTACATAGCTAATAATTTTTTCCCTTAAACTACTACCCATAACTGCTCCAATTAGTATATAAAAACAGCATATGCCATGTCAGTCTAATCTGCAAGCGCTTTAGGCATACACGCTTCTAACACATGGAATGATCCACAGATGATTGCGGGCTGGTTTGCCAATATACTGATCGCATCATCGGGTGATAGCCATTTGATATGATACAATTCTTTTGGAATGCTCTTCGGCGTATGACACTCTGGATGGTGACACAAATAGATATGAATCGAATCTGATTTTATCGCCTCAAAAAATGCCTTGATGTCTCTATCAATGCGAAGATTGAAAAAAAAGTTCCATCGTTTAATTTGATAATCCAATTTCAACTGCTCAACTAGAATTTTTACCGCCCAAACATTATGTGCTGTATCAATAATTACAGGCCCAGGGGCAATTTTCTGAGAGCGATAAGGAATATGATTTGGCAGCAACCTTGAAAAATTCTGACCTGGCATAAAGTGTGATAAGGCCTGTACCACCAAACCAGCTAAATCTCTATTAACCCCTTTCGGATATGCACCTTGATAATTGTCGACGATATGATACTCAAAACCAATTACCTTTGACCAATACTGGAATTCACTCATTAAATCTTTAACGATAGAGAAAACAGGGATTCCTTGCCTGGCGACCTGAATCTTTTCTTTAAAAATTTTCTCCCGGGTATCACCGAGTCTATCAGTGTGCTCAAGATCTATACTGGACATCACAACACAATCCGGTTCAAGAGCATTTACTGAATCAAGACGACCGCCAAGACCAACCTCTGCAATTAAAAAATCAACAGAACTCTCCTTAACCAGGATACAAGAGAGCACCATTAAACACTCATAGTAACTTAACTCTCGAAATGGTATTGATTGTAATTTTACAAATGCGCGCTCCCATTTTTCCTGGGATAACTGCTCTGAGTTAATCAAACATCGTTCTTTATAGGAATGTACATGTGGGGAGGTGATCAGCCCTACAGAAAAACCGGCTTGCTGCAGACAGTGAGACAGCATCCAGGCACATGACCCTTTACCATTTGACCCAACGATTGTAATGACCTTCCTCGATGGCTTTTTAAGCCCCAGACAATCAATTGCACTTCGGACATTATCAATTTTCCAGGTTCGATTTGGGTCTGACTCTTTTGCCAAGGCATAGAGATATGTCGTTAAATCATTCATTGCCGGGGAGCAACCCTAGCAGATGGCCCAGCTCAAATTTGAGATTTTTTCTAGCGACCACGCTATCGATCAAACCTTTTTCAAATAAGAACTCACTGGTCTGGAACCCCTCAGGCAATTTCTGTTTAACAGTTTGAGCGATCACTCTAGGCCCTGTAAATCCAATCAACGCGCCCGGCTCTGCCCATATTATATCAGCTGAGGTTGCCAAAGAAGCCGATACGCCCCCAGTAGTTGGATCAGTTAAAATAGCAACATATGCGGTTTTCTCTGAGCGTAATTTAGCAATAGCAGCGGATACTTTTGACATCTGAAGCAACGAATACACTCCTTCGTGCATCCGCGCACCGCCGCTAGCAGCAACACAAACAAAAGGACATCGCAAACTGATTGCGGTTTGTGCAGCTTGATAAAAACGCTCTCCAACAGCTACGCCCATTGACCCGCCAATAAAAGAGAAATCAAAACAACCAAGAACAAACTGATTATCACCAATACAACCAACCCCTGCAATAAAAGCTTCTTTATCACCATTATTTTTCTTCGCCTTCGTCAGACGATCATTATATGACTGTTTGATATCTACAAAAGCCAGCGGATCATGACTAACTGAGTTATATTTCAAAGGCTCAAATCGGTCTGTTAGCTGAGTAACCCTATCATTCCCTGTTAATCGGTGGTGGTGACCACAATTAGAACAAACAGATAAATTTTCAACAAATTTCTTTTTGTAATGCATCGTCTGACAGTTTTGACATAAAACCCAAACATGATTAGGTACTTGTGTCGCTGATTTGTGCGTTGCCTTTTCTCCTATCATTCAACTACCTTTTGATTTTTGGCTCATTCCCAACTAAAAGGCCTGACAGTAGGCTTTTTATCAAGTTACCAATCAAACTGCCTTTACCCCCAACAATGGTTAAGCTTGGCTCTTTGGGGATAGCTGCAGGATTGACAAAATTGCTTATGTTCGCAAAATACACGAGATTTTGAGGTATCTTCATACTGTTTTCGTTGGCTTTATAAATACCAAAACTACGGTCTTTATTAGCCTGTTCGACCTTAAAATATTGCTGATATCTTAAATCTTGTCCACTGAGTGGCGCAACTCCCAAATGGTTAAACTGCCTTGAAACAACAACCCAGCCACTGAAATCCGGATATGTTTTTTTAAAATCAGCATACACTCGCTCAAGATCGATACTAATCCCGCCATCCTCCACAACATGCGCAGGAGAATTTTCCTTATTAAATTCTATCTTACCTTTCTCAAGATTTTCTCTCAGCCACTGCCAAAACGCTTCTGCCTCTACAAGCTCTTTAATATTTATTGGCTCGGCAACAACTGACTTAATCGCATCCACCTTGTGACATTTTTCCCATAAATCTTTAATATCGTGTAGTAACTCAAAATCACTGTAGCCATCTTCAAAGTGATGTAGCGAGCGCACCCAAGAAACAAACAAGTCATCATTTTCCGCAATCCAGATAAGGCCCGCATCCGGCATGATTGATTTAGCGACCATGGGCGTTTGCATTGCAGCATATTGCTCATTGTGTGAGCGCATGTAGCGCAAACGATAATGCTTACCAATTGGCATGGCCCCCATCGCTAATGGACACCAATTTGAAAGATGATAGCCTTTATCATCCGTTATACTTATTAGTCGATCACGGTCAATGTGTCCGATACCATTAAGAAGTGCACTTGAGAAAATGGCATACAACAACCTAAGCGATTCATATTCCTTAAATCCATTTTTGACTTTCACAATCTTTTGCCCAACCTGCTCCACCATTGAACAGGCTCTACTCAGCGCAATATTTGCATGAATAGAAGCCTGATTATCTTTTGACGGAATACTCTGGCAAAACTCAAAAAAGTTTTCAATTAAGTCAAGGTACAGCTCATTGAATTTGTCTTTTTCCAACCGCGTATGGGTTATTAGCCGATCAATTATCTGCGCATGCTTTGAACCGCTGATCAGTTTCTTCCCAGACTTTATTGGGAATATCTCAGATTCATCTTTCACTCTCAGTTTTTTATCCGATTTTTTCCAATGATGGGAAAAGACCATATCATTTCTCCAAAAGATTTTCGTACCAAGGATTAACCCTGGGGATATTATAGCCAGGATAATGGATTTGGTCCAGATAAAGCGCATGCGGGGGCGCTAAATCTGGATGTTCAGGCCTTGTTTTTGCGATCAGCCTTTGGTAGGGAAAGTCAATCTCCCTTTCATGATACCCAACACGCAATAAACTACCGACTAAATTTCTCACCATCCGGTATAAAAAAGCATTAGCAGTTACGGTAACTACCACCCATTCACCTGACTGCTGCCATTTCAATGTTTTTAATTCTCGAACCGCATGCGGTGCTTGGCAGCCACTGGCCTGAAATCCTGTAAAGTCATGCTCTCCAAGTAGCCGACTTGCAGCATGGTTAATGCGGTCGATATCCAACGGCCGGTAACTATGATAAGCCAGCTCCGACAGATGAACCGGAAAGAACTTCTGTTGATATATTAAATAGCGGTATGTTCTGGCTGAAGCAGCAAATCGGGCATGAAAGTTGTGATCGACCGGCACAGCCCAGAGTACTTTTACGGTTCGAGGTAATATACGATTTAAGCCATATGTCCACGCATCGATATCAATTTTTTTTGGCAGCTCAACATGAATCACCTGCTCTGTTGCGTGTACTTTTGCATCAGTTCGCCCCGCACAGATAATTCTTGTCTTAAGAGCAGTGATCTGTGACACAGCATTTGCAAGATAATCAGCAACTGCCCTGCCTGAGCTTTGGGATTGAAAGCCATGAAATGCTGGCCCAAAATAAGATACTCCCATCGCAATCTTATGAAATTCATCGCTGGTATTTACCATCTGTATCGAAACCGTTATAATCAATTAGTATTCGGCTAATTTAACATGCTAATTAATATTCTCCAACATTTTCCAACGACAGATACAGGCGATTTTATTACGCTCAGCAGCCATGTTGATGTCATCCCATCGATTGACCCTCACACTGACGCTTATTTCTTCGGCTCAATCACATTGATGACTCTATGCGTCATGATGATACTACATGCTTTCTCATCCGGGCGCAGAGAGGCAAATTTCATCAAAAAACTCTATGAAATTGAAGAAGAGGAGTATGATTTCATGTCATCTGGTGAGGGCTTTCACTCTCAACTTGATGTTGCCTCTGCGTATATCGATATGTCGCTATTTGATGATGCAATGCGTATTATTGATGATATTAGGCCCAAAACTCGGCGCAATGAGGAACTTAGGTCACACTTGAGAAGCGTTGAGGCAAAATTTCAAAAGAACTGCATCACCATTGACTAACGAGACCCTGGCCCCCGAGGTTTAAATGGCTGCTCTGGGTTGATTTCGTATTTCTTTTCGCTGGTCTCTTCGCTACTTTTTTGTTTTTCTTTCGCTTTCTTCTGATCAAACTCTTTACTGGTAGTCTGCTCGGATTTCTCAGCAGCCACTTCTTTATCTTTACTGTGCTCATCAGAAAAATCTTGGAGCTGCTGAGGGTCAACCCCACCTAAATCACTAATGATCTGTGCGTAAGTATCAGCTTTTGGACCTGTGCTTGAGCCACCACTTTCTCCTGTATCATCGTCTTTTTTTGCAAGCTGTTTTGACTTTTGAAGTGGACTAATGATCAATGCATTCTTTTTTTTATCGTCACTACTGGCCATGGGTTAATTTCTCTAAATTCATCATAATTTCGACTGCGTTACTCGCGCCGCCTCTGAGTATATTATCAGACAGGACCATAAAATTCCACACTTTGGACCGAGGCGACATTGCTCTAAGGCGGCCGACATGGATCTTTGAGTTACCTTTTGCTTGCTGCATAGGCGTTAGTTTTTCTCTTGGATTATGGTAAGTGATCAGATCTGATTGATGCAGCACCTGCTCTATTTGATCGCGATCAATTTCCACATTGAAGTCTACCGTCACTGACTGAGTGTGCCCATATAATACTGGGATTCGAATAGTTGTTGCCTGTAGTGGAATATTTTCGTTAAGTATTTTAGGCAGCTCATTTGCGATCTTCCATTCTTCTTTGCAGTAGTCGTTATCCATCCACTGATCAATATGTGTTTCACAATCAAAGGCAAGATGATGGTATTGATCTGTTAATAGTGCATGTAATGTTGCATCCTTTAGACGATTAAGAGCCTGCTGACCTGCACCTGAAATAGATTGCATACTCACGACATTAATCGCTATGACTTTAGAGATCTCCCTGAGCAAGTTAATCACATGCACAAGCTGAATTGTGGAGCAATTAGGATTACTCACTAACTTAGAATCAGCAATGACATCGTCATTTAAAGATGCCGCAACCAAGGGGACATCTGAGTGCATTCTAAAATGTGAAGTATTGTCAATCACAAATGCTCCACTTTGCATCGCATAAGGGACAAATTTTTCTGATACCTTGCCCCCTGCACTAAAAAAGGCATACTGGCAATTATCAAAACTATCTTGACTTAGTACTTGGACAATAAACTCACGACCTTCAACAACTAGGATCTCTCCAGCAGATCGCTCAGATGCAAGCGCTTTGATTTCAACATCGTGCCCTAAACTGATAATGATTTCTCTGATTATCTCCTTTCCAATCAGTCCAGTTGCACCAACAACTGCTATTTTCATAGTACAAACCTCAGGTATTAACTATAATATAGCTAAGCGTAGCGTTTTTTGGGATAAAATGACAGGCAATGATCAACAAAATATGGATGAGTTTTTCCTCCAAATGAAACAACCAAAAAAATCACAGTGGACGACACATTATCCTGACCTATCTGTCAAGGATCAAAAAAAGTTTGACCAATCAGATATCATGCCAACATTAACCCTTGATTTACATGGAAGAACAACAGCGCAGGCAACCGATCAAACCGATGCACTAATTCGCTTTGGGCGAGAACATCAACATCGTTTAATACTTATTATCCATGGCATTGGTTCTGGCCAGCTAAGAAATACTGTCACTCAAATACTTACTGACTGTGATGATATTTTATATGCAACTAATAAGCATGCCGGGAAAACCTCAATGAGTCGCATCTGGGTTTGGCTAAAAAGATAATACATTGACATCCTTTTTTGTAACACGGATAATAAGAAGTCAAAATTTTTACTCATATGGATAACCCTATTATTGTCGGTATAGCCGGCGCATCTGCATCTGGAAAGACCCGTCTTGCTAACAACTTGGTCGGAAAACTATCCATACCCTGCACTATTATTTCTGAGGATCATTACTACAAAGATCAAAGTCACTTGCCAGAGGCATCACGAGATGCCCTTAATTATGACACCCCTAGTGCGTTTGATCATGCATTACTGTGCACCCATATCCAGCAGCTTAAAAGCGGCAAATCAATTGAGTGCCCCAAGTATGACTTTAAAACCCATTGCCGTAGAGAGAACTTTTCCATTATCGAACCGACACCGGTCATTATAATTGACGGCATCTTGCTCCTTGCTGATGCTGAGATACGTGAGCAACTTGATATCGCCGTATTCATTGACACCCCCCTTGATATTTGCCTAATAAGAAGAATACAAAGGGATAGAATTGAGCGCGGGAGACTGTTAGAAGATATTATCGATCAATACCAAGCCAGTGTCCGCCCAATGTACTATAAATATGTTAAACCCAGCATGAGTATGGCTCATTATGTTGTCAATGGTGGTGGTGATAATTGGGAGGCGATTGACATTCTCAAAAGTCAAATCATGCAAACAATGAGCTAAGGAAAGTATATGTCTGATAAATTAAGCGCATTAATCGTTGGTTGTGGCTACTTAGGAAAAGCCCTCGCAAGTCAATTAATATCTGACGGGCTCACTGTATACACCTTGAGTAGAAGCCAGCCACCTATCGCCCAATGTCACAATATAAAAATGGATCTTGCGCATATTGATGGCGGCCTACTCCCTGATGTGGATATAATTTTTTATATGGTATCTCCAAATAGTCGCACGGAGAGCTGCTATATTAATACTTTTGATATTTATTTAAAGAATCTTATTCAAGCGTACAGTAACCGTAATGTAAGCCGATTTATATTTGTTTCATCAACCGCTGTTTACGCTGCAAGTCATGGTGAGTGGGTGACAGAGGAATCTGAGTTAACACGTAGTCACTTCCGGGCTGATAAGTTGCTCGTGGGGGAGGAACTTGCAATGAATTTCAGCAGATCACCCGTTGTCGCAAGATGTTCTGGGTTATATGGACCCAACAGGCACCCTTTGCTTGATCAGATTCGATCAAAAAATCTATATATGGCCAATTCAAGACTGTATTCAAATCGTATATATCTCGATGATTGTGCCAGTGCGCTTGAGCATCTAATGCGCCTGCAGTTTAATGAAGGTATTTATAATGTGAGTGATCAAGAGCCCACATCAATTAATACAGTTATGAGCTGGTTGGGAGCAAAATGTGGTGTTAACTTCCCTGATGCAAGTGAATCCACAACCGAAGACAAGGCCAATGTTACTAATCGACGAATCAGCTGTGAGCGCCTTTTAACGACAGGGTTTACTCACCGCTATCCTTCATTCCGCGAGGGGTTTAACCGAATATTTAAGAGCGAGTCGATGCAGCGACCGCTTGACTACTAGCGCCTTTAATTGGATCCGGGATGAGTTTTAAGACATAATCGTCAACCATGGGCGTTTGTAGCGGTGACAATTTTACATAGTCCGCATTGGCCCATTTATTGAGAAGATTATCAAACCGGTTAGTAAACGGATTTTCAGATTCACCCATAGGAATCACTATCATCGCATGTGGCGTCATCATATCCACCTGCATTCTCAGTGATGGCCCTTGTGAAAACTCAAACGGCTTACTAAGTATATTCCAGCGCATGCAGTTAATTGAGTGCCGAGCACCCTCAACCGGCACATATCTATTGTATAACCCGCTAAATCCAGGGATCTTGCTTGCAATTTTATTCTCAATTTTTGCCTTGTGAAGCACTCCCCACTTCCACTGCTTCATATCCTTACCCAGCTGAGAATTTAACCGGTCAATTGCCCGCTGAAAAGTAATCTTTTTAAGATCATCAGCTGATTTATAGCCATACTTAGCAGCCAGGTGATCCGAACTGATGACCTGCTTCAAGAATAGAGCATCAAAATCAATTCTACCCCACTTTGGCAGTGACTTATTTTCTACTGAGTAGACAGCTTGTGACATTTCAATTAACCACATCCCAAAGATGGTTGGCTCAATTGCATTAACTTTAGAATAGCCATCCCAATTAAACAAACGATTATATGCCTTTTGATATTTAGAATCCACTTGCTTAATGACTAAGTCAGATCGCAGTGACATCCACTCATTATCCATCACATCCGCCTGAATTTTCATATTTTCGGACATGTTCAACACCTTGTGACTTGACACCAAATGGATTAGTCGCGCAACTCTGCCATCATCATACCCATGTGATGTTAGTAAGTATGGGTAGTGCCCAGATACAACACGATTATTAGTACTATATACAAAACCGCTTTCCGGATTTACTGATCGGGGTAGCTGTGAGAATGGAATAAATCCTTTTGGCAAAAAAGCAGAGGTTAATGGAACAGGAATATGAGATTGATAGGTTTTCTTAGGTACTCTACCAACCAGCTGGTATGCAATGTTTCCCTTGTTATCTGCTAGAACTGCGTTGATAGGAGGTGAGATATGATTTTTAAGCGCAACTCTCGCATTATTTACACTGCTACTGCTATTTAAAAAATAGATCCCTTGGAGGGTTGTATCTTTGAGCTCTCGACCGACCCATGAAAAAATCACATATGGACCATGCTTTAAATCTACATCTTCATTAACAACCACACCATGGTCAGTCTCTAGAAACTCAACATCTACTGGCTGCTGTCCTTTAACTTTTATCTGCTCTTTTCTAATCGTGTATTTCGGTAATTTATCAGTATAGTAAATATCGCTTTGATCTACTTTTCCATTAGTAAAGCCCCAGCTAACATTTTTATTCCTCCCAATAATCACCCCTGGTGATCCAGGAATTGCAGCACCAGTTATCTCAATCCCAGGCGCCTTAAGTGATACTAAGTGAAAGATATTGGGACTGGCCACTGAAAGATGCGGATCACTTGCAAGAATCGCACTTTTAGTCTCACTGCGTTTAGGTGCCAACGCCCAAGCATTGGACCCTGGCATACTGACATCAGCACCGCCCATTCGATATATTGTGCGATGGTTAAATTCAGCAAATTTTTCAAGTGTGGCCAATACGTGTTTTGGAACTGGTGGCGGCTGGGTAAACTTGGACTTTTCTTGATTAAACGGAAGACCATGGCGCTTCAAGTCTTGGTTACTGCAACTTGGTATCCCCAAGTCAATGGATGGATAGTAGCTCTTTGTTTTATTGTGTCCTTTGACGCTTTCAACTTTAAAATTCGACAACTTCTTCGTCCAGATCTTCTGCATATCCCAAGCGATAGCCTTTGCAACCAGTAAATTATCCTCAGGCTTCCACTGCTCAAGATTAACCCCTATCAATCGCATCAAGACAGGTTTTTGGTTTTGGGCAATAAAAAAGTTGACACCCTTCGCATATTGCGTCAACGCATACTGAACTTCTGGGTCAAAGTTAGCAAACGATGATTTTGCAGCATTTGCGAAATTCATCATCCTCATATACCGATCAACTTCTACCCCACCAGAGCCCACAAGCTCACTCAATCGACCAGAAAAAATATACTTATACATCACCATCTGCATTAATCGGTCTTGTGCAGTTACATAGCCTTGGGCAAACATCAAATCACCCATATTCTGCGCATTAATAACAGGGATGCCACTATCAGATCGTGTGATTGTCACTCCTTTTATCAGCTGAGGTGATTTCGCAACTCCCTGAACCTGGATGGAGGCATTATGGATTATAAATAAGAATGCTAATAACCCTGTGAATGATGCAATTCCTATAAATAATAATCCGTATCGTAAAATTTTTTTCATATATCATTATGTCTGCAGAACTCGTGTCCAAGTATATGAGCCCACCCGTTGAAAGTCCAGAAAAAAACTATTTTCTAAGCATACCAACTTCGGTAAACGTACTATAATGCAATCGAGTTACCAAAAATTGTTACGTGAGAAATCAACTACCATCAAACATAATCTGCCCAGAAACAGGACTTATTTATTGCGACCCTGTCACAATTGAGGGTATTAGTGAAGAGTATGTATATGAGCGTGCTATGATAACTCACTGGATGAGACTGGGTAAAAGAGAATGTCCTTATGGAAATAATCTTACCACTGACAAAGCTCACCCCTTCATCCCGGCAACAAAAGTATTCGAAGCGGCCAGTCATTATACTAAAAGCAACCCCTCAACTTGCGAAGCAAAACGGTTTAAGTCTTATTGGAATAATGAGCTAAAGTGGCGAAATGAACTTGCCTCTTCAGAGCTAGATAATAACGCTTATATCAACGGGCTGATTGCTCAATATCAGCAAAATTGTTACAACGCTAATTGTCAGTACATCGCCTCTTACCTGGTGAATTTTAGTTTTTTGAGTGCATTGATGATTTATGGTAACCAACTTTATCCGATACTCACAATCAGCACAGCATTAAATTTCTATCTTGCTCTAGGAACAGCCCTGCTCTTTATGGCAGGTTGCTTTTTGTGGATGTGGCCAGAGCACACTCAATCATTCAATTGGCTTATCGGAGATTCAACACAAAGTGTCACAACCGCTGAATGTAATGCTCTGACTTCTCTTTGGAATCCACAGACCTTAGAAACCTGCATGCGGTTCCCACAAAATGAAAACTCTCATGAGAACATATATGATAATATCACTGAATATGCTCACACATTTTCACAGTTGGTTCTAGGGACCTCAAAACTTTCGATGTTTAACGTAAGTAATGAAAAAGCGATCCCAACTGTGATAAACAATATGCAAAGTGCTGATGCACTTGATAAGCACACAAACACGCTTGAAGAATACCACCAAAGAAAAGTAGCAATTAGACAATTGAAACGGTATGAAAAAAATCCAGAGCTCCTGAATTTGCCAAACGCCATCCCCCTTTTCTTGCAACCGATTAATTTTATTATCCATTTATTGAGTTGGAGCAAAAATTTAGTTGTGAGTAGTCCCACCTCATATGAAATTTCATCGAATTTCACCAACTCTTATAACAGGAAGAACATCTTAGAAGAACGCCCTGAGCAGGATTCGAACCTGCGACCTTTCCCTTAGGAGGGGACTGCTCTATCCAGCTGAGCTACCAGGGCATATGTTAGACTTATCATAAATAATTTAAACTGTCACTTTACCTTCCTAAAGAAGCGGTTTAGAATGAACCAATTGTATCGAGAAAAGGCCAATGATTGATTATTTATATTGGGCACCAATGGGAGTCATCTATCTCACTTGCTGCTACTTTTTATTCACCACCAGATCCAGCAGCAATCTTGTTTCGAAGCACCCTCTTGGCTACGAAGGGGAACAAAAACAATTTGATATCCCCAAAGATACAAGCAACTTACCTGCGCACCTTACCTTATTTATTCAGCCGAAATCGAATGCATTTTCTGGCTATGAAATTTACCAAACGCTGTCATCAAGTGGGCTGAAATACGGTGAACACCAAATGTTTCACCTGATGCATGACAGTGGCATCGTGTTCTCTGTTTGTGATGCTAATGCGCCTGGTGCACTAGATCTGAATGATCTTGGCCAAACAGAATGTCCAAATGGTCTTGCTGCATTTATTGATACTCAGTCTTTACAGTTTAATCCGCAACATCTTAAATTATTCGTTGACACTTCCAAGCTGATTGCTGAGGATCTTGATGCTAATATTATTCTTGAAGATCAGTCCCCACTAGAGCCATCAACTATAGATATTTGGCATTCTCAGTATTTTGCAACTGAATCTGCATAATTTATGGATAGAACCGATTATATTGAGCTTCTAAAAGAAGCTCAGAAATACGCTGATGCCTACCATAATAATGACCACCCATTAGTAACTGACGATACCTACGATGCCTTGGTCCGAGAAATTCAGCGAATTGAAAAATTACACGATGATTGGGTGCTTCCCTACTCTCCATCGCAGCGGGTACAGGGCAGCCCAAGAGAAAAGTCAGTCAAAATCCCTCATCACATCCCGATGCGATCACTGGATAACGCATTTACCTCAGACGAAATGATCGAATTCTTCAAACGCAGTGAGCTCGATCATACTCCCCTTGTATGCGAAGTGAAATTAGATGGACTAGCAATTAGTATCGAATACATAGATGGGATACTTCATCAAGCGCTTACCAGAGGAGATGGAGAGATTGGTGAGGATGTAACAAGTAATATCCGCACCATTCGCTCCCTGCCACTAAAATTGGCCACAGAAAGCCCTCCTCATCGAGTTATTGTCCGCGGCGAGGTATATATAAAAAAATCAGATTTACACCAGCTTAATCAGGAGCAACGAAGAAAGTCACTACCAGAATTTGCTAACCCTCGTAACGCAGCTGCTGGCAGCCTCAGGCAATTGGATGCCAAAGTAAGTGCTGAGCGTCCTCTAAGGGTTTTTCTATACCAGCTTTTTATTGATTCTCAACCTGGTGGAGTGGATCATTTTGATGCGCTTGCAATAATGCGAAAATGGCAACTACCAGTCAATCCCCTATCAGAAAAAGTAGACGATGCCTATAAGGCCAACTCATATTATGATCGTCTTGCTAAAATGCGAGATAGTCTACCCTATGAAATTGATGGTCTTGTATACAAAGTCAGTGATTATAATGCTCAATTAGAAGCTGGATTTACACAAAAACATCCTCGCTGGGCCATCGCACACAAATTTCCAGCACGGACAGAAGTGACCCAGATAGAAACCATTACAATCCAAGTCGGTAGGACCGGTGTTATTACACCCGTGGCAACACTCAAGCCGGTAAACGTTGGAGGCGTCACGATAACACATGTATCCCTGCACAATTTTGAAGAAGTGACACGCAAAGATATTCGAGAAGGCGATAGTGTCTATGTACGCCGCGCAGGTGATGTAATTCCTGAGATTGTTAGTGTTCTTCCCAGTAATTCAGCAAGAAATGCTCCACCTGTAAAACCCTTACGCTGCCCCAGCTGTAATACTGAACTGGAGTATGAGCAAACCCTAATTCGCTGCCCAAATACCAAAGGGTGCCCAGCTCAAAAAGAGCGCATGATTGCACATTTTGTCAGCAGGAAGGCAATGAACATTGAGGGAATTGGACCCAATATCATTCAATTACTTATTGCCAACAAACTTGTGGACCAGCCCATAGACCTTTATCGTATTTCAAAAGCGACATGGAGTGAGCTGCCTCGTCTTGGTGAAAAATCAGCTGATAATATTCTTCTCTCCGTTCAGGCCAGCTTAAATAGCCAGCTTGTTCGTTATATTTACGCACTTGGTATCAGGGAAGTAGGTGTCACCATTGCTAAAACATTAGCCGATCATTTTGGCGACTTTGAATCCTTTTTTGCGGCATCAGAGGAAGATCTCATTGCCATACATGATATCGGACCGACGGTCGCCGAGCATATTCTTAATTACACCAAAGAACCTACTCACCTTGAGACATATCATCACCTGGTATCTATGGGCCTGCAATTTACTGATGAGAAAAGTTCGAATGATCTAAATTCTCTTCAATTCGTTGTAACGGGGAAGTTGTCAAAAATGACAAGAGATGAGATTACTGCCGCTCTCAGATCGCATGGGGCGATTGTCAATTCTCAGGTCAGTAAAAAAACCTCCTATCTAATCGCAGGAGAAAATGCTGGTTCAAAATTAGCACGAGCCAAATCACTCAACATTCCTATCTTGAGTGAAGATAAAATTATTGAGCTACTTAAAAACCCGGCACTGTTGGTTAACGCTCCATCCAGCCTCGATTAGTCAAACAGTAATTTTTTGTCTTATGATAAGTTCTACCATAATCATAAACATACACATCCACTGAACGACATTTATAGGTATAGCCTCCAACATTTCGATAATAGAAATATCCTGGATACACTGCCATATCGTAATTATCATAAAAATTATTAAAATAGTAGCGCTTCCCTGGAATACCTGAGGCAATAATATTTACATAACGGGAGTTGTAATTATGACCAACCTGTCTTTGTGCTGATGAAGCAATGATGCCACCCAATACCCCACCAACAAGTGCTCCAGTTCCTCTATCGGAGTCCCCTGCAACTGCGCCGCCAATCACAGCACCACCAATCACACCTGCAGCCAATCGATCGGAATCGGTACACCCTGTCAAAATCAATACACCCGAAGTTAAAATTGTCATATATTTCATTATTTTTCCTTTATTATATAATAATATTATAGCTAACTTTTAAGAGATTTCTCCCTGTGCTATTATTAAACTGTTGATAAGGGCTAGCGTATGACCTATTTAAAAGGACTTTTTTTTATTTTTCTCGGACTAATAGGGATTATATTGGTCTCATTTATACTCAGCTTTAGTTACTCTTTCAGTCGACCCGATCAGTGGACACTATTGAGTGCTACCTCTCTTGCATTCAACGCAATTATGGCATTGATGTTTGTTGGCTGGCTGCAGAGCCTTATAATGCAACGTGTCGATCATGTAGATATTTATTGGGGATTATCTCTGCTGATTGCCCCGCTTCCCACCTTTTTAATTCGCGGGGCATATTTTCACGTCCTTGTAATGTGTATTCTTGCACTCTGGAGTTTCCGCCTGCAAATTCAAATCAAACTAAAGCATATTGGAAAGCCAGAGGATATAAGGTACCAAAATTTCAGAAGATATTTTGGCGCTGCGGACTATTGGTGGTTTTCATTCTATCAAGTCTTTGTCCTTCAAGGGTTCTTGGCTTGCTTAATTGCCACACCATTACAGGTGATTATGCTGCAATTTAATTTGAACTGGCTGATTATTCCACCTCTTTGTATAAGTATCGCTGGCATTATATATGAGGGCATCGCTGACTATCAGCTTTATAAATTTAAGCAAGCACACCAGAAAGGGATTCTAACGACTGGCTTGTTTGCTTACAGTCGGCACCCTAATTACTTTGGTGAAATCCTCGTTTGGCTTGGCTTTACACTTGCTGCGCTAACACAAACCACCAGTATCATCCAGATTATCGGATCCTTACTTAGCTTTGCTTTACTTACCTACCTTATTAGTGAGGTAAGCGGCGTGAAAATGACCGCACGTGTTATGCACAATCGACCTGGCTACCAAGATTACTCAAACAAAGTACCTGCATTAATTCCCAAGTTTTTCTAACTCAAGTGAATTAAAAATTCCTTCAAGGTAATCACAGCTCATTACACAAACAGCATCAACATTTTTTTGCCTTGCCCAGCTCACTGCCTTATCTTCATCCGCAACATAGACCCATCCTTTGGGCAAATCAAAATGCTTCTCTTGACGCTTACTGGGCAATATTGCAATGTTCCCAGCGCCTTTTAGCGCCTTAAATAATGACTTAAATCCATACTCACTGCGCTGTGTACTGCTGGCTGGATGAATGATTAATGCAACCTGTGAGTAACGGAAAAGTAGCGTATTATATACTGCTAAAATCGCTGTTGAGTGATGAGCAAAGTCATCAAACCACCTGATCCCAAAATGTATACCCCGGTCCTCTAACCGTCTCTTTGGCAAGGTGAGATTATCAAATATAGAGCTTGGAACCTCAATTTGTAAACGTCTAAAAATAGCCATAACGGCAATCAGATTATAGGCATTATAGTGACCCCAGACCGGATATTTTTGCTCACCAATTTGTAGCATCTCCTTATGATATAAACCATTGAGAGCCCCCTCACCATCAATACTAAAAGTGTAGGAGCTATCAGGAACAAGGTCTTTGGTTGCAATATTAGCAACAATACCCCCGTCGGGATGTACCGTTCGAAATAGATACTGATATTGTTTATTAATCTCTGCTATGTCTTTATAAATATCTGAATGATCAAATTCAATATTATTAACTAATAATATATATGGCCAATAATGAAGAAACTTTGGTCTTTTATCAAAAAATGCAGTATCGTACTCATCTGCTTCAATCACAAACCAGGGGGATTCTGGGCTACCTAGGTCAGCTGACTGCCCCTCTGGTAAACGAGTGCCACCAATTAGATAACCTACTTTGATACCAAGCCGATAAAATATATCAACACACCATGAGGTCACAGTTGTCTTGCCATGTGTGCCAGTAATTGCGATGACCTTCTTATTGGCTAAAATATTTTCCTGCAACCACTGTGGCCCGCTAATCATTTTAATATTTCGTGCTCTGGCAAAGCGAATAATGGGATTATCAAATAAAATCCCATTGCCAACAATAATGACATCTTCTTTTTTGATATGGTCTGTTTCCCAAGCGTTGATGCAGTTGATATCAAACTTTTTCAGCTGAATCGACATAGGTGGAAGAAAAGCTTTATCGTATCCCAGTACATTAAATCCTGACTGCTTAGCAAGGACAGCAATACCACTCATTAACTTTCCGCAAACGCCTAATATATGTAATCGATCATTCATGTTAACATTACCCAGTTCAGTGTTCCGGTGCTAATATCATCTTCACACCAAGCTATTTGAATTTGAGGCAGTTTGTTAGGTTGCTGCCAAAGCTCATTAAAGCATTTTAGCAAAATTTCGTTTTCTTGCCACATTAAACCGCCTTTTGTATAAAAACCGCCTGATATATTGCCATATTGATAGATCATATGCGCACACACGATAGCAGGCCAGTATTCTTGACGCTCAAGCGCACTATAAATGATCTTCTCCCAGCGCTTACATAGTTGAAACCATGTACAACGGGCTCCATCATTTACTGGTATAAAACACTTAAGCAAGTTTCTATAACAAAAATCACACAGTACTGCATCGGAAGTATTCTTACAGCCCGGGCACTGAAATATTTTCAGCACCATTATTCTGGGAGTAAATCAACCGGCTCTCCAATGGCCATTTCAGCAGCTTGCCCTACAGTCTCAACTAATGTTGGGTGCGGGAAGACGGTCATTGCAATATCATGAATATCTGCACCCATCTCAATTGCAAATCCAATAACGCCGATCAGGTCACCTGCAACTTTTCCGACAATACCTCCACCAAGAACCCGTCCGGTATCTGTATCGTAGTATATTATTGTTTTACCTTCTGAGCGACCTAAGCACAGTGATCTACCGTTGGCAAGCCATGGGAATACCCCCTTTTTGAAATTGACACCTTTGGCCTTAAGCTCTGTAGCTGTTGCCCCTACCCATGCTACCTCTGGGTCAGTATATGCAACACTTGGAATGCATGCAGCATCTAGTTTCACTCGCTTACCTGCAATCACCTCAGCAACAACCCTTCCTTCACCAGTTGCCTTATGAGCTAACATTGGATTTGATGTGATGTCCCCTATTGCGTAAATATGAGGCTGATTGGTCCTGAGCTGCTCATCAGTAATAACAAATCCACGTTCGTCTAAATTAACACCCGCTTTTTCAATATCAATCATCCGCCCATTTGGCACTCTACCAACTGAGACCAAAATTTGATCATAAATCTCTGCTTTTTCAGGTGCATTTGCCCCTTCGAATTCTACCTTTAGACCTCTTGCTGATGCCTCTACTGAGACAACCTTTGTGTTAAGTCGAAAATCGATACCTCTACTAGCCATCGTTTTCTGACAAGGCTTAACAATATCTCTATCAGCACCTGGCATGATTTCATTGGTCATCTCAACAATGCATACATCTGAGCCAAATGCGTTATAGACCGTTCCCATTTCGCATCCGATAATACCACCACCAATAATAAGCATTTTTCCATTAATCTTTTTCAGCTCAAGGGCACTGGTTGAATCAAGCACTCTCTCATCTTCTGGAATAAATGGCAGCTTTATTGGCTCAGAGCCTGCCGCAATCACACATGTCTCAAAATCGATTACTTCTACCTTATCTTTGGATTTTAACTCCAACTGGTGAGTACCACAAAATTTGGCATCTGCGTGAATCACATTGACCTTTCTTGCAGACGCAAGCTGTTCAAGCCCTTTGGTTAGCTTATTTATCACCTGCTCTTTAAAATCAATAATCTTTGATTGATCCAATTTGGCGGCACCAAAATCTAAGCCATGATCTTTTAATGCCGGCACTTCATGACACATCTCAGCCAAATGAAGTAATGTTTTTGATGGAATACAGCCCACGTTTAAGCACACACCGCCTAGTGCGCGGTTACGCTCAATAAGTGTAACTTCCATCCCTAAATCCGCCATTCTAAATGCAGCAGCATAGCCACCTGGGCCACTGCCTAAAACAACCACAGGATGTTTTTTCCCGGTGGCGACTTTGTCATTTGTATTTGCCATAATTTACTCCTATTTATTTCGTTGCATCGTCGAGAATCTTGTGCATATTTTCTAACTCGTCTTGTAAAGACATACAGAATCTTGCTGCCTCTGCCCCATCAATCACTCGGTGATCATATGACAGTGAAAGTGGAACGTAGTATCGAGGCACCCATTGACCATCTTGGTAGATCGGTTTCATATAACCCTTCGATATACCTAAAATACATACCTCAGGCGCATTGATTATAGGGGTAAAAGCAGTGCCGCCAATACCACCAAGACTTGATATTGTCATCGTTCCGCCTTGCATTTGATTCGGCTTAAGACCTTTATCTCTGGCAGTTTCACTCAGGCTGACAAGCTCAATAGATATTTCTTGCAAGGTTTTCTTATCAACATCCCGAATAACCGGAACAACAAGTCCACTGGGCGTATCAACAGCAACGCCGATATGACAGTAAGACTTCAACCAAAGCGATTTACCATCTTCAGACAGGGAAGAGGCAAAAATTGGGTAAGCCTTCAAAGTCGTCACCAGTGCCTTCATAAAAAATAAAATAGGCGTGAGTTTTGCGCCTTGTTTGATAAACTGGGCTTTGTTTCGCTTGCGATAAGCCTCTAAATCAGTTAAATCTACCTCAAAAAACTGTGTAACATGTGGAATAGTTTGCCAGGCAGTTTGCAAAAATGGTCCAGATAGACGCTTAATTTTTCCTAACGGCTCGCTTTTTACCTCGCCAAATAAGGAAAAGTCTGGTAATGGTGCCTGCTTTGGAACTGACGCACCCGCCATCTTTGATTTAATATGACCCATTAGGTCATCTTTAGTGATTCTTCCTTTGCGGCCTGTTCCCTGAATTTGCTTAAGATCAATCTCTAAGTCCCATGCTATTCTTCTAACAATCGGACTGGTTTGCTGGTATCCAGGCGAACTCTCTCTTACACTTGGCTGAGTGATGGGCTGAGGCATTTCCTGCACATGCTGCGGAGTGGTTGTTGGCTTGTCAACCACAAGAGCTTCTGTACTAACCATCATGACTAGCTGTCCAGCTGACACCATATCCCCTACTTTCGCATGCAAAGAGATCACTCGCCCACTTACTGGTGCGGGTACATCCATGGATGCTTTGTCACTTTCCAACGTAAGAATCGGCTGTTCAGCCTCAATGGACATGTCAACTTTGGCTAAAATTTCCACTACCTCTGCAGAGCTAATCCCACCAAGATCTGGAATATTTACAGCAACAATGTCCTCTTCCCGTCCCTCAGCTGTGATCTGAGCTTGCTCTGACAATTCAATTAACACCAGCGCATCATCTACTTTTACCATATCACCTACTTTGGCAATACATTTTTTCACTACACCAGCATGAGGAGATGGAACATCCATTGATGCCTTATCACTTTCTAGGGTAACTAGCGGGGTCTCCTCTTCAACAGTTTGCCCCTCTGTAACTAACCACTCAACAATACTGGCTTGTTCAACACCACCTAAATCAGGTATATTTATCTGCTTTTCACTCATGCCGTTACTCCTTCGTTCACCGGACAGGGTTTATCAGCAACTATTTGCAGTTCTTTTTGATACTTCAAATAATCTGCTTGGCTTATACTACCGTCCTCGAGAAGGCCATACAATGCCGTAATTGCAATATATTGCCAACTAACTTCGTGGAATTCTCTCAATTTAATACGAGTATCACTTCTACCGTAACCGTCTGTTCCTAGCACATAAAAAGCTCCGGGCACAAAAGCGCGTACTTGCTCAGGTACTGCACGAATATAGTCTGACGTTGCAACAGTCACCTTCTGCTCAAGCAAGTTAGCAATATAACCGTGAAAAGACTCCCCGGCCATTCTGGCTTTTCGGGCTTCAAAAGCGTGAGTACGAGCAAGCTCGTTATAACTTGTTACACTGTACACATCAGAGCCAATACCTCTTGATTCAAGCCAATCAGCAGCTTCAATTACCCCAGGCAAAATTGTTCCTGAGCCCCATAAGTTTACATTTATATCTAATTTTTTTGATCTCAAACGATACAAGCCTTTGAGGATTCCTTCTGTTACCCCATCAGGCATTGGTGGTTGAATAATATTCTCATTCATCACCGTGATGTAATAAAATACATCCATCTTATTAACCATCATATCCTCAATACCTTGCTGAATAATCACAGCAAGCTCATAGGCATATGCTGGGTCATACGATCGGCATGATGGAATGACACTTGCCAGCAAATGGGAGTGTCCATCGTTATGCTGAAGGCCCTCACCTGCTAGAGTTGTTCTGCCTGCAGTAGCGCCTATAAGAAAACCTCGAGCTCTGGCATCGGCAGCGGCCCAAGCCAGATCACCAACTCGCTGAAAACCAAACATCGAATAGTAGGCATAAAATGGAATGAGTGGCTGCCCCGTGTTAGCATATGCACACGATGCCGCAATCCATGATGACATTGCTCCCGCTTCATTGATTCCCTCTTGAAGAAGCTGTCCAGATTTGGACTCTTTGTAGTACATCAACTGCTCACGGTCAACTGGATCGTACTTTTGTCCGTCGGCTGCATAAATGCCGATTTGTCGAAATAAACCTTCCATACCAAATGTTCGGCATTCATCGGGCACAATGGGAACAACGCGATCTTTAATTTCTGGCTCACGCAATAACTGGGTCAATATTCTAACAAATGCCATTGTAGTTGACATCGGACGATCCCCGTTCCCCAGTGTTAATTTTGAGAAAATATCCTGTCTTAATGGCTGAATTGCGTTACTTTGATAACTGCGCATAGGGAGATAACCTCCCAAATTTTGACGCCGATCATGAATATAACTAATCGCAGAATCATCTTGCCCAGGATGGTAAAAATCAGCGCGCTTAGCTTGCTCGTCACTGTGAGGGATCCCCCATGTTTTGGCTAATTCAACCAACAAATCCTCTTCCATTTTTTTATGCTGATGAGTTGTATTTGCACCTGATATACCGGCACCAAGACCATATCCTTTTATCGTCTTCACTAACAGCACCGTGGGCTGACCTACCCGCGATGTTGCCTTTGATAGCGCTGCATGAACCAGCTGATAATCATGGCCACCCCATTTAAGCTGTTTGACAATTGATGATGGAAGCGAATCAAAATATCGCAGTAATTCACTTGATTGTGAGAAAATTAGTTCTTTTACTGCATCGGAACTTTCAGCTATTTTTTGGTACTGTCCATCTACCAGTTTTTCGAGCACGCCCATTAACTGACCGGTGGGATCATCTTGGATCACCTGCATCCATGCCTGATTCCAAATCAGTTTAATAACCCGCCATCCATTACCAGTAAAAACACCTTCCAACTCTTGAATAATCTTGCCGTTACCACGGACAGGACCATCCAATCGTTGTAGATTACAGTTGACTACAAAAATCAAATTATCTAATTTTTCCCTCGCAGCAATGCTCAACGCGCCCAAAGATTCTGGCTCATCCATTTCGCCATCACCACAAAATGCCCAAACATTTCGGTTTTTATTATCCATCAGTCCCCGTGACTGCATGTAACGATCAAATCTTGCTTGGTATATCGCCATAAGTGGACCAAGACCCATTGAAACGGTTGGGAAGGACCAAAAATCTGGCATTAAGCGTGGGTGTGGATACGAGGATAAACCAACCCCATCAGCCTCCTGACGAAAATTAACCAAGTCTGACTCCGTCAAGCGCCCCTCAAGAAATGCCCTTGCATAAAATCCAGGTGCCGAGTGACCTTGAAAGAAGATACAATCTTGATTCTCACCCTGACCTGCCTTAAAAAAATGCTCAAAGGCAACGTCATAAACCTGAGCACTTGATGCATAGGAAGCAATATGTCCTCCAAGCTCACTGGCTACTTTGGTTCCTTTCACAACCATCGCCATGGCATTCCAGCGAATAAGCTCATTTATTCTTAGTGATTCTTTAGGACACTCGGTAGTTATTGTTAGTTGTGAGTTGGTGTAAGGGGTATTAACAAACACGCCCTCTCCGCCAAGCTGATAATAATGTTGAATCAAGCTACTCATGGTTTGGTAGCCGTTGTGACCCTCATCACTCATTAACCACTCGAGTGATTCAAGCCATTCTTGCCTTTCTATATCTATCATTAACTTATACTGATCATTTGACGACTTAGTTTACATAAAAATCGTACGATATGCCAGTTTATAGCCTAAGAAGCAATTAAAAATTGAGCCGAAATTAGTGGGGTTAGCTAATTGTACAACTGGTATCAAGACCAGTACCACGAACTAGCTTACTCAAACGTGAAAAGGGGTTTGAATTATCCTCCTTGTGTGTCTTTTTCTCATGCGCTTCATTTAGTAATATCGAGTCAGAGCCGATGTGATCAGGCTCAAATAAACCCACATCTTCATGAAGAGGCTCCTCTTTCATATGCATCGGGCTAAATACTGAAACAATGTACTGAATAAATTTTTTCATAACTCCTCCACTAAATGAAGGATAACGCAATTACCCAATGCTCTCTGTAGGATATCTCTTAAATAGTTAAGGTTTATATCACCTTATCTGTTTATTTCCCACATTTTCTGGATTATTGTTCTTGATTGTTTCTTGTTGCTGACCTTCGCGACTTAAATTATTTGCAACATTTTGCTGAATTTTGCCTTTCCCTGACTGACCAGTATCCTGCTTGGCTGATGAAAAATCATTCGATCCAGCTGATAACAAACTTATCACTTGATATTCAACCTGTGGGGGCTCAGTTCTTCTTAAAAACCAGTTTATAATTCTTTGCCACATAGTTGGTTTTTTCGCCTTAAAAGAATATTTATTTTGCTGAGCATACTTATTACTTTCTTTGATATAATCGGTTAGTTTTTCATAAGTGCTATCTAACATGGCTTCTTTATTTATATTTTTAGGAATAACAACATCAGCGTCTTTTGTGCCATATGCACCATCACAATTTTCAGCCCCCACTTTGCGACCATGATGATTTTCTCTCATCAGCTCATTAGCTAGATCCTTGGCATACTCCTTGGAACCCAGAAACTCCTTCAAATTCTGGGCTAATCTCTCAGGACTAAAGTCGAGTTTACCCAAGTTCATCCCACTGATTTGCGTTAACTTGCTTTCAATAACGTTAGCTACACAAATATGGACAAATGCCCTATCTTTTCCGCTTTTACACCCCAGACTACCAGGAATACCCATCCTGCTTGCAATCATGCACTCCAGGGCTGGCTTGTAATGATAATTATCACTCAGATCTGACAGTTTGTTATAAACTGACACCAACGCCTGTAGCTGCGTTTTTTTTGCTTTTAAAATATCCACAACATCATGTTCTGTGGCAGCCTCCACTCCAAACGATTTCAAAACATCTATCTCCTGATTTGTTTCAACATTCGGGTTAATAAGCTTTGCGTTCATGGTGTTAAATCGAGCTGCCAGATCTTTAGAACCCTTTTGCATGTTTTTGTCATAAGCCTCCATCAGCACCTCTAGCTTCTTTGCGAACAATGCAGTCAGCTCTGGGTTTGGCTTATAATTAAACACAAACCCTGCTTTTTGTGTTGTATTGACCCGGTAAATTTTAGCCTTATCTATTTTCTTATCAGCCTCTTGCGCATTATTGAAAAGTGTATTTTCATTTTCATCCTTAACACTATTTGTCAGTTTACTAATCGCGGCTTCTGGGCCATCAACTAATGTTGCATATACATATGACGGATCTGAATCACCTATGCCCATAAAATCTTTGAATGTATTAAAATATTGTTGGGACTCATCAATCAATGAGTTCATATTATTTTTATGCTCACCACCGGCGGTGACAAAAGAGTGAACAGATATTTTCTGCACCCCCATCTTCGCATTGCCGTAGATATATGCTCTTTTATTTCTTATCTTTGCATTGGCTTCTTTATTCAGTGAAGAATAAGCAATACCTTCTTGCTTCACAAGCGAAACCAGTGTCCGAGTCTTCTCAGGAGTCTCTTCAGGTTTATCAGCCGGGATAGGCTCCCAAGACTCTATCGACGTTTCTTCCCTTTTTCGGGTCATCATGATGCCTTCAGCACGATCCACAAGTTTTTTGGCATTACTGTAACCAACTACGTTTCCAATTGCAGTACCTACAGACTCAATCGCATTATCATAATTACGATTTTTAACAGCCTGGCTTAAGGCATCCGTAAGTAGGTCTTTGTCTTCTGGCGTAAACCCTTTAAGAATTGATATAACCTCTACTAATGCCCAAAGAGTTTGAACGCGAAGATCTACTCTTTCATATTGATAATCCTTACTGTTAAAGATAATAGGGCTAATTGTTCTGCGATAGCTAATTCCGCTATTCTTTGCTGTTTGATCCTCTATCGATTTTAAACGCGCGTCAGATAACGCGCTTAAAATTTCATTTATATCCAGCATATTATTCTCTTGCTAAAATTCGCAGCCATGTGTGTGTAAAGGCCCTAGAAACTCAGCACATATGTCATCAACCACTTTCTGATTATCCTGCAGGTGTAATATCCCTGAGTCTAATTTTCTTATAATCGGTGACCCTTCAGGCGCCACAAAGGCAAACTCATCATTTCTTAAATTCATTGGAGACATCAGAAATGAGTGCTCCTCATCAAGATTTGTAATCATTAATTTAAGCTCGTAATAATTTCCCAAAATAGCCTTTGCTTTCCCCTCTCTGAGCAACTTCAGCGCATCATCTGAACTTGTATAGCTTATGGGAACAGCACCAAAATCTTTTGCATACCCGACCATAGAAGTTTCGGCGGCCACAGCAACCCGGACCCCTTCAAGATCACTCTTGGACACAATCTCAATATGGCCTTGTGACATGGTATAAGTCATTGTAGATGTCACTACAGCGGTGAAAGCTGCCATAAAAACGACTGATAGCACTAACCAAATTGATAAAATAAAGCGGCCCATTCCCGACACAGGATCATACAAAACATCTCTAAGGAAACTGGATACGGTCGTCCAACATGCGTCCTGAATACCTCTTACATAGCCACCTTGATAACGCTCGGCGAACCTTCGCTCTGAGAAATAAAACAAATGTGTAAAAATGAACAATAGTACAAAGAATGCACCCAATAGATTAAGTGCTGCGTCTCCAAACATTGAGAGCATTACCTCAAAAAAACTCAGAGGCTCACTTAAAACAACCAAACCAATATTATTTACAAAGTAAGGCCTTGAAAAATCCACAACCTGACTTCGGTCAAATGTCACTGAGACAGGCCCAACTAAAATATCATAATCTCCCCTGGCAACAGCATTGATGGATTGGTCAAAAGATAAATTGGTCCGCTCAACTTTGTATTTCAAGCCTAAATCTTTCGCTATGATTTCCCAATATCTAAATGAAAGCCCTCCAAAGTCCCCATTACTTAACTCGTAAATAAACGGCGCATTACCAACGACACCTACTTTAAGAACTTTCTCTATCTCTACTGGTTTACTTGAAACTTCAGTGACTACGGGAGCTGGCGCTACCTGTTCTGGACTAACCTCAGCAAATGTAAGGGTAAAAGCAAATAACATTATTAAATAGTGCATATTATTATCCTAATTATTCTTCATATTATTATAGTACAGAATTGGGGGGTTAAGCTGTGCAGATAAATCTAAGGCGACGGCGTTTGCTCATATCTATTTTCATTTGATACATTTGGGGTGTTTCCCATGGTGATTGGCGGCATCCCCTGAAATTTTTCCATCTTACCAAAATCATCTGACTGTAAAGGAAAATAAAGATTGTGACGCCCCATAACATAACCAAATGATAACAATGCGCCGGTTAAGATAATCAATGACCAGCCTAGCCACGCCACAGATAGCCCAACAAAAAGACCTGCAAAAAATGTTAAATAAGTGATCGACACATCCCCAAGGCGAGGAAGATATGAAATTAAGTATTGTTTGATACGATAAAGCATTCTAGTCTCCTTTTTCTCTTATTATGACCGAATCAAAATTAGACGCGATACGGTGTCTGAAGCACAGCGCACGCTATTGTTGCTTTGACATATACAACCAATCATGTTAAAAAATAATCAAAAAAACAGGTATTCAATGAATCATAAAAACACAGGCTGTCTTCTACTTGAAAAAAAATTACTTTCCGGCGGATTTAGGAAAGTTCGTAAAACTAGCTTATATCGTGCAGATCAACAAAAAGTCAGCGAGGACATATCTCGCTTGCTCAATCAATATAACATTCCCCATAACATAAGAGATAGGAAAATCACTGTTGATGTAAACGATTTTTCTATAGACCAACTGATACCAAAATCTTGTAACAACTTATTAGGCCCCTTGGCAAACAAAGATATTAATCTTTACGATAATGCAAAATTTATTCTTGACCTAATCGCCAAATTTTTTGACATTGAAATGTTCAGAAGTAAAACGCCATCTTTTATCCTGGAGCTTGGTTCAGGAAATGGAAGGTTATGTGACCTTCTTCATGTCGTTTTACCCCAGCTAAAAAAATATATAATTATGAGTGATCGCACACTGAACTTTGATCAACTAAGAGAACGGTTTGAAGAGAGCTATATCCTTCAGGGTTCTGCTCAAGACGTTCTAAAATACAAGGAAGTAGATAACTCCCTGCCACTTAAGCAATGTAGAGCTGTACTTAGCATGAATTTTGGCGACTTATTCTCTTATAACTTCTCAAGCACGCTGTCCGGGATACATGACTTCTTACCTCTCAATGACACTTACCTCAATGTTCAAGAGTATGAATATAATAACCAGACATTGAAGTACCTCGTTGCAAAAAATTCAGAATTTATTCCGTGTATTTTAAACTCAACCTCCAAGATAAATTTTATCAAAATCACATGCTTCAGTGCCCCAGATATAATATCTATTATAAAAAACCTATGTAACTTACACCAACCATGTAATGAAGACTCCCAAATAAGAGCATTGCTTGAAGAATGGAAACGTCCTTTAGTTGTGACGGATGATTTTGTTAACTCGCTAATATCAGCATACAAAAAAGCATTTGTTAAACACGCCTATGAAATAAGGGATCCTCAACAGCCGGTTTCCGAGTCCAGTATAGATAAATGTGCAAAGATAGTAAGCGGTCTTGCTAATAGCTCTGAAGCTATGACAGGGTTAAGTCTAGAAGATGCCTTTATTGAATACATTAAGCAGGGCATTGTTGAACCTGCTCATACTGATATAGTAACTGGCAAGAAGAACCCTATTCTTAGTGTTGATCAACTGGCAGCTGTGGATTATAAAGCCAACTCAGATCTGTGCAAATTTGACGGAGGAAAACCACCTACTCCCCCCCAAAACCGAAATCAATTCTTTGAGGTCCTTTGTAATAGTATGATTATACGCAAAGGGGCTATTGGCTTTATATCTGATTTAATGGGTAGGTGGATACCAGATGACTCCGGGGATGCAAAAATTATTAAAGGCGTTCTCGCCTTGAAGAAAATTGAACTCGCTTTGGAGCCAAGCAAAGAAAAACCCATCAGCGCGCGTGACATCTCTAAGATATGTGGCACTTTAAATCCAGATTACATTGGCAACGCAGGTAATTCGCCAAATGCTGAATTTAAACCCAATAGCAACTGATTTGTAGTAATTCATCGACATAAATCAAGCGAAATACTTGATTTGTTGAACCTTTGATTGAATTAGAATAGTATAGACCGCATGTACATTATTCGACTCAATAATATTGATTTTCATCGCGATGGAAATCATCTATTTGATGCACTTAATTTGACAGTGCATGATACGGACCGGTGGGTATTAGTCGGCAATAATGGCACAGGCAAAAGCACACTGTTTCAAATCATAACGGGCACTATTTCACCTGATGGCGGGATTGTTGAGCATGCAAATGATCTAAAAATTGGATTCCTCCCACAAAGCCCATCCCCCAGCGATGACCCTGTAGTAAAATATTGCACCCAACAGTTTTTTGGCAAAGAGGCTGAATGGTTCGAACAAATGTGTCTTCAAGGAACAAGTTCAATTGAGCTACAGCGCCACCAACAATGGGCAGAAGCAACTGCCGAAAACATCACCTCTCATTGGAAAGAGCTGGGCATTGATATGACTCGCCCCTTTTCCTCTCTTTCTGGGGGGGAGCAAAAAAAAGCCCTTCTGGCAGTGATGATGGCCGAGCAGTGGGACTTGATATTGCTCGACGAACCGACAAATCACCTTGATCTTGATACAATACTATGGCTGGAAAAACAGCTTCAAATAGCTAATACCGCATGTATTACAATTACTCATGATAGGAAATTTGCAGACATGATAGCTACTGGTTATCTTGATTTAGCGGATAAGAAAATATTCAGTTCAACGGGAAAATACCAAGAATGTATGGAATATCGATCAGTTAGAGAAGAACAGGCACAAAGGGCACAAAATCAACTGGCAAAAAAAATTGAGCGTGAAGAAGATTGGATGCGGTATGGTGTTACAGCAAGACGCAAAAGAAACCAACGACGAGTGGAGCAGCTACACACCCTAAGAGAACAGTTTAAGAGCAATAGAGAAATAAAACGATCAGACCTAAAAGCCTCACATGGTATCAAATCAGGCAGTAAAATTATTTGTACAGAGAAAGTTGATGTTGGTTACTCAGGGCAGCCCCCTTTGATTCGCAACCTGAATCTCATTATTCCAAAAGGAGCAAAAGTTGCGATTTGTGGACCCAATGGATCAGGAAAAACAACGTTAGTAAATACCTTAATAGGCAAAATCCCACCTAACAAAGGTACAATTGAACACGGGGCCAGTTTAATAATCAGCGAGTTTACCCAAAAGCTGAAACAAATAAAATTGCATGAGAGAATCATTGACCAAGTGGGACAAGGTGCGACACATATTCAGCTTGGGGAAGAATCCATTTCCATTTTTAGATATTTGGACGGATTTCGGCTAGGAGGTGAGATTGCAAATATGGCCCCTAATGGAATTTCTGGCGGTATGCAACAACGGTTAGAGTTAGCACTGGCACTGCGAAAGCCATCAAATCTGTTGATAGTTGACGAGCCAACAAATAACTTAGATATGGATTCTCTTGAGTATCTTAGTCAATATCTGGTTGCTTACAAGGGAACCCTGTTACTTATCTCTCATGATAGACAACTGATTGAAGAAGTTGCGACACACACATTACAACTCGATGGCAATGGTGAGTGGCAATGGCATCACGGAGCACATATCCAGAGAATAAAGGATCCGTCACCCTCAGAGAAAACTGTTACAAAGAAGAAAAAATCATTGGACAAATCCGAACGTATCGAGCTCAGAGCCCTGCCCAAACAAATTGAAAAACTAGAGCTTAAAAAAGACAAGTTGGCTAAAAACCTCTCTGATCCGGACCTTTACAAAAGTAATGCAGCGGAGAAACTAAAATCATTGAAAACCGAAATCGCCTCAATAGATGCTCAGATTCAAGAACAATATCAACGTTGGGAATATCTAGAAGATAAAAGTGATTAACCCACTTCCCCGATCGGTGTCTTGTATTTCCTAGTTACTAGGAACGACGAAACGATGAATGTAGCAATAGTTGTACCTTTGATCAAAAATGCTGCATCTGCGCCGATAACTTCACTTTGCTCTGCGATCTCCGATACAAGGATTGAGAATTCACTTACTTGTCCTAGTCGAATACCAAGCTCCCATGCAGCTGGAACCTCCTCACCCGACAGTGCAAATAAATATCTAAATGCAAGTGGTTTGACGATAACCATTAACAATGACAAGGCAATGATCGCCTGATACATTTGTGGTAACAGCTTGAGGTTAAATTGCACCCCAATTGAGAAGAAGAATAGTACCAGGAAAAAATCCCTTAATGGTTTTAAGCACTCAGCAAGGTATAGCGATACATTTGCGGTTGACGCAAAAGAGACCCCCGCAATAAAAGCGCCAATCTCATGAGATAAATTAAAATGATGGGCCAAATCTGACATAGTAAAACACCAGGCAAGCGCCAACAAAAACAAATACTCTCTATTTTTTTCAAATCGCTGGAACAGAGGAACCACAACCAGGCGCTCTCCAATAAAGGCAACAAATAGGATGCTCAGCATTCCCATTACCAGATATCCTACTGATGCGATATCAACTGGGGCATCGCTACCAGCGGCTTTAAGAACGATAAGGACAAGAATCGCCAACACATCCTGTATCAGCAAAACTGAAATCATATTCTCACCAATCGAGCCATGATGAAGAATATTCGATGGCAATAGTTTCAAACATATGATGGTACTTGAAAACATCATTGATAAACCAACGACCAATGCAACAATACGATCAAAGCCCGCCATAGTTGCGATTTCATAACCGATGATAGTGAAAATCCCCGCACTAATAAGCGTTGCAAGTGCAGTTCGCTTTGCACCTCTAATTAAAGTGTGCGGATCAAGGTGAAGTCCTAGCAAGAAAAGCAAAACAATAATACCCACCTCACCGATATCTTTGATGATAAGGGAGTCCAGTGCTAGATTGAGGCCAACTGGGCCGATCACCATGCCAACGAGCATATACACTAGCATTAGTGATTGCCGTGTAAACATCGCCAAAGTGCCCAAAATACTTGAGCCGAGAAATATCATAAATATTGATGAGAGGATTGTATTTTCCACTTCTGTCATGTCTCCAAAATTAATCAGTGTGAGCTAATCGATAAGCCGGGTTCTGTCGAGTACAATCATCTATCTGGAGGGCACGTCACCGTGCTCTTCAAGCAACCTACCCAGATTCATCACGCGAGCAACGCTTAGCGAATCTTGCTTGGTCTTGCTCCAAGTGGGGTTTACCCTACCAAGCTTGTTACCAAACTTGTGGTGCGCTCTTACCGCACCTTTTCACCCTTACCCGAAGGCGGTTTATTTTCTGTGGCACTGGCCGTCAGTTCTCACTGCCCAGGCGTTACCTGGCACTATGCTCTATGGAGCCCGGACTTTCCTCTGCTAATCGCAGCGATTGCATGATTAACTCACCACACATTGTAGTATAATTCAACAAAATTGTCATCCCATTTTGCTAGAATTTAATAGGTCTTGATAGACTTTATTTTTACTTACGTTGTAATGTTCACTAATCAATTTACTTGTGACGCTTGCACCAACATGTGCCGCCATATCAACTGCTAATTGTTTTGGATATTCCGAGGATATCACTGGCGCTCCTTCAACTAAGATCACCCACTCCCCTTTAATCACATCTTGGGCCATGAGATACTGCTCAACCACCTCAGAAGAAGCACTTAACACATACTCATTGATCTTTGTTAACTCTTTAACAACCGCTACTTTTCGAGATTTCCCCACTACTTCTTTTAGCGCCTGGATTGATCTTAACAGTCGATGCGGTGATTCATAATATGCAAAACTAAATCCGAGCTCATCCGTGCGCTGCATCACCTCTTTACGCGCATGCTCTCGGGCTGGTAAGAAACCTAAAAATATAAAACGATCCATGGCAATCCCAGCAATTGATAATGCACTAATCAGCGCACATGGCCCAGGCACAGATTTCACTGTTAATCCCTCAAGATGAATCTGCTGAATTAGACGGTACCCAGGATCACTGACAAGGGGCGTTCCTGCATCACTAATCAGTGCAATATCACTGCCACCTTTTAACCGCGATACGGCTAGCTGAGTCATCTTTTGCTCATTTTGATCCTGGTATGGTAACACCTGACACCCAGCAATATTTAAATGATTTAGCAGCTTTTTTGAATGTGATGGACGCTCTGCAAGGATTATTTCAACGCTGCCTAACGTATCAATCGCACGCTGGGATATATCCCCTAGATTTCCAATTGGTGTTGCCACAACATACAAACAGCCATGCTCACTCATAGAAATACTCCATTAATATTGGCAAGACGCATCAATCTCAAGTACAATCATAACAGCAAACTGGCTAGAATGACATGAAAGTACACTTGCAGATTATATTGCTGTGCATTGCGGTATTATTGACCAGCTGTTCGCAAGATAGTGTTGACCCCACTCTACAAACTCCAGAATTATCGCAAGTGAACTGGAAAGCGCTGCAAGACACGGAATCCTCTCTGGGCTATCAAGATGTTGCCCCGTTTCTCAACCATGCTCATTACAAGGTCGCGAAAAGTATTTTATCAGGGTTTCCCAACCTCCAAGACCAAGACATGGTCAAAGCCCATATTGCTCTTATTGAAAACAACTTTCAGGTTGCCTATGAAGAGATTAAGCCTTATTTAAATAAGCCTGTTGAACCTAAATACCGATTGTTGTTCTTTTCGATCCTCACTAAATCCGGCCATTGGGACCAAGCATTAAAATATGCGCGTGTTGCTGAAGCAAAACAGATGTTGTTTTTTGAAACAATTGAGCAGTTAAAAGAACCCTCCTCAATAATGAACACAGAGGCTAAGGGCTGGGCCCAACTGTTTATTGATATCAAAAGTCATTACGATACGCCTGAATACTATGCCTATCAAGTTAATAAATGGCGTAAAGAGAACCCTCACCATCCTGCTAATAGCCTATTAAAAGATATTGCCCTGCCCGCTAAAGGCCAATCTGTGATCGGCGTAATGCTGCCACTGTCTGGTCAGATGCAGCAGGCAGGCATCAGTGTGCGCGAGGGGATCATCGCAGCGCACATGGCCAGCTCACTAAGACGTGAATGGTCACTGGTATTTTATGACACCAATCAAGGCCCCATTGATGAGATTTATGCCAAAGGAAAATCTGTCGGTGTCACTCACTGGATAGGCCCTTTAGAAAAAAATCAAGCCCAAGATTTTGCAAATATAGTGGATAAAAACTCCAACGCGCTGATTCTCAATAGTGTTGATCACCTTCCAAAGCATGTCCGTTCTTTCTCTCTCAGCCCAGAAGACGAGTCAACACAAGTTGCTAAAAAGCTGATAAAACTTGGATATCGTAATGCACTGATAATTGAAGGCGAACATCCTTGGTCAGCACGTCAAAGCGAGAGCTTCGAGACAGTTTTTAGTAATCAAGGCGGTCATGTTGTAGATCATATTTCTCTTGGAGGCAAACGCTACGCTGATGCGATTCACCGCGGACTTAAAATTGATACTAGCCAGTACCATTTTCATCGTGTTCAAGCACTGACCTCTCAGCCGATTAAATTTATCCCTTCCCCTCGCACTGACATTGATGTCATTTTTATTGCCTCCAGCCCTAACGAAGCACTTCAAGTGCGCCCATTACTTAAGTACAACCTTGCTGGGGACATACCAATCTTTGCAACTTCTTCAGTTTTAAATGATCGCCCGATCCCACATCGAGATAAAGATCTAGATGGTTTGGTTTTCTGTGATAGTCTAACCAATTTAAATGATGCTCCTCGATCTGGAATACATGACCGTATTATTAAATTACTCAATACCCTACAGAAAAATAACAGCCAACAGTACAAAGATCAGTACCGCTTCTATTCTCTTGGTATTGACGCATATCATACACAGCTGCTCCGTCATCGACTTGAGTCATTTCCATCACTTGGCTTCACCGGTGCGACTGGCCAGATCTACATGGATGATAATGTTATAAAACGACGGTTATTTTGGGGGAAATATCAAAATGGCCAGATTATTAACTATACTCATAATTTGTAATGGAGCAATCATGCTGAACATACTATTTTTTATAGCAATATTTCTCACAGGGTGCGCACCTACTCCCACTGAAGTTTTAAAGGTTGAGCCTGTAAAACCCACCGAGGTTGTCAGGCAAAAAAAATTAACAAATGCCCAACTGGCACATCACGTCAATATTGAAATTAACAATGATGACAATCTTCACGCCCATACAACCATTCGTATTATTGCACAGGGGCGTAAGGTTATAATGTTAGGTCAATCGCCCTCTCTAGACTATATTGATAAGGCACAAGAGATTGTCTATCAGCACCCTCAAGTTGAGGAGGTAATTAATTATGTCACCATACAGCCCCCAATTAAACCCTCTCAACGAGCGATTGATATTGCCATCAATACTCAAATTAGCCAACTGATGAGAAAAAATGGATTACTTGCTGACGGCCAATCTATCGAAGTTGAGAATCAAGTTGCCTATGTAATTGGTAAAGATGTACTAGCCTCTTTTGACCAAATTGAAGCATCGATACAAAAGATGGATGATACTATAACCATTATTCCGGTGTCTTTATGAATCCTAATACGTTGGAATTGATTCTGAAGATGTCAATCCCATTACTATTTGCCATTACCATACATGAATATGCACATGGCTTTGTTGCCGATCGCCTAGGTGATAAAACAGCTAGAATGATGGGCCGGTTGAGCTTAAATCCAATTAACCATATTGACCCTTTTGGCACTCTCCTTCTTCCCCTTGCATTAGGACTTTCATCTGGAGGGGCCATGTTCTTCGGCTATGCTCGCCCAGTCCCCATATCAACACATAACTTTAAGAACTTTAAGCGAGATATGATGCTAGTAACTTTAGCGGGGCCAATGAGCAATTTTATCATGGGGTACTTATGGGGCCTTGCAATGATATCTGCGTCATTTATTACCGACCCTGCAGTGCGTCAAACTGTAATTGATATTAGTATTTTTGGTATGAAAATTAATGCCATACTAGGCATTCTCAATTTACTCCCCATCCCTCCACTGGATGGCTCAAAAATAATAACTATCCTGATGCCTCGTCTGATTAGAGGTTACATCTTCGAATACGAACAGTATGGTATACTATTGATATTGGTTCTAGCAATGACGGGGATTCTTGGGGCAATAATATACCCACTATTTAAAGTTGTAATGGGCATGTATTTATATGGTATTGGATTGTGAACTGAAAGCTGGCGATAGGATTCGAACCCACGACCCGCTGATTACAAATCAGCCGCTCTACCAACTGAGCTACGCCAGCACAATCGGAAGTATATGCGATCATGAGTAACAAAATCAATAGTATTGGGTTAATATTTTTAGTGTTACATCTATTTTTATCAGGTTGTAGCTCTTCAGAGCCACGAATAATCAATCAAATCACGCAGTCAACAGCGTTTTCTCCACCCGAAGTACAAACCAGAACACTTCAACATATTGTACAAGACTCAAAATTGTCGAAAGCAATTTATTTTGAGCTGCGTCATCATCCCAGCTTGAAACAAGAATCACAGATACGAATCATTACATTCAATCAAGATGTCTACATCATTGGGGCCGTCTCAAATAAGGCCAATTATATTGCAGCTGGAAATACTGTGAGAATCGATAATGAATCTTATCAAGTGAAATCCATCCATAACAAACTATTAATTGCACCCCAAAACTATAACAGTCAAGATATGTGGTTAGAGGCAAAAATAAAAGCCGCTCTCGTATCTTCTCGATTCACTACAAGCTATATTCAAGTGATATGTGACTCAAGAACAGTTTATCTTATCGGTCAAGTTCCAAAAAATGAGCTCTATGGTATAGAAAATTTAGTTAAATCCAACGCTAGGGGCAGAAAAGTGCTATCATATCTTAGTGTGTCAACGGAGAAATAGATGGAGGCGTGGATTCAGAAACTTTTACTGTGGGTTTTCCCAGTGATCATTTCTGTCACATGGCATGAAGTTGCTCACGCATATGTCGCAAAACTCAGAGGTGATAAAACCGCAACAGAAGGCCGCCTACTGCGCTGGAATCCTTTTTACCATCTTGATGGGATTGGCACAATCATTGTCCCTGTCGTTATGATTTTAATGAATAGTGGCTTAGTTTATGGCTGGGGAAGACCTTTGCCCATCAATCCCAATGTTCTTAAAAACCCACAAATTGACCGCCCACTTGTAGCGATATCTGGCTTATTAATGTGTCTTGTTATGGCTTTCCTATTCTCACTATTATTATATTTAGGTGACTACCTGGCAAGCATGCAACAAAATCAGCTTGCGCTCATAATCAACGAAACAGGAAATAATGGAATCAGTATCAACATGACCATTTTCCTTGTGAACTTACTTCCAATTCCCCCAATGGATATGGGGCGATTTGTTGAATCATTTTTAAGCAAGCGCCATCGATATTTTCTTAACCTATTTGAGCCTGTTGGCTTGATTATTGCGGTGATAATTTTATTCTTAAGCCCCACCAAGGCGATGATTGCGCCAGCACAACAATCCTTATGCAAGTGGGTCATTAGTTCTTCGGATAGCGCTGTTGCTGCCACTAGAAAACAGGCTAATAAGCTCTGGCAAAGATCACTAAAGGCGCTTCCTTCCCCGTCAGAATACATGGGCCCTTCTTCTCGTTAGGTAAGATACATCTAACACTTATGCCATTTGCTTTGCACCAATCGGCTTCCTGCGCTGATGAAGCGCCGAAATAGCCCTTCACAAAACCTTTAAAACCTGATTGGGAGAAATAAGCCTCGATCTCTTTTTGAGAACCCAATTGAACAACGGACTGACTCTGGAATGCTTTTGCCTGATCATAAAGTTTTGTCTGCACTTCTTCCAACAAGGAAGGAATTTTGGATAAATCTTCAATGGATAGCGTCACGCGATCACGGTATGTATTGGTTCTTAATGACAAAGACAACTTCTCATCAGCAAACTCTCGCATACCAACCTCAATTCGTATTGGCACTCCTTTTTTATACCATGACCAAGCCTTCTCACCGCCTTTAAGATCTCGGTTATCAACAAATACTCTGATTGGCCTCTCATTAAATGCTAATTTAGATACCAGTGTTTCAATTTGACCGATGTACTTCTCTAATGAGGGGTCTTTCTCTTTGTGGTGAATTGGAAGAATCACTACCTGATATGGCGCAATCTCTGGCGTCAGTCTCAGCCCATCATCATCTCCATGAGCCATAATCAATGCTCCTATCATCCTTGTTGTGATACCCCAGGAAGTATTGTATACATGAGTCAATTCGTTATTTTCGCTCTGAAATGTAACATCAAATGCTTGTGAAAAATTCTGCCCAAAATAATGTGAGGTCGCAGCTTGTAATGCTTTTCCATCCTGCATCATTGCCTCAATGGTATATGTATTTTTTGCACCGCCAAAACGCTCGTATTCTGTTTTTTCTCCAGCGAAGACTGGGATGGATAGTACTTCTTCCGCAAACCACTGATAAGTGCTCAACATCTTCTGGACCATTTCCTGAGCCTCTTCTGATGTTGCATGCGCAGTGTGACCCTCCTGCCAGAGAAACTCTGAGGTTCTCAAAAATAATCTTGTTCGCATTTCCCAGCGCACAACATTTGCCCACTGGTTTAAACACATAGGAAGATCTCTATATGAATGAATCCAAGATTTAAATACTTCACCGAACAAAGGCTCTGAGGTTGGCCTTACCACCAAGGGCTCATCAAGCTCTCCACTTGGAACCAGCCCCTTCTCCGGATCATTTTTAAGTTGGTGATGGGTAACTACCGCACATTCTTTAGCAAAACCAGAAACATGGTCAGCCTCTTTTTGAAAATAGCTTAAAGGAATAAACATCGGCAAATATATGTTTTGGTGCCCCTGCTTTTTAAAACGCTCATCAAGCTGCTTTTGCATTTGCTCCCAAATAGCATAGCCCCAAGGCTTCATGATCATACATCCCCTTACTGGGGCATGCTCTGCCAAATCTGCAGCCTTTATTACCGCCTGATACCACTGGGCGTAATCCTCTTGGCGGGTTGGACTAATTGCTGACTTACTCATGAAGCAACCTCTGTATATGTATGTGATGCCTCAAGAACCGCTTCAATAATTTGCTCCTGGTCGTTTTCCTCCAAGTAAGGATGCATCGGTAGGCTCATTACTGTTTGACATAAACGCTGCGTATTTGGCATCGGCGTTGCAGGGTAAGATAAATAGGCTGGCTGCTGATGTATCGGTGTTGGATAGTAGACAACACTGGGCACACCCTTCTCTCTGAGGGAAGCCATCATATTATCACGCTCAAGCATTGGCACTTGTATTGTATACTGCGCATAGACACAGCTTCGGTCACTATGAACAATTGGAGTTTTAACACACTCTTTTAAGTGCTGCGTGTAGCGTGAAGCAATATTTACCCGCGCTTCAATCTCATCTGCAAACAACTCGAGCTTGTGTACTAACACAGCTGCCTGAATATTATCCAGTCGTCCATTAATTCCAACATGCTGATATGTATACCGATTTTTACCTTGACCATGGACCCGTAAACTAATCAATTTATCCAGTAGTGGCCCTTCGTCCACAAAGAGTGCCCCGCCGTCTCCATAGCAGCCAAGGGGCTTTGCAGGGAAAAAGCTGGTAGTACTAATAACGCCCTGCGTGGTTACACTTTTACCCTGATAGTTTGACCCAAAAGCCTGGGCCGCATCATCAATTACCCATAACCCGTGCTCTTCTGCAATTTGCCCTATACTTTCATGATCAGCCGGTTGCCCAAATAGGTCAACAACAATTACTCCAGCAGCATCATATCCAGATTGCCTCGCTTGGTATATAGCATCTTTGAGAGACCTAGGGCACATATTAAAGTCATCTGGATTTACATCGACAAAGTATGGAATAGCACCAATCAACGCGATTACTTCGGCGCTTGCAGCAAAGGTAAAGGATGGAACAAATACAACCTGATCGGGCTTTAAGTCAAGTGCAAGCAATGCAAGGTATAATGCGTCCGTTCCACTTGATACGCACAAAGCACTTCTACCAGACCAAACAGACAATTCTTCTTCGCAGCGATCAACATATTTACCACCTATAAAAGCAGCACTGTCAATTATCTCACTGACGCTGTCAATAATCTTACTTTTAACACGTTTCCCTTGCTTAACTAGATCTATAAAAGGTATCACGACACGTCTCAAATTACTGAGTATATATTCACCTATCTGGATAAAACATTCAAGTCTTAGGTGAATGCATTTCTGCCGACAAAAATGAGATCAAATAAAGATAAAAAGTATATCAAGAAACATCCTGGCTATTTGAAAAATTTACTACTGTGATGGAGGGCATTAGGATCATTGTTTTCTTCTTGTTGACTTCTTCCTTTTGACAACCGGTTGATTTCTTCTCTAAGATTTTTATTTTCATTCTCTATGACGATATTATTGTCATACTGAGATTGCATGGCTTGAGCACATTCTTTTAGCTGATCAGATAGCTGGGATAACATACCTTGAGATATTTCAAGTTCCCCTTCTAATTGTTCGACCTGTTTCAGCGTGGACTCATACCTAGCTTTCCAAACTGCTTCGCTGGCTTCTCTTGGTTGAGTAGAGTTATTATGGACATTAATAAGTTGGTATGCGTTTTTCTTATATTCTTGGATAGGTATCTTCAAGGAATCTGCTGGCCATTGTTTCTGAAAATTCTTGATTTTTTTTGAAGCTTCAATCCAGGCCTGCAATTGCCTCTGATTAATTAATGCATTAAATGCAGTTGTAACCACAACAAGAACATTATCCTTAACTTCTGGATTTGCAATGCTAAAGTTCTTTTCAGTTTGCTCCAGCATTTCAACAATCAACCTGCTAAGATCTTTGAATTCATTAAAAATAGCCGGAACTCTCCTACCCTTGAGATCCATAATAGTATTAACAAATTCAATTGATTTTGGTATGAATTTTCTAATGCTGGCATATTCAGCGCGCTCAGCGTCAACGTAAACATTTGCTAATGAGGCGTTTAGCTCTGCCAGACTACCTGCTAACATTGTAAGCTTACTTTGCCCGCCCTCATCAGTGGAGTAAACCAATTTAGCTAATTCTTTGTCGCCCACTACATATAGTGTAAATATTTGCAAATTCTGATCAAAGTAGTCTTGCTCGCGAGTAGATAGTAAAATGTTAAATGAGTCGACAATTTGCTCATCTGTGATCTGTCTGTCTGCTTGCGCAGCTAACCAACTAAAAGTGCCTATCCCGTCCATAGTGGGATTAAGAGAATTTCGAGCAACCTGATCCAATTGCTTAAAGCAGCAAAGTGCTTCTGATATATCTTCTCTGTCTTTTTCTAAGTAAGAAGCTTCAGACTTATCTATAAAGTCAGTAAGTATCGATTTTTGGTGTCTATCTCGTAGCACATCTTTGATTCGAGTAGCGGCGTATTGTATGGGGGTCTCATACATATCGTCTATCTCCTTGTATGTTCAGCGAGTTTGTAATATGCGAGGAACTTCTTCGTTTGGGGGGGTGTTCTCTGAGTCACCAATCTTGGTTTTCAGTGCGTGAGTTTCTTTGGACTTCTTTTTTTTCAACTTCATAGCAGCTAGCTTTGCTTTCGCTATTGCAATAGATTCCTTAGCACCCGCTTTAAGCGTCGCTCTTTGCTCAATAGCCGCATCCGCTTTACTAGTTTGATCATCCGTTTTCGCTTTATACCCTGATAGATCTGGTATATTAGCTGCAGGATCAGTAGCTGGAGCATCTTGTTGTTGGAGGCCGAGGTTACTATTTGCTACATGAGCTAAATAGTTAGTAAATTTCTCATCTTTTTCTCTGTTGGCTTCTTGGATATTCATTTCGAGCTCCCTAGTATACCTTTTCGTGGCTGAGATAAATTCACTACGCATATCTTGATTTATTCTCATTATTCCATGCATGTCTTTGTAGCTATCAGTTAAGTCTATATTTCTGTGTTCGGGCTCAAAAGCGTGCAAACTTGATGATATAAATGGCGTCTTAGATATATTAATAAATTCTGTTATATAGCTTGTATAGGTATTAGTGGTGGTTAAAGTACTCACATAATTGTGATAAAAATCCTCATGTTGAGCGCCTGCTAGGTTATCTGTTAAGCGGGTTCTGATTTTATTAGCGATATTTAATAATAGTTCATTAAGTTTGATAGAATTTGTCATCGCTCCTATCTCGTCGCTAATCCATTGTGGCTGCCTACCCAGGCCCCAATCAAAATCATTAATCAATTCATTGAGCTCATCAGGAAAACTACTATTGTTATTGGAATTTTTTTTGATAAATTCTGTTAGTGGGTCATGAAATTGATTTAATAATTTTTTATATAGACTAAATGCAGCTTCGCCTAATTTTCTTGACTCCTTGAGTATTAAGTCATACGCCACTTGCTTCCGGTATTGTTTATCAGGAACAGATTGAAGTTTGGAAATGAACTGTTCTCTTAATTCTTCGTCGTTATCAAACATATTTGTGAGATACTCTAAGTATTTAGATTCGAAACGGACGCCTTGCGGAAGATCAATATCTTTTATTGTATCTGAAACAAACTCCCGATCACGAACTTTTGGTGTTTTAGTTGGATTTTTTAGGTTTTCGCAGCTATTAGATTCGGTTATGTTTTTATCTAATCCGACGATAGGGGGAATTATATCTGCTGGATCACCCATAGCGTTATCATTGGCAAGGTTAATCCCTCTGGGTGTAGGTTTATTTAAATGGCTATTAACTACTTTCGGTGAGTTGAAAGGTTGATTTAATCGCCTGTAGCAAAGTAGTGCAGTGAGAGAAAGTGTCGTGATTAATACGAACATCATTATCGGTGAGCTGGGATACAGAAAGATAGCACTCTCTGTGATCCAGGCAAATATCTTTGATAAGGAGTTCCAAACTATATTTAATAACATCATAACTGCGTCCTTAAATGAATTAATTAGACCTTGGAGGATTTGGGGGATGAAAAAAACGTTGAACTATTTGGATTTATGTTCTCAGACTCAGTCAGATCTTCAGCAACTTGTTCTTCATCCATATTATTATATGAATCTAGCAGTTCTTTTTGCGCTTCGATCAATTCTGCTTGCTCTTTATTTTCCTTGTTTTGCGCTTTAATCGTTTCTGCTTGTTCATCCTTTTGTTTGTTAATTAAAGCCAGCAGTGCTGCTGTATTATTTAAGGTTTCAGCAAATTCTACATTCTTCTTGTGTGATTCCTCAAACTGCTTTTCTGCTCTCTCAAGACGCGCAGTTGTATACATATTTTCTGCTTTTAGAGCTGCGACCTCTCCTTCCTTAGTTGCAAGCTTTAAACATGCCTCATCTAACTGATCTTGCAAAGTCGTCATTTGATATTCCTGGAATTTTTGTCCCATAGTTACCAATTGGTTACCAGTTGCAGGTGTATATTGTATGTCTAAGCAATTCGGACCCCAATCATCAAAAAAAACAAAAATTCTATCTGTTGTTGTTTGCCACTGTGGGGCTAGGTCTTTAAACGCTTGCCCTAAAGCTTGAAAAATCCCTGTATATCCTGTTTTTTGTGCTAATGCCTCCGTGATCTCTCTTTGTAGGGCTGAAAGTTCTTTAGAATATTCTTTAAAGCTATCGGATAAATCTGGAATGCTTTGAGCACTACCTAATTGATCATTTAGTTGCATAATACTAGGTATATGTTGAGATATTTTGAAACGAATACTTTCATCTGGTCGCTTATTTGCAAATTCTAATAACTGATTTTGAATTTCAACAATATCTGTTCGTAATTTCCTGATTTTGTCAAAATCTTGGCCCGGTTCGGAATACACTCTTGCAAATAGTTTTTCATCGTTTTTTACATAGAGACTGAATATCTCCAAGCAATCTTCGAATTGATCCGAAGAGCGCTGAGTTAACAGCGAGAGAAATGAGTCAACAATCTTTTCATCATCTAGCTTATCATTGAGCGTGGCAAGCCATTGTTTAGACCCTGTGATAACAGTTGGAGATATGTTGTTAATGTTGCCTATACAACTGTTAATTTTTTTCTCTCTAGTAGTAATAGATTCAGTAGCTATTGCTTTTTGAAAATTTTCAATAAAATTAGTAAGTTTTTGTACTGGATCAGGGCAACTAATTTTGGAATTGATCAATTCAGCACATTCGATCGTTTTAGTATATATTTCGGTGTTCATATCTTTATCTCCTAGGACTGAGCTTGCATACTTTATCCGTAAAGGCGCCCTACTTTTGTAGGACATATCCCACAAATAGCACTTAAAATTAAATATTTCAATCCGGTAAAATGGCAATTAGGAAAAATATTGACGCAAAAAAAACATATACTAAACAACGGGATATATCTTATTGAAAATAAATATTGTTTAATATCATTTACTTACGATTCAATCCGAAATTATTCAAAAAGAGTTTATGGCGCTAATTTTGCTTTATTTTGACGCAATAGTTGTGGGCTCAAAGGTCATACAAACTAAAGCCTGATGGCCTTACAGCCCCTTTATCAAAGAGATAAAAGAGGATAAAGCCATAAATGCTTGCTGCACACATCAACTCTGATGCGATAGCGCCATATAATCCATATGGCGGAACCAGAACGAGAAGAAGAACTAATAGTAAAATCAACTTAGCGAATTGTACTCGTTTTGCCACCTCACCATTATATCGCATAAGAATACTGAAAAACGGACGCAGCCATGTGATTAACATAAATCCAACTAGTGCAATACGTAATGGCATAAGCATCGGCTCATTTGAAGATAAATCCAGGACAATTCCCCCATCAATCCATCCAAGCAAAACACGTGACAATGGCATAAGAAGCAAAAACATGGTAGATGAGAAAAGCGCATTTATCCACATAAGCTTGCTAACTTGTGGTAAATATTCAGGCACCCAGTCGTCTAAATCTTCAAGTGACTTACTTAGAGGCTGTGTCACAACAAACATAAGAGAAGCAAGCGTCATAATAATGGCAAAATAAGTAACATCTATCTCTCTTGGACTAAATATTTCAAGAACAAAGAGACTAAGTGCCAAGCCACTTTGATGCATCAAATTGACTCGCCCAGATGAATGGTGGGTCTTTACAGTGTGCTTTGGTCCTAGCTGATAAACTGCCCAGCTAATACCAAGCAATAACATTTGAGAGAATAAAAACACAGCAACCATTGCCGCCATATCAAGCTCAGGCAAAAGCAGGATTGCAACCAACATTGAAACTGCAAATAAAAAATATGAAATGCTGTTCATCCTTTCTATCGCCAATGCAGAACCTCTCGCCGCGATAATCTGAATGACTGTAAAAATTATTACTCCGAATAATAAAATATGGATTGGGTGATGATTAAGGTAATCCACAATACTCCAATCATGAACAACGTTTCTGCTGATGATATAGGCACCATTAAGAAGCCCTGTAATCCCTAGAATGACCGCTGAGTAAATCAATCCCCTCTGCGATGAAGAAAATCCTCTTATCGCTCGCTCAAGTAATGGATATAACATAAAAAGCACTGTCCCTAAAATTAACATAAACTTTACAGCTACCCGAAAGTCTCCGAATAATTCAGAACTGATTAAAAAACGCGCAATTGACAGGTTAAGACCCACAATTAAAACTGTGCGAAAAAACTGCATCGCGTAAATTGAAAATAGCTCAGGAATCGGTAAAAATACTTTTTTCATTCCACCTCCATGGTGTGTAAAGATTCATTTTAGTCATTTATAGCAACTTCAGCAAGATATTCAGTGAATTTAGCACCAATTCCTCTCCCAATTAATGACCATTGATACAACAGCCCAAAAATCACAAGAAACTCTGCCATTACTTCACCTATCACTGTACCCAAAATTCCGTACTCTGCTGTCATCACTAATAATAGAGGCACGCTGATCATCAGCCACATCATACATAAGCGCGCATGAACTCCCGGCTGATTATACTCGACTAACGACCAAATTGGCTGAAAGATATTCAGTAATGCATTTAAGGTCAATGCAGTGTGTAAAATAGATAAATCGTCAATAAATGCCTCACCGAAAAACCTTAATATCGGACCTTGTGCATAAATTCCAACCAAATAAACGACCAACGTCCCAATTGCATTCAGTAAAAGGGCCTCCATTAGCAATTCATATGCTTTTTTAGGAGAGAGTCTTAACAGCTCCATTAGACGCTGTGATAGGAAGCCACGCAGAGAGTCTGATAGTAACGAATAAAAACTAACAATTGTTAAAACAGCACTAAAGTGCCCAAGCGTTTCTGGCTCTGAAATAAACAGCCCTACCACAAGTATTGATAAATTTGTTATTACTTGATACGAACCATTCGCAATCCATCCAAGCATTGCGGTTCTGCTATATAAATTCTTAGGCTGAGGTATGATTAACACTGGCCGCTGTAATATCCGACTTATATGTGGCATCACAATTAGAGTAATCGCAGCAATTACAATCAGCTGAGAAGCAATATACAAAATAATCATCTCCTTTAATGACCAAATCTTACCGAGGAACGCTGCTGTGATTAGAATGCTACAATATATAGCGTGCCCTAAAACATGCTGTGTCAAACGCGATAATTTAAAAAAGTGCAGCACATCTAGTATTGGTGGTAATAAGTTGACAATAGCAAGAAAAGGAATGGCAAGAATCAGATAACTTAGGGAGTAGAATAACCCTGTATCAAGGTTCCTATAAATTAAACTCAGCTGCACCAAACCAAAACCAATGACGCAAACAATACATAAACACACTATTTGTCTAGACGCCCAGTTAAAAAGTGACCTTGCGCAAGTATCTGCAGATTGCCTCATCGCACTTGAAAGAAAAACCCTTATCGCGAGTGGCTGCCCCATCACCAATAAATTAGAAACCATCACAGTGAGTTTAAGACAAAAGTTATAATATCCAAACTCGGGAACAGCCATCTGACTGGATAACGAAGCAGTTAGCAAAAAATATGCCAAAAATGATATGATACCGGATAGATAAACCCCTGAGATATCATATAAAGAACTTTGTCGAATAAAAGTGCGCATAGATTGAGCATCTCCAAAAACTGGCATATAATTTTGCGAGTCAATAATAACTCACAAACCTAATCAATTCAATGAGAATTTAGTTTACTAGAGACCCTATTTTAACTGGAGATTTTTTGTGCTAAAAAAGCCTTTTAGACCTTCAAGCCATTGAAAGACACATCGATACGCGCTGGAGATATTTTATGATCTATACTGGCGTTCTCAATCAGCTGCTGCCAACATCCAGGCTTGGCTATCTCATCATCATGTTCTTCAACAAATTGCTTTAAATCGGATTCCCATTTTGGTGCTAGCCTTGAATTAGCACGGCCAAGTATTTCATTAATTAAATCAAGTTCCAACCAAATTGTGTACTTTATCCATGGGGAGATATTTTCGTCAAAATTAAAATCAAACAAAACAATGCTCAACTCGCTTGGATCTACATTGTCTCTGAATTGTTTGATTAGAAATAAAATAGAAAGATATAAGTAAGAGTTATTCGGCTGCTCTAAATAGCTCTTGTTCTTCTCTTGGCGGTAAGTTTCTCTCATCTTAGCTAAAATTGCTCTACAAAAGGCTTTGTCATATATATCGTTCGGGAAAGATCCTGCAACTAGCGAAGCAAAATATGCCACCTTTGAACATGTTTCGTTCACTGTATAATATAGTTCCTTTTTTTTCCAATAACTTGGGGCGCTCATCAAATCAAGCAAGCATTTTTTATAATTAAAATCAGCTGGCAGGCTGCTGGAAGTTTTCTTAAGTAATAGTCCCTCTCCCATCATAAGATCAGTTGCGATTGTCAATTGTTTTTTTTCAGCATCGAGTGTCACCCAGATATCTAGCAGCGGTTTGAACTCTTGCCTGCTTAATAATTCTGCAAGTAAATAGTGTGGCTTTTGGTAACTACATATACTGGTCAGAAAACGCTCTAGCACATCCTTGGGCACAGATGCGACTGCATTTTTAATGCACTGTTGCTCAAGTATTAACGAGATAGCCTCTATATTCCGATAACCCCTCTCGGCTAGGCGCAACAAATAATCAAGAAGAGATTGGGCAGTTTTAGACTCTATGGCTTCAATTTGATTGTAAATTTTAAAAAGATTATTAATGACAAAATATACATCTATATACTTACTATCGATTACCTTTTCAAGGCACCTATCTGTAAATTCAGTCACCGCCAAAAACGCATCTAATTTTTTACTAAGATATTGTTTTAAAAGATTGAGAAAACACTCACAATGCCCATTGAATGCTAGAAGAATCAGAAACTCTTCATTCTCTGTTACATTAACTAACTTAGAATCAAGAAGGCTCAGAGCTATCGTGCTCCCTTGTTGATGACCTTTAGCTATCCTAGCTATCTGTTCGATATTACCCTTGTCATTAAAAAAATCTTCAGCATGCTGTCTAATACTTCTCGTATTTTGTGTCCACCGCGCTATTAAATTGATTAAGCCTGGATAAAATACGAGGCATTTAAAAAAATTTTCTCTACCCAATCGCGAAAAGATCCCAAGCTCTCTACTGCTAGAACTAAACATAATATTCTCTGAAAGAGCAAAGAGTATTACATAGAGCATAGGGGGAATATCTCTATTTGGTATAGATGAACTTATAAATCGGTAGCCATCTTGTGTAGGGCTGTTTGCTCTAATAACACCCTCAATAAAGTTACCTGCATTTTTTGCTCCCATTTCTAAATTATCAGCAATAAAACCGATATTCTGATTATGGTTATCTATATGTTTTTGTTCAAGGCTACTATCGTATTGACACCAATATATATGAATATGCCTGCGGATTAAATTAACATCCTTATAGATTTTTGAGTATTTATTAATAATACTGCACTTAGTGAACTGAATATCTTCAGAAGCATCTTCAGAGAACTCTAAGAACTCCGAAGCGATCTCATCGCTGATTACACTCAATCTTTCTTCAATCATAATCTTAAGTTATAAAAATTAATTTTATTATGTGAATACAAAAATCCGTATACCGATAATTATTCTATATGACAAAATATTAAACATTGAAGCAAATTAACAACAATTTTTGCACATTTTGGTTAAATAATTGCTGGTTACTCCTCTTTATTATCTTATACCTATCAGCGTTTGCGTATCGAGAATTATTATTTTAATTGCGCTATAATTTAAGTAGGGAGAATAATAATGAGATATGAAAAAGTAAGCTCAGAAGAAAAGCAAGTTTTAACATCCTCACAAAGAGAAGCTGTTTGTTTAGTTGTAGATAAAATAAAAAAGTTGGCTGCTCTGGGCGCTCTGAAAAAAGATTTAAAAGTAGAAGGCGCTCTGAAAAAAGATTTAAAAGTAGAAGGTAAAAAACTCGAAGCTTTATACGAAGACATCATCACATCGTTGTCACAGGAGACTTCAGAGTATAAAAAGCTTGTAACTCTGGCAGAATCTGGCACTAAGTACGATAATATCCTTAGAAAAACTGATGACATATATAGGGACTTTATTACCTACAAAGAGGAAGGTGGCACCCGAGAAGATAGTAAAAAGAAACTAGAATCACTTGGTATTAATATAAAAGAAGCCGCTAAAATTGATACATTTAATAATGGTATTGATGAAAAAATTCATAAAAATTTATATAAACTTCTCGAATCAAAAGCATTTTCTGGCAACGAAGATGGAATAGATCTATCAAAAATACAAGAATCGTTCAAAAATACCAGAGATAACTTCCATCTCAAGGAATCATACATTAATAGATTCGCAACAGTTGCTCATAAATTCCCTATATCAAGTCGAATCGCTGCAGAAGTTATCGACACTTTTAGACTACTAAAGAGTGCCATGCCCAACTGGCTTGGTCTAATACGTTTCCCATTACTACCAGTATTAACAATAATTTGTGCAGTCCCGAGATTTTTGTACAATGTCACTCTGGGAAACCCTGGTTTCGCTGGACTCTCATTCCGCCGCCTGGATCCAAAGTATAAATTTATGGAATTTTCCCCTGAGAGCACAGGTAATGCCCCTTACCCTATGGAAACATTAAAGTCAGTTGACAAAGAAACTAAAATAATAGCAATGGGAGCCCCTGTTATCAAAAGAGATGGAGAGTTTCAAATTTCCAAAAATTTCACCAATCATCTTGATATAATGGGTGAAAAAAAATTCTTATATATATGTTTCCTTGAGGATAAACCTGAAGAGATTGGATTAATTAACGCTATTATAGATGGCACAACTGATAAAACAAATTTTAAATTTATGAAACTGCCCCCAAAAGAGGAGATAGAGCATATTGTTAAAGACATGGAAAAAGCCAAGGAAAATCTTTCTCCACACGCTACCAAAGCGAAACATTTTCATAACGTTATTGATAATTCTAAAAAATATATTATTCCGGACGAATTAAAACAAGTTTTTGAGGAAATCGTTAATGATGAACTCAGGAATACAGAAGACACTGCTACTGCTAAGGCACTCACCAAAATAAATTTGAGGCTGATGAATGAAGCACACAAAAGCTATCAACCTGCTGAAATGTGTTCTGTGTGCAAAGATGGCATTGATCGAGGTGCTATCAATATGGAAATGTTTCTAAAAGCATTCCATGATAAAGATACAAACACCCACGCAAGAGCCATTATGGTTGCAGGGAGGCCAATGAACAAAAATGTACAGCAGCTGAACTTTTTTGGCAATAATGAACAAGATCGGGGGGAAGAGCTCAAAAATTTAAAAAAAGGTGTTTCAGGGCCAGCCGATCAAAGAAATTCAGCTTCAAGTCAGGAATTAAATAGTGATCGGTCAAAGACTACTGGTGCGCTAACACAAAAAGTAAAGTTGATGGTTGACCGTCAGCCTAAAAATCCGCAAAGATCAATGCCGGGGCCGGGGCCGACACGGGGTCAGTAATTCTTCAAAGTTATGGATGAGTTTTTATTTTTCTTTCCAGTAAATTTCTTCAGCTCTTCTAATATTGATTTCTTCGATTCCTCCATATATTTAAAATCTGGATATTTATCCCTATCATGCTCTTTAATCTCTCGGGATACATTGAACATTGCCATTAAAGTTGTTTTAGCAAGATATTCATAATTATCCGCATCAAATGTTTCTTGCGTAGCGCATTTTGTTATAGCGATTAAAAATGCCTTATACAGAGCAAAGGGATGAAGGGATTTGCAATACAAAGCCGTATTTTCTTGCATTGTTTTAATCGCCTGCCTTATATCATCGTTGTGGGATAATATTGTATTTAGTATTAAAATTATGTTGTTCGATTTAATTTCTCTTTGCTCCTCACTTACATCGCCCACATAGAAAATATTACTTAAAAGCCGCTGTTCAGCAGAACCTTCACCGGCGCCGAACATCTGCCCTATACTACCGTATGCCTGGTCGCGTGTGGGAGCAAAGCCAATCTGGCAACTGCCAGACAATATTGTTACTGTATTAATTTTAGGGTCATTTACAATTTCACCGGCAGAAAGTAACAAGTCAACAAGATTCATTTTATCGGTGCACATCTTGATGATAGCACTAGACCCTTTACCCAATCGATGCTGTGAAGATACTAAATCCACTAGAAGATTTTCTGCTCGAGGCATCCTTTCGCCTAAATGCGAATATGAAGAAATCTTACTCTCTTCTTTGCTCATAGAGCTCTCTGGATCAAAAACGATGTAATCACTATCATCTTGCTGGAATCTAAGCTGACCGCCTGTATTAATGTAATGCTCAATCAAGCTATTATCATTTTTCTTAATGGCCCAATTCATAACCCAACAGATTACGGTGGTTGTTCCTCCGGGCACTGCATTCCCACATCGTGGGTAGTACTTCTGAAGAACCTTAAATGAGTGGTAATTTTCATTATTGATAAATGTCTGTTTAAGAGTATATGGCACATTGTTTGCTAGACCGCAAATATTGGGTAACAAATTCGACCATATGCCTATCTCCTTAATAATGAAGTCTAATGATTTTGAAAAATTCTTATCATTATGACTGACAGGCACTAGCTGTTTGCCTATATCTAAAAATTTTAGGAATGTTCTGAATTGCATTTGGCTACCATAGTAGTCACTCATTGCCCTAAGATTTTTAAGATCTGCTGAGAGAAGAAAATCCCAAAAGCAATCTTCCGGCGATTTATAGTTATTGAGGATTGAATTTAGCCGATTAATGTCTTTGGTCTTTGCTGATGGGCTATCGCAGGTATAAGCCAGTATATCAATATATGCTTCATGTTGCTCAATAACATTGTCTGCATTGTCATAAGCAGCAATTAATAGTTGGATTTCATTGGGCTCAGGCACTTTGATATCAAGCTGCGCTAATTCAGTAACTAACGGCAAATCTTCTGATGTATCCTCATCAAGCTCATCTCCCAAATCTCGAGCAAAGACACTATACCGATTCAGTGCTTTATTTGACTGCTTATTTTTAAGATTTTTTGCTAATTGAGTATAATATCTCGTGGCCCCACACTCCTGCCCATAGCTATATCTATCGCATTGAACCCCAAGGTCAATCAACTTATTAATAATATCAGCTCTATTTATTTGCTCTTCACGCTCATAAATTGCCCGCTCTAATGCTAGAATTTCCTTTTGCTGTTCTTTTAAAAATTGATCTCGCTCTTCAATTAAAGATCCCAGCTTCTGTATCGCCCACTCAATTGATACATCGATTCTTTGGGTTCTAACAAAGTCTACCTCTTCACTACATAACAATTCTCCTCGCCTTTTTTGAAGTGTAACTTTCAATTTCTCATGTGAAGAGCCAAAATAAACATGTAAGATATGTTCCTCTCCATCACGCAAACAGCGTTCTGTATAGTGAGCTGGGGATAGATGGGCATATTTTCTACCATTTGGGTCATGAATATCACTGTCATAATAGTTTTTATCAATTCTTAAATGAGAGGATTCTGGATTATCGAAAAAAGTATCCAGGCTATTCTCTGGTCTTTTGTAAAGAAGATAATCTCTACTTGAATTTGTTTTTTTATCAATAAGGAAATTAAAAAGCCCATTGGTATACATGAAAATTATCCTATTTGGTTAAACGATTATCTATATTAAGTGATAACAAGGCCCTATATCGATCCCTGAATTCCTTATTTCGAGCTTCCATCTGATTCATAAACATTGCTTTTGCCGGAGTTGCCTTATCGTTGGAATCTTTTTTAAGTCCTGTTGCGTGTATAACCCTTTTCGTTAAGTCTAATTTTTCTTGCAATGTTAGCTCAGTATTATGTTTGATTTTTTGCTTTGCAAAAATAATAATCGTCATTAAAATACCCTTGACCAAGTCATACAAATCTAACACTTCAAGAAATAATTCTCTCTTATCCCATAAGTTGTTCATTACCTCCTCCATATCGCCACGTTGTTCTAACTCACTGATAATCTCATTGAGCAATTCCTTCCAGTTATAGAAACAATCCTCAGTGTTTTCTGCCGTGACATAAAATGAAAGATTTAAAAATAATGCGCTTTCTGGCATAAAGGTGGGATTACTCACAGAGGAATCTCTTTCTAATAGTATCTCACTCTTGGAAGAATGAGCTGACAAGATGGGTGTAAGCCATATATAAAAAACAGTATTAATGATTCTCTGATTAGCCAATTTTGCAAGAGTAAGCATAAGATGTAAAGTGTCGATATTTCCCATACATTGCTTTAGCAATGCCATACTCTCCTCTTTCGGCACCTTCTGTTTTAAAAAGATATCATATATGAGTAATACAAGGACACGAGGGTTTTCATCCATCGACTGCATTGCTCTTTGAATGATATCAGAATATGGTTTTTTAGGCGCCTCACTCCCAATGCAGACAACCTCTCTATTGGTATTTATCTGACGATCAGAATAATCTGCGCTCCAGAGAGGACCCCCACTTTCAATATAAAATTTTGTCAATTCATAGTTTTGCATTTCAAGCCAACAAAGAGCGCTTGTTGAGAAATTGTGTTTAGCTCTAATCGCTGCGTGCGGATAATAACTTTGAACTACCTTGAATGTCTCAACTAAATCCAAATACAGCAGCATTTCTTTAAACGAGACCATTATTCTCGCATCTCCAATTGTGTATGAGGAAATATCTAAAATTGTTTCTGAGATACCCACTTCCTGAAAAATACACCGCATTGATCTGGAGATATTAGCATCATTTTCACTCACCCGCTTTGCATCCTCAGCAAATAGCATCATGATTTTGCAGACTCTAACTGGCATTTGATTCCCATAGTAGTCACAAATCCTTGTTAAGTTATCTATATCTCCTTTGAGAAAAATATCCCAGATTTGACTATCAATCGAACGATAATCTGATATGGCCTGGTTCACCTGTTTAAGAAGGCTTTTATTCTCTGATAATAACTTGTTTTGATCATATGAGTATATCAACAGATCGTGCAAAGCAGTTTGCTGTTTGATAATATCATCTTCACCAGCTAATAATTTTAATGTTTTATCAATTTTTGAGTATAACCTCTCTTTGATATTTTCGGCAGCGATTTCTCTTTTTTCATTGCTCTTTGGCTTGCTGGTAGTTTGCAATTCAGAGGTATCTTGTGTCTCATCATCTGATGATTCGTATGTGTTAAATACTGAAAAATGATTCCGACTACTGCACGCTGCAGGAGAAATCCTAGCTAGTGCTCTAGTTGTCATTTTTTTCAATGCGTTGGTATATTTAGAAGTTTCGCCAAATTCATACAGATCACATTGACTGCTCAGCTGATACATTTTTGATAGCAGATTAAGAGAATTAGACTTATCTCTCTCATGTGGCAAAGACATAAATTCTTTTTCCATGGATAAAACAATTTTATGCTGCTCATAACTATACTCATCACGAAGTCGTATCAATGTATCTAATTTATTTCTTGCCCATAAAGAAGAAGCTGTGACTTGTTTTTCCTGATCTTTGCTAAAAGTGGCTACTTCTTTTTCACCCATTGATAGCCTGCTAAGCGTGATATCGTTTATGTCGCCTGTAAGACTGAAATACACATGTAAAATAGTTGTGCTCTGCCCATCATCATGGCACTCAGTATAATGTGCAGGAGATAAATGAGCCCACTTTCTTGAAAGAGGATCTATTTTTTGACTTTTATGGAATTTACTATCTACTCTTAGATGCGCATAACTTGGATTGTCAAAAAAAGTATGCGGGTCATTTTGTTCTCTCGATACTAGGAAATAATTCTCCTTAAAGATAGGAGCCAATTCGCTTATTTTGGCGATATCGCCCTGCTTATCACAAACAAAGTTAAAAACACCGTTCAAGCTATACTGTCTCATCACATGACCTATCGATTCTGCACTATATTATCAGACCTATTGTCCACTACCAACTGCTTTAATAGATCCCTATAATCGTCAACTAACTGCGTTCTCAAATTTAAGACACGAGATAGTAGTTGCGTATTACGGTCGTCATTCTCTTGCTTTAAATTATTTTTATTGGTTGCTTGAATGGACATTTTTGACAGATCTACTCGCTGATTAAGCGTCAGTGATTCATTCTTATTAATCAGATCAGCAGTATAAATATGGATACCAATGAGCCGAGCTTTAACTAAATTTAATGGCCTGTGTGATTCACTAAAGCTATTTGGCCCTTTGTTAAGAAACTCAACAACACTGAGAATATTTTTACTGTTGGCAACCATATAATTTAAGTATTCCAACAATATATTTTCCCAATCATACTCGGTTGCTTTTTTATTCTCTTCTTTCACGTAAAAGCCCATACACATAAATTTCATGTTTGTTTGGTGACTGAATTGACCCGTTTCAGTCATACAAGATTCAGCAACGCTCTGGTGGTCTTTTCCAGCAGTGACAGTTGGGAACTGAGAAATACCATAAATAGTATTAATGAACAACTGGTTTGATAACTGTGCAAAGTTAATAAGGTTTTCAACCATGGACATTTTCTTTGCACAATGTATGAGGAAACTAAGTTCCTCTTCTTTGGGAACTAACTTATTGGCATAAAGTAAATACATCAGGGAATCAAAATGTGTAGGGCCTCCTGTTTTTCCTAGTAAATCACTAATATCACTCGCATAACTGATCTTATTACCTAAAAGTTCTTCAAGGTTATATGCAAATATTTGTTGTGGCCTATCATCAGCATAGCTAGTAAGTGGACCACCAGAATCAATATAGAATTTTGCTAAGCCGATATCTTTAACTACATCAGATAACATAATAAGCACGCTACGATCTGTGCTATTAATCATTCTGATACTATTCAGTGGATAATATTTTTGGAAAACCTTGAAAGTCTCCAAAAAGCGTATATGCAGGAGATACTCTTTAAGAGACACCATCATTTGAGAATCAGCGGCATTTCCTGATCTACTTCTACACCTCAAACCGACATAAGCTGCATCCAATAATTCTGCAGATATCCCTACTTCTTTAATGATATATTCGATAGATCTAGAGAGATTAAAATCGCTATCCTTATTCTTTTCAATATATTTTGGTAAATCAGAAAATTTCGAGAGTATCCTGTATGATATTTGATTACTGTAATAACTACACACTGCATTTAGGTCGCTGATATTTCCTGAGAGCAAAACATCTATAATTTGGCAATCAATAGACTTAAAGTTTTTATAAATCAGCTCGGCAGCCTTAAAAACATCCTGGTCTTTCTCTAAGGCACTTTTGGAATCACAATACAGTACAAAAACTCTGAGTTGTTGCTCATAAACTTCAACGATGTTAAGTGGCTGTTCAAGCGCTTTTAAAATTTCTTGCATCTCAGTAATCACTGGACAAGGAAGAGTAACAGTTGATTTTTGATCACTCCTTTCAATATCTTCTGTCTGCTCATCATCTTCAATGTTCTCATCACACGCAAAGAGGCTGCTGGTGTTATCTGACACACCTGTAGTATTCATTGTTGATTGCTCAATCACCTTTTTGAGACTTTTTGTATATACCGAGGCAACAATACCGGAGTAAAGATCACATTTTTGACTCAAGGCATACATTTTTTTAAAAGTTTTGATTCTAGTGTTTTTATCAGCATACTGGTTAAATTCATCTTCTATTTTAGACAACTGAACCTGTAAGTCGTTCACTTTATTATCTCTTTGTTCTCTAAAAGAATGCAGTTTATCTTGAGACCATAAAATTGCCGCTTTCATATTTTGATAGTGATCTTTAGTCAGCTCGATATTTACTGGAGATTCTGCAGTAAATCGATATGAGCTGACCTTAAGGACCTCTCCATTCAACCCAAAATAAACATGGACTACCGCAGTTTCAGCACCATCTTTTGAGTATCTTTCAGTATAGTGCGCTGGGGAAAGGTGAGCCCATTTTCTCCCTAGTGTGTCGGGGTTATCACAGCCATCAACAAAATTCTCATCAATACGCAAATGACAATCCATATCAACATCACCCAAATCTGTAAGACATCTGACTATGTTAGCCTCTGTTGGCGGCTTAACCAGTAGATAATTTTTATTTTCATCGCACTGCACCGGGAGATTCGTTCTTATAAAATTATAAAGACCATTTGATCGAGTGTTTGGGTTTATTGAGCTATTTTTCATGGTTATGGTTCTGATTTATACCAAAAATTTAACATTTATGTAAAAATGTGTCAAGGAGACATGATCTTGGACAATCGCATGACAATGCAAATAAAGACATGTTTATACCTAATTTATTTACCGTATTTAAATCAGGCATACATTCATGCAAAAGGCTAGATTTGGTTTGATTAGCTCCTCACTAAACTAAGACAGTAAGGAAAGCGAAGCGTGTTTTGTAAAATTCATCCCAAAATCTGCATATGCTAGATTCCTCGGGATGGAAGTCGGCAGATCAGTCAACTGGAGATCCATTGCAGAACAGGTGTTGACCGGTAACCAATCAACGAAAAAATTCGCGACAAAATACACGCGTTCGATGGGATGGATTATCAGAACATCATAAATCAAGCGCGCTTAAACCCGGCACTATTTTACAAAGATGATTGGATTTCAAGCAGAGTCCTATTAACCTTAAAAGACAAGTATAATTCTACAGAAGATATGGCAATATTTATTTTGGCGTTGAAACAAAAGCGATGACACAGAATATTTTAAAACTGGTTCAGGAAAATCCGTGGCATTTAAGCGGGTTCTTAAAATTTTAGTGCGTAGCTAGAGAATCGCAAAATCTCCTATTTTACTCTCCGTTTATCCATAACATGCGAGCGACATCCCTGAAGGCACATATCCATCAAGCCCTAATTTTCTTTGGTTTGTGCGATTTTAGCAATTTGAGGCTCGTTTTTTGAAAAGTGGCTGGTGGAGTACTCTTTTGTCAAAAATTTTTTGACATAACATAACTTATTATTTACGCTAAATAGACTAATCATAAGATTTTTAACCATTTCGAGGAAGAGTTATGTACTATTATTTCTACTTTTATAGAACTTTAGATAAGTTTCAATTATGTAATGCAATTAATCATAGGACTAAACAATGTTTCTCTCTAACCAAGATATCATCACTGTCAAATCAGTTTTAAATTCTCTTTTTTCTATTCCAATTCAAGCAATAGTTTTTACTTTTTCTTCCGCAACTTCTCTGAATTATAGCCCACCACCTTATTATTCCCCAATTTCTTATTATTACCCTCCAATTTCTTATTATCGATATTAAACATACGTTTCTTACCTTGTTTAAAATACATATATTGGAGAAGACAATGTCAGCTACCTTATTAAATCACCATATGGTGACTCATGAGCAATGGGGAAATTTTACCGAAACAGATCATAATACCTGGAAATTATTATTTGAAAGACAATCATTGCTGTTACAAAAAAGAGCTACTAAAGAGATTAAATTAGGCCTAGAAGAATTAGAGATTTGTAGTAATCAAATACCTAAATTTTCTGATTTAAATAATATATTGAAGAGAAAAACTGGCTTTACTATAGTGCCAGTTAAGGAATTTATTCCTGAGGATTTATTTTTCAAATTTTTATCAGAACGTAAGTTTCCATCTACGTGCTTTATTCGCCAACCCAACCAACTCGATTATCTAGAAGAACCTGATATATTTCATGATGTTTTTGGACATGTACCATTGCTAGTGAATCCTATATTTGCAGATTTTATGGAGCTGTTTGGACATAAAGGACTAGAAGCACATAACGCAGGGATGTTGAAATTTGCTGCAACTTTATACTGGTTTACAGTAGAATTTGGTCTTATACAATCTGCAAATGGATTAAGAATATATGGGGCTGGCATCATTTCTTCAAAAGGTGAATCGATTTACTGCTTAGACTCTGACGTGCCAGCTAGTATTAAATTTAATGCATTAAGAGTCATGAAAACTAAATACCATATTGATTCATTCCAAAGAACATACTTTGTTATTCACAGCTTCCAAGAATTGTTTGACGCCTTGC
>MDSV01084620.1_pt1 | contig 102074 bp, 87 predicted proteins | sample 810851 | NCBI WGS metagenome assembly MDSV01 (sample SAMN05326640, study PRJNA326480) | marine metagenome | isolation source: seawater | place: Atlantic Ocean: North East | collected 2012
ACCTCTACCCACACCCTCGCTCACCGCGAGCGCACCCGTAACGGGACCGGCAATCTGATAACCCAGACGATTCTGCAGATGGTCAAGATTATCCTGCACTTGAGGGTGCGCATACATTTTGTCATTCATGGCGGGACAGATTACCACAGGAGCACTCGTGGCGAGCAGTGTCGTACAAATGAGGTCATCGGCTCGTCCCTGAGCGGCTCGAGCTAGAAAGTCTGCAGTGGCGGGCGCAACCGCCACGACATCCGCGTCACGTCCAAGTCTGACGTGCAGAGCTGCGCCTTTAGCCGAGAACAGGTCAGTTAGAACAGGTCGCCCTGTCACCCCTTCAAAGGTGAGCGAAGCCACGAATTTCTCGGCCGACTTCGTTAGGACAACGTCGACCTCACCCCCAAGACGGGTTAAGTCGCGCGCTACTTGTATCGCCTTGTAAGCCGCAATCCCCCCAGTGACACCAAGAACGATACGCTTGCCCTTCCATGGACGGCGTGGCTCCAGTGGGGTAACGGGCATGGTGAAGGCCCGCCGTCAGATCTCTTCGCGGCGCCGACGCTTGACGAGACGAAACTCAATCTGACCAGAGGTCAACGCCTCCAGCGATCGGGTCGTAAGTTTTTTGTCCTCACCGAGAGGCATAGCTTCACTCGGCAGCGAGTTGAGTTCACGAGTGTACTTGGCCGCCACGAGCACGCCCAGATACTTGCTATCGGTGCCGGTAGCTACCTCGTTTGGAGTAAAAACACGCATAAATTCCGTCCTATTCTGAATCCTGACGATACATATTGTAATAGCCTTCCAGTAGCTCCACGATCTCTCGGCGCATCTGTTCAGCGTCCTGCTCATGAAAAGCTGGTGGCTCTTGCCCTTCTACGATGTTCCGGATCTTCGAAACACACTCGTCCAAATCATCGTTGACGACAACGTAGTCGAAGTCGGGAACCGCTTGAAGCTCGACAACGGCGGACTCGAGTCTTCTAGCAATACTCTCAGGCTCCTCCGTCCCCCGGTTAATGAGACGGGCTAACATTATATCGACAGATGGCGGAAGCACGAAGATCAGCTTTGCGTCAGGGACTGAAGCCCGAATCTGACTCGCCCCCTGAACATCAATGTCCAGCACGACATGTTCTCCTCGGGCCGAGGCCGCATCCAGTTCTGAACGTGGCGTACCGTACATGTGATCGTGCACAGGTGCCCATTCGGCAAACCAGCCCTCGTCAACCCGATCGCCAAACTCTTTAGGCTCAAGGAAGTGATAATCGATACCGTCTCGCTCACCATCTCGCGGCTCTCTCGTGGTCGCAGACACAGAGAAAACGTATGGTCCTGACCCATCAATCAGCCGGCTGGCCAGGGTCGTCTTTCCAGTTCCGGAAGGAGCGACCAGCACGACCGGCGCTGCACGATCACTCACTCTACATTCTCCACCTGCTCACGGATCCGCTCAATCTCTTCCTTAATCGCAACGGAGGCCTGGGCAAGCTTCGAATCGTTCGCCTTAGAGGCAACGGTATTCGCCTCGCGAAGCATTTCCTGAACCAGGAAACCGAGCCGTTTGCCCACCGGCTCCGAAGCATCGCCGCTGAGTGCCGAGCGAAACAGGTCAATGTGAGAACGAAAACGAACGATTTCCTCGTTTATATCCCACTTCTCTGCCAAGTAGGCGATCTCCCGAGCCAGTCGATCTTCGTCGACCTCCAGCTGAGCACTTAGCTCTTGGACGGCCCGGCGAAGCTTAGTACGCTGCTCACTTAGTCTTTCAGGCGCTCGTTGCTCGACCTCGTCAAGCCGAGATTCAATCGCCCGCAGTCGGTCATCAAGGTCACTGGCAAGCCTCAGACCTTCTGCCTCACGCATAGCTCGCACTCCCGAGCCAGCCTTGTCGACCAATCGTAACAGGTCATCCTCTTCGACACTGACAGCCTGGTTTCTATCGGGCGCACGGAAGATATCACTGAAGCGAGAGAGCATTTCAAGGTCCGGTTCTCCTGGCACATCAAGCTCACGCTTTAAAGTCTCAAGAGCGGTTTGATAACCTTTGGCTTTTTCTAGATCAATCGACGGCTCAACCTGACCAGCAACGGCAGATCGGTCGAGGGACAGATAAGCGCTGACATGCCCTCGGGAGACCCACGGCTTCAAGGCATCGATCATAGCTTTCTCAAACCGATCGAACCCACTCGGAGTCTTGATATTAGCGTTCAGAAAACGGTGGTTAACCGTCTTCACTTCTAGGCGCAGCCTCCCCGCCTCGATCTCAAGTTCGGCTTCGCCAAACCCAGTCATACTTCTGATCATCGGATGGTCTCCAGAGACGGGTACGCTAATCGACCCAGAGTCAGATAGATCGTGCTCATACTAGTTCCACAAGTCCCATCGCAGAGCAAAAAAGGACCTCCCATAAGGTAGCAGACGATCCGGATACATCTGGAGATTTCGACGCAGAGTCATGTTATCCATCCCGAACCATAGACGGACCGTTACTATGCGAACCTGAGCCTGCATATACCAACTCTGATAAAACGGCACTCGAGCCAAACTACCTTCCCCAATCTCACTGTCCTTTACGAACGTCAACATTGGGTCATGCCCTCTAACACCGAGGGATGCCCAAAGCTCAAGGTTCCCAGACTCAAGAAATACCCGGTGAAACTGGAAAGAGCCACGGTAGATCTGACGTGGCTGGTAGGGAGCCTCTTCGTCCCAGAACTGATAAGATCCTTCCAAGTTTAGTCCCCGCAGGAATATGGGCAGCACCACTATCCCTTCGTATCCGTTTCTCTCCAACCCAGCTTCCGCTATCGCTCCATCATCGAGCTCTAGCCCAAGTGGAAGAACCCGATCGGCGGATCCATAGAGGGCAGCACCTCCCAGGGCGGCACCGCCTAAACCAATAACCACACCCGCGCGCCCTCCGGTGCGGGCCGCAATCGAGGCCGTTGGTTCCTTAACTGGGCCATTTTGATCTAAAGAGGGGATTCCTCCTGACAAGACACCCACCCTACTCCCGTAGCTTCCATCTTCGTAGGACGCGAACATTGTTGTGAAGGTGGTCGGTTTCAGCCAAGCCCTAGCTCCGAAGCTAGATACTTCTACGTCATTCCACTTATTCGATGACCAACTGCCAGACAGGCCACCCCAACGATGATGTGACAACCCCGACCGGGCTTCGATCCTTCCAGATGGCAGTGACCCTTCGAGGCTTCGGTATGAGCTTCGGAGCCAGAACATACCTCGCTCGACTCCGAGTGAACCGCCGAACTGAGAGCGCGAACCGTCTAAAATCAGCAACGAATCGGCGGCGGCGTCGATACCATACGTGCTCCGCCCAGCAAAGGCCGATAGGGTCAGCCCTTCCACCGGCTGATAAGCCGCCCGAGCCGAGAAATCGCTGCGCTTCGTGACCGGCGTGTACTCGGGCACTTTGGTCTGGGTCGAGAAGCCTCGGTAGTCGAGTGCGACCCCAAACATATCTCCCAGATGAACCTGATAGCGGGCCCAGCTACCCGTACGATTTCCAGCCTCGGTTCCTTCTCCGCCTCGACCTCGGGTATCCATTCGCTCAAGACCAATCGCCACACTCCCGCCCAAAGCGACAGGGTCCGCGTAAGTACCACGGAAAAGGTTTGTGTCTAGATCTCCTGTCCCCGCCTCAATGATTGAAAAAGGTCTACCGTCCTCATACTCGTGGGACCACATCTCAATCAGCATCTGACCCATCGATCGATCGAGGCGCACTCTTGAAATACCGGCCAAACCAATAAGCTGTAGGTTCGGAACACTGCCTTCGGCTGCGTAGACCTCTAGACCGTCGCGTAAGATTCGGTATCCTCCACCACCTAACCCAAACGCAGTCACTGACGAAGGTGTCCCGTAATCTCCTCCGAGTAGAGCAATGACTCCAGGTAGCGCGTGAAAAAGTTCTGCTAGGTTGTTCGCTCCGTCGGCCATGATATCGGCCCTGTCCCATTCCCAGACACCTGTGGCGAACGAGGCCGGTTCAGAATTCTTCGGTCTCGGGAGATTGTAAAATATCGTGTCGGCCGACACAGAATCTTCGACAATCAGCGTATCGGCCACCCTGGACGAATCGATCGCTCCCAAAACACTCGTAGCAAGCGAGTCACCCACCAGAACCGTATCCGGAGGTTCCTGAGCACCCAACGGGATCGCCGAAACGACCACCGCAAGTGCGCTCAGCGCCTCGGCCCTAAGAGACCGGACGCGGATACATCTCACCCCGCTCGCCTCCTTACCCACTCAATCAGAAGTCTAGTTGGGAAGCCTGTCCCTCCCTTTCGTTGATACGATAGCTTCCCGTCACCCCATGCAGTTCCCGCAATATCGAGATGCGCCCAAGGGACATCACCAACAAACTCTTTAAGAAAGGCTCCCGCGGTGATTGAACCAGCCGGGCGGCCGCCGATATTCTGAAGATCTGCATAGTTCGAGTCTAACTGCTTTCGATACTCGTCCCATAATGGGAGTGGCCAACAACGCTCGCCTGAAGCATCACCCGCGTCCCTAAGCTCAGAGACTAACCCATTATCGTTGCCCATTACCGCGGCTGCGTGGTGCCCAAGCGCAATGATCACCGAGCCTGTCAGCGTCGCACAGTCAACCATCGCTGCCGGTCTTAAGCGCGCGCCCCAAGCCAGCGCATCTGCAAGGATAAGACGCCCCTCTGCATCAGTGTTGATCACCTCGATAGTCTTTCCAGCAAGACTAGAAATGACATCGCCGGGTTTTGTAGCAGTACCGGATGGCATGTTGTCAGAGGCGGGAATTAGACCCACGACATTCGCCCTTACCTCCAGTTCCGCGATAGCCTGCATAGCAGCGATTACCGAGGCCCCACCGGACATGTCGTACTTCATTTCCTCCATTCCCTGGGAGGGCTTTATAGAGATCCCTCCTGAGTCAAATGTTAATCCCTTCCCTACTAGAACAAGCGGGGCAGCACCATCTGTACCACCTCGGTGTTCCATCACGATGAATCGGGCTTCTTCTTTTGAGCCCCTAGTGACAGACAGTAGAGCATGCATCCCCTCTTCTCGGATCCCCGCCTCATCGAAGATTCTGACATCCAGTTCCACCTCTCTCCCCACCCGAAGGGCCTCGTCCGCAAGATGTGACGGAGTCGCAACGTTTCCGGGTCGGTCTTGAAGAGATCGACAGAGATTTACTGCTCTTGCTATGACCGCACCCTCCATGCTTCCAGCGGAAGACTCGACGGGAGCGCCGCCAACGAGACTCACGGCTCCAACGAGCGACGTAGGAGAATCTTCATCCTTGGCTTGCAGTTCTGTAAATTTCCAAGCTGCTATTCCCGCGCCCTCAGCGACCGACTGCGCTGCGATGCGGGCTCCGATTGGGCCAAAACCCTCTAGAGAAATAAAAAGCTCTTCCATACGTAAGCGCTCAGCCACTCGCACAGCACGGCCGGCAAAACGACGTAACTTCTCTGGTGTCAACTCGTCCGCCTTCCCAACTCCAAGCAAGACTGCACGCTTCGGCTGCTCACCTTGCCCGTAAACCACGATCTCATCAGATGCTTTGCCCTTTAGATCTCCGGAAGCTACTACGGCACTCACCGCACTGATCAGGGCTGGATCAAGGACGCCGGGCATCTCTTCAATGACATCGGCCCCTTCAGTCACGGCGACCGCTAGCAGACTGGCACCGCGTGCTTCAAGCGGGTCTTCGATGTAGCCGAACTCCATCAGACCTCCCCCTTTATTCTTGGGCGATCAACGCCCTTGGTTACCGAGCAGCGCATCGAGGTTCCAAAGATCAGCTGAATCGGTTCGGGTGCAGTGTAACGAGAGTCACTCACCGATGTCTTTCTGAGTTTCGGAATCGACTCTCTGATAATCTTTCTCTATGCCCATTGTAAGCGACAGGTCCTTCAAATCAGATCCCAGAGATGATGTTGTTGAGCGCCTCACTCGGGCACATGGCCGCTGTGGTCTGACTTTCACTAGGTCTGTAATACCCTCCGACATCCTGGGGACTACCCTGCGCTCTATCAAGTTCGTCGAGAATCTGCGTCTCATGCTCAGTCAGTGCTGCGGCCACCGAGGAGAATCGTTCCGCCAGATCAGTGTCTAGATCCTGAGCAGCTAGTGCCCGAGCCCAGTACAACGTCAGATAGAATGTGCTACCCCTATTATCGAGTTCATTGACCTTCCGGGAAGGAGACCTCGCGCTACTTAGGTAGTCAGAGGTCGCAGTTTCAAGAGTATCGCCAAGTACGCGTGCACCAGGATTGTCAAAGTTCTCACCCAAGTGTTGCAGTGACGCAGCCAACGCCATGTACTCGCCAAGTGAATCCCATCGCAGGTGCCCTTCCTTTTCGAACTGCTGTACGTGTTTCGGAGCAGACCCACCAGCACCGGTCTCAAAAAGTCCGCCACCATTGAGAAGTGGCACAATTGAAAGCATCCGAGCACTCGTGCCGAGCTCTAGAATCGGAAATAGATCGGTCAGATAATCGCGAAGCACATTTCCAGTGACTGAAATCGTATCCTCACCACGACGAATACGCTCGAGCGAGAACAGCATGGCTTCGACTGGTGCCAAGATCTCAATGTGAAGGCCCTCTGTGTCATGATCCTCCAGGTAGACCTCAACCTTTCGGATCAACTCCGCATCGTGAGCTCGCTCGCGATTCAGCCAGAATACTGCCGGAACCCCGCTAGCTCGAGCACGACGAACCGCGAGGCCGACCCAGTCGCAGATCGGTATATCTTTTGTCTGACACGCTCGCCAAATATCACCCTGACCGACCTCATGCTCTAACAGAACCGTTCCCGTCCCATCAACCACTCTCATGGTGCCGGGTGACGTCACCTCAAATGTCTTGTCATGTGATCCGTACTCTTCAGCTTTTTGCGCCATCAGGCCGACGTTAGGCACGCTACCCATCGTCGCCGGGTCGAACTGCCCATTAGCCTGACAATCCTTCACGACTGCATCATAGATCCCGGCGTAGCTTGAATCGGGAATGACAGCTTTGGTGTCCTCCAGCTCACCTGATTCACCCCAAAGACGACCGGAATCACGGATCATCGGTGGCATCGAAGCATCAATGATGATATCGCTCGGCACATGCAGGTTCGTGATCCCCCTATCGGAATCGACCATCGCGAGACCAGGACCAGCCACGTAGGCAGTCTCGATGTCGGCCTCAATCGCTTCGCGCTCCAAGTCCGGGAGTTCCGAGATCTTCGACAGGACATCACCAAACCCGTTATTCGCCGAGACTCCAAGCCTAGAGAACGTCTCGGAATACTTTCGGAATACAGGCTCAAAGAAAACTTTCACCGCATGTCCGAAGATGATGGGGTCAGAGACCTTCATCATCGTCGCTTTCATGTGGAGTGAGAACAGAACATTTTTCTGCTTTGCATCTTCCAGTTCATCGCGAAGGAAATCGACTAGGGCGCCGCGACTCATAAATGTTGCGTCAAGCACCTCTCCCTTAAGAAGCTCCAGATTGTCCCTAAGGATCGTAACCGTCCCGTCCTTCCCGACGTGTTCGATTCTAGCGGTGGTATCCGAAGCGAGCGTCAGTGAAAGTTCGTTATGGAAGAAGTCACCACTTGACATAGTGGATACATGGGAGGCCGAATCCTCCGGCCAAGCACGCATCCGCGGAGGGTTCGCACGCGCAAACTCTTTCACGGCTTTCGGCGCACGGCGGTCCGAGTTTCCCTGCCGCAGCACCGGATTGACCGCGCTGCCCTTCACCGAGTCGTACCGCGCCTTCACCTCATGCTCCTCGTCCGACACTGGCTCATCAGGATAATCAGGCAGAGGGTAACCGTGCTGTCGGAGCTCTGCGATACATTCTTTCAACTGCGGAATCGAGGCGCTGATGTTCGGCAACTTGATCACGTTCGCCTCACGACTTTCAACGAGACGGGCTAGCTCGGCCAAGTCATCGGCAACAGTTTTTTCGGCCCCAAGAGCATCCCGGAAAACCGCTAGTACCCTCCCTGAAAGAGATATGTCTCGCGTTTCAACAGACACTCCCGCGGCTCCCGAGAATCCACGGATGACTGGTAAAAATGCATGCGTAGCGAGATAGGGCGCTTCGTCGGTCCACGTGTATATGAGCGACGGAGGACGAGTCATGAGATGGGCCGTGAATAGTGATCAGCTGGACTGTTAAAATTAACACCCCTGAGCCCCGCCTAGTATTGACTGAGATAAACTCTCAGAGAACTGCTAACTCGTTCACACTTGCCACAACTACGGGACCCACCGATCGGGATTGGCGATCGACGCCCACCCTGAGGCTACCAGCTAATGCGAAGTCCTGTAACCCAGGATGTCCCTGAGTAGTTGCCCCCGTCCAAGGCAGTGTCATTCATGTCACCAAACGCCACACCACTCTGCAACTTTAGCTTGTGGCCGTGCATGTAGTAATTGAGACCAGTATAGAACTCACGGTAGCGATCTCCACGACCTGAAATCGTCTGATTCTCGTAGCGCCCCAGCCTCACACCGTTGGGATCATCACTCTCGACGTGGGTGAAGCGCCCGACCAACTGCAGACGTTCACTGACGTCCATGAATGGTAGAACCTGAAATCCCCACAGGTCGCTCTGTCCCATATATCCAACACCCGTGGTCATATCAGCACTGAAACCCCACTGACCGTCCTCCAAACGAAACGAAAGTGAGGCGACGTGCTCGAGTGACCTTGTAAACGAATTCTGAGGGTCTTCACTCTGATATATGTAATCAGCCCTCAGATCAGACTCTTTGCCCAATTGCTCGGAAAGGTCATAGCCAACTGAGACCAACGTGAAGACAGCTCCATTGAACTCACCGAACTCTCGGTTAGCCTCACCAGCCGAATATGCGCCCACATGATAACTCCAGCCCGAGTTTCCGCCCGTTAAGCTGAGCCCAGGCATGTACTCCTGTGGAAACCACATGTTGGTGGCCAAGTTACTTCGATCAATCGTCAACAGCTCCTTCGAAGAAGTGGCTCCATCTAGGGTAAAAGGAACGCTCTGTTTACCTATGGCGAACTCCACATTTTCGTTGGGAGCCCATTCAAGCTTGACGTCAGTTAAGCGCTTATAGAATGGATCTCTTTCTTGAGGATTGAAATCAGCTTCGATCTGTAGAGTCAAGCTGCGAAAAAGGCCCCACTTGGCGCCGAACCGGAAACGACGGACATTCAACTCATCATAAGACGTCCCAGCCTCGCTCACCCGAGCGTAGTCAGCTTGAAAGCGGCCCGTAAGAACCATGCTTTGCACGATGGGATTGTCATCATTTTGATACCAATTGACCGCATTCCAGATACGATCATACCCCGACTGATCGTCCTGAGAAGTCGCGGAGGTCGGAAACACCCATACACAGGCGAAAGCGGTGAGTAAAACGACTCGCAAACAGGTCCCGGGGGGAGTGAAGCGATAGCTCATGGGATGACAAACCTTCTCTAGTTTGTGACAGTTCGGTTACATCAATGAAAACTGAGAGGGGTGCGTCACGGTCTCGTGTATGTTTTTGTAACAGAACCGTCACACTTGCCGCGATCGGAAACTTATTTGTGACTCTCCGCTCAACAGTGGTCCGTCGCCTAACACCATCAGTATTGTCCCAGACTCCATCGCACCAAGTACTCTCGGCGCTCTAGAGTGGATCAACCGTAGCGTCCCTCAATGTAGTCCGCTGTCTCTGACAGCTGCGGCGACAAGAAAAGGTCGGCAGTAGGTGCGACCTCCATCATCTTACCAAGGAGCATGAAGGCGCAGTCTTCACTGGCTCGTCGCGCCTGAGCCATGTTATGCGTAACGATTAGAATCGTATACGACCCTCTGAAGCTCCAGATCAGTTCTTCAAGCGCCGCTGTGGCCTTGGGGTCCAGCGCTGAGGTCGGCTCATCCATAAGGAGCACCGACGGTTTTACCGGAAGTAATCGTGCTATGCAGAGCTTTTGCTGCTCTTCAAGCGAAAGCGATGTCGCATTCTGATTCAACCGGTCCTTAACGTCGTCCCAAAGTAGAACCTGGCGCAGCGCGTCCTCCAGTAATACGTCCTCATCAGACTTGGATGCTTTTACGTTCCCACGATGGATCCGATGACTGAAGAGAACATTATCGCGTATGGAAAGCGGGAGCGGATTAGGCCGCTGAAAGACCATTCCGACTTCCTTTCGCAGCCGCGCCAGTTCTACGTCCTCTCCAAAAGCGTCCTGTCCCAAAACATCCACTGAACCCGTGGTGCGAACGTAGCCCAAACGCTCGTTCACACGGTTTACTGTTCGGAGCAAGGTAGACTTGCCGCATCCGGATGGTCCGATGAGTGACGTGATCATCCCTTTCTTCACTTGGATGTTCACGTCGAAAAGAGCCTGAAACGTCCCATACCAGAGATTCAGATCCCGAGTCTCGATGGCGATCTCAGCCAAACCGACCCTCCACGTAATCTCGGGTGCGCTGATCCTTCACGACTCCGCTGAACAATTCCTCTGTTTCCGCTGTCTCTACCAACTCACTCTCAAGAAAGAACGCCGTTCTATCAGCCAAACGACGAGCCTGCTGAACAAGGTTGGTTACGAGCACAATCGTTATCTCTTCTTTGAGCTCTTTGAGCACGTCTTCTATTCGCATCGTAGTTACCGGGTCAACTGCGATCGAAAACTCGTCGAGAAGGAGTAGTTCAGGATTCTGTGACAGAGCTCGTGCAATCGTTAGTCGCTGCTGCTGTCCTCCTGACAGGAGGCTGCCTAGGGCATTCAGCCGGTCTTTAACCTCATCCCAGAGTGCTGCCCGAATCAGACATCGCTCGACAATCTCGTCTAGCTCGGCCTTCTTTTTGATGCCCCCGAGCTTTGGTGCAAAAGCAACATTCTCATAAATGCTCATAGGTAGGCCAACTGGCAGAGGAAAAACTACACCGACCTTTCTCCGCAGTGCATAGACATTTCTTATCGCAGTGATGTCCTGCCCTTCGAAAAGAATATCTCCTTCAACCGTCATATTCGGGTCAAACTCTTCCATGCGGTTCAGGGCTCGAAGGAAGGATGTCTTCCCACTGTTCGCAGGACCGATAATGCCGAATATCTCATTCGGGAAAACATCGAGGCTGATCCCGTTAAGCGCCTGCTTATCGCCGTATCGGACAGAGAGATTCCGAACAGAGAGCTTCGGTGCGTTATCTACCATTTACGCTTGTTTCGCAGATAAATTCGAAAGGCAATGGACGTCGCGTTCATGACTAGAACCATTGAAATCAGGACTAATGCCACACCGAAAGGCAAAGCGTCTGGGACGTCGGGAACCTGAGTCGAAACCACATACAGATGAAGCGACATCGCCATCGTTTGATCCAGCACTCCCTGAGGCAGAAACGGCAAGAAAGCAGCTGCTCCCGTGAACATAATCGGGGCCGTCTCTCCGGCCGTTCTAGATACCTCGAGGATGACACCCGTGAGGATCCCACTGATTGAGTTTGGTAACACAACCCGACGAATAGTCTGCCATCGAGTAGCACCCATGTTCCAACATGCTTCACGGAATGCGTGAGGGACTGCCTGAAGAGACTCCCTTGTGGCGACAATCACGATAGGGAGAGTCATAACGGCTAGCGTGAGCGAGGCCGCCAGAATACTCCGACCGAACCCAAAGAAGACGACAAACGCGCCGAGTCCGAAGAGGGCGTGCACAATGGACGGCACTCCAGCGAGGTTGATGATCGCCAAGTTGATCGCCCGGGTCAGCCAGTTGTCCGGCGCATACTCGGACAGATAAACCGCAGCAGCCACACCGATAGGGACGGAAGCGAGCAATGCCACAGCGACAATCCAAACCGTCCCAATAAGCGCCGTGAAAATCCCACCAGCAGTCATCCCGTTTGTTGGGACCTCGGTCAAAAAGCCCCACGATAGTACCGGCGCTCCGCGCTGGATTAAGATCCCCATAATCAAGGCTACGGGGATTATCAGCAGCACAGTCATTAGAAGAAATAGTGTCTTGACCAACCATTCGACACGCCGGTTGTGCTCATCCAGTTCAGTGCGGACAAACAAGCTCATTTTTGCCTACCTACACCCTTTACGACAACATCCGCGATGAGATTGATTATGAAAGTGATGACGAATAGAAAGATCCCGAGCGTGAATAACACCCCGTAATGGTCCGATCCGCGTGCCGTGTCACCGAGCTCTGCTGCAATCGTTGCGGTTATAGCTCGAACGGAGTCGAAGGGACTCGTGGGGATATTGATCGCGTGACCACTTGCCATGAGAACCGCCATCGTTTCACCAAAACCGCGACCCACACCGAGTAAGATCGCTGCCATCAGACCGTTTTTGGCGGCCGGTAGAACAACTTTGAAAATCACCTGCCACCTAGTGGCTCCCATGGCTTCAGCGGCTTCTCGATAAGAGTCCGGAACAGCCTTGAGCGCATCCTCTGCGATCGTGGTCATGATCGGCGCCGCCATCAATCCGAGGATCACGCCCGCATTTAGGACGCTCAGCCCAACGGGAACGTCGAACATCTCGATGATGAGTGGATTCATGATCGACATGCCAATGAAGCCCCAGACCACCGATGGAATGGCAGCCAGTAGTTCAACGAGAACCTTGAGCGATTCTCTCGTTCGCCCCGACGCGAATTCAGCAATGTAGATGGCGGCTCCAAGCGAAAACGGAACAGACACCAACATCGCCAATCCTGTCACACTCGCCGTACCCGTCATAAGTGCAAGGATGCCGTACGTAGGATTTCGCTCAGAAGTTGGTCGCCAATTTATAGAAGTGAAAAACTCTTTTAGATCTAGGCTGCCAAGCGCGAAGTCGAGCCCTTCCCTGGTTACGAAGACGAAAATCCCGACGATGAAGATGATCGCCGACACACCCCCCGCGAAAACTCCAATAGATACGACGCGATCGACGTACCAATCCCACCCGCGGGTATTGAGCTCGGTGGCGATACTGCTGGAAAGGCGGTCGCCCTGAACGTCAGCCGGCATTCGGTCCCCTAAGCGTTAGCATGAGGTCTCGCACGCCCAGCTTCACACGGTTGAACACTTTCTCTGTTTCCTCTTCATCTAAGTCCTCTACACTGCCGTCTACGGAGACAGAGTCTGACCAGTCCAGAAAGAGAGTGCGAAACGGCAGACGTGAGAGCTTCTCTCTCGCAGATTCTTCCATTCCGACGATGATGTGCCAATGTCTCGGCTCCTCATGGACACTGCGAAGTAACGAGGGCGCCTTACCTCGGACACTGAGGCCGTTTTGGTCCATGCACTTTACGACATTTGAGCTTAGACCGTCAGCCGGATTCCACCCAGCGCTCGCATAGGTACCGCTCTCCGGAAACGCTCGACTCGCGTACGCCTCAGCCATCTGGGACAGTCCACTATTCTGCTCATCAAGGAAGAGGATGCGGAATGACTTGGGATCCTTGATCTCACCAGAGACTGCGAACAGCGTCTGCTCACACACATTCTCCGCCTGATCATCGACGCGCTTGAGAAGGTTTATGATCCTCAGCAATGCGAACACATCACGCAGCGATATCTCATTGCTCTTCCCCGCGGTGAGGAGTTCTTCAAACACCTTTTCGAGAGTCGAGTCAGTGTGACCAGCCGCGCCGTAGGTCTCTTGAGCGAGTTCGGCGTCATTCTCCTGGAAAGCGAGAAGCGCCTGACTCAAAGTCCGCCTTGCCTGATGGCTGATCAGCTCAACGTCTCGCATTATGCGTTCTGGTGGACGCCCTTTTAGCTGGATGATCTCACGACCTATCGTGCTAGCGTAATCGCCCACTCGTTCAAGAGCGACGTCGAGGCGAAGTACCGCCGACACATAGCGGAGGGGACCCGCAGTAGGCGCGTGCCGCACGATGAAGCTGTGACACATACGATCGATCTCACGGATCTTCCTATTAACGCGTCGATCACCAAGCACCACGTCATTAGCAAGTTTTATATCACCTTCAAGGAAAGAATGGACAGTATCACTGAGCTGACTTTCGATTAATTCAGCTACTTTGGTGACTTTTTCTCGGATTTCTTCGAGATCCGAATGCACACGTTCTTCGTAACGAGCTTGTGCTGATTCTTCCATGACGCTCCTCGCCTTTGTTTTTGAGCGAGAGGTAAACTCAGGCGCAGGTCACGTCAGTTACCGGCGCATACCCCTTCTCGAAAATGATGCACTGCCCTTCTTCACTCAGAATCCAGTCCATGTAAACACCAACAGCACCCTCTGGTGGAATCGCCGTATACATGAAGAGTGGGCGGGCGATACTGTAGGAGCCATCTATCGCAGTGTCCACTGAAGGCTTCACACAAGAAGTGTCCTCCGCTCCAGAAACACAGGGCATTGAGATGTGTTCGGTGGCGTAAGCGAGACCGCTGTACCCGATCGCGCATGGCGTGTTCTCCACTAGGTCCACTACGTCCTTCGAACCGTGCATATCACGAGAACCGAGCTTGAATTCCGACTCTTCTAAAACTGCTTCGCGGAAGTACGCATACGTTCCCGAATTATTCTGACGGCTTACGCGAACAATCTCATCACTCGAGCAACCAGGGACCGACACCCCTAGCTGAGACCAAGACTCGATCTCGCCAAACTCCCCGTAAACTCCTCTTAACTGCTCTATAGAGATCGAGGTAAGGGGGTTGTCCGGGTGCAGAAAAATCGCAAGCGCATCGTATCCGACTACGAACTCTTGCGGGTCAAGTCCCTGAGCGCGTGAAGCCTCGTATTCGCTTTCACGCATCGCGCGACTGGCATTCGCAATATCAACCGTACCATTGATCATCGACGATATCCCCGTACCCGACCCACCTCCACTCACAGCGACGGCCACGGACGGATCTACGACGGCGTATGCTTCAGCCCAGCCCTGAGCGACGCTCAGGAGTGTATCAGATCCCGTATTTTGAATGATCATCCTTTCTTCACCACCACCACAAGCGAGCAAAACAAGAGGGACGGCCAAGATCGTCAGTAAGCGCTTCATTCCAGATTCACCTTTGTTTGATGTGGTACTTGATTAATTGCTTATGCGACTGGGTCCTTCTCAGACCCTGGGAACAGCGTTACAGAGTTGGCCAAACCAACGGCCGGATCCTGAATGCCTTCGTCGAGAGACGGCAGCCCCGTCCCGGCAGGATTTTGCTGCTCGCTCACTTCACAGGACTTTGAGAAAGGAAGGGTGAGCCGGATGGTCGCACCTTCACCCAATTCACTTTCCGCTTCAACTTGGCCACCCATCCCCTCAATAAGATGGCGTACGATAGCGAGGCCAAGTCCGGTTCCACCTATGTCACGTGCTCGCGACGAATCTGCCCGGTAAAATCGCTCGAAGATCCGGGGGAGGGCTTTAGCTGTAATCCCCTCCCCTTCATCCGATACTTCGATGTGTACGAAGTCACCCTTAACACGTCGGGCTGTGACCTTGATGATGCCACCTTGCTCGCTGTGTCGAACTGCATTCTCAAGAAGATTGCGTAAGCTCTGCAGCAAACCTTGGCGATCGGCGTAAACCGTCCCCATCGGAGTAATCTCAATAGAGACATCACGACGGTTCGCGGCATCCATGCACCAACTTGAGGCTTCGTTGGCGACCTCCTCGACTGAGACAGATTCTGGGCGGGCAACCCAACCTCCAGATTCTAGGCGCGACAGGTCGAGCAAGTCATCGACAAGATTTTGAAGCCTCAATGCATTCTTGCTAATAGACTTAATAAAACCGTCACGAATATCCTGGGGGGCATCATCCTCCATGAGCATTTCAGCGTACCCGCGAATCGACGTAAGCGGAGTCTTCAATTCGTGTGAAACATTGGCGACAAAATCTCGTCGCACATTCTCAAGACGTCGAATCTCTGAAACATCCAGGAGGGTCGTTACTGCCCCGCCCGTATCAAGTGTGCGTGACGAAACAATCAGGTGCGAGGTGTTAAACTGAACTTCGCGTTGACTCACCGGACGCACGGCAGACTCGGCAAGGACTTGCCGAAGCTCAGAGTGCCTAACGAGTTCATGAACTGAAGTGCCGTTATCAGAGGAATCTAGATTCAGCAACGATCTCGCCGCCCGATTAGTGCGAAAAATTCGAGCGTCGTCCGTAAGAGCGACGACACCCTCAGCCATGCAGTCAATGAGCGCCTGTACCCCATCTCTTTCCTGACTTAGTTCGGAAAGTCGCGTTGCAAGTTCGTCAGTGAGCTGGTTCAGGGCCGTCGCAAGCTCATCGAGTTCGGGTACACCCGAATCCGACGGCGCTCGTGCGTCGAGTTCGCCACTTACGAGACGACGGGACAGAGCAACAAAGCGCAATAAAGGACGACTTAGTGCTCCACTGAGGAAGTAGGCAATCAGCAATGCCACCATCATTGCTAGGAGGCCACCCAGAACGAGCGCATCGCGCGCGCGACTCACCGCACGCTCAACATCGGTGAGTGGGGCAGCTATGCGGAGTACAATAGGTTTACCGGAAAGCGCCACGAGTCGAGCACCATAGAGCAGCGGTTCAGCCACAGTGGCCGACGTGCGTTGGGCGAACGAGACTTCACCTAAAAGAGCGCCTCGGACCTCTGGTCGATCTGAGTGATCTTCCACCTCGGGCAAGCGCTGAGGCTCTACATACGAGTCGCCCAACACAACGCCCTCGGGTGAAATCAAAGACACTCGGTAACCGACACGCGCCGTAATTTCTCGGGCAAGCACATCTGGAACAGCATCTGATGCACCCTCAAGAACCCACTCCCCTAAGGCAAGTTGCCTTTCGAGTTCTTCTTGGAACGTCTCTGTAAGTACGCGACGCAGCCCGGAGGTTACAAGCACGACAGCTAGTGCGGTCATTACCGTTACTACGACAGCGAAACCAACGAAGAGACGTTGTCGAATGCGGAGGCGCGTGAGCGCGGAGGACATCAGTTCGAATCCCTAATTAGTTCGAAAAAATCAAAATCGGAGGTAGAGCGCCGAGAGCGCTCACGCTAGCGAGCAAGGCGAATGTACCTGAGCTACAGCAAGCTTCAACTGACGTGATCTCCAAGTCGGAGCGTAAGAGGCTGTTGTTACCCCTCTGTTACATTGCTGTAGCAAATCTGTCATATCCGGTCCCTCTGCGACTCTCATTTCCTGTCGAGCGAGATCACCTTCTTGACGCTCGCCACCCCCTCTTTGCGTTCGCCCTCATTCGCCCTATCTTCGGTTTTTATTCGGTATCAATCCTAGGGCTTCGACAGAGGTGCTGCTTATAGCATCGCAACACTCGAAAGCAAGGATCTTCGTTGCCGGCTCACACGTTCCAGAGTTTCTCATTCGGTCATGACGCTTCACACCGCTTTCCCAAAACCTGTTCCCACTGGTCCAGGGCTCGAATGGACTGATAACCATCGCCCCGCAAATAACTGGCTGAACAACGCAGCTGTTCATAATGACTGGGCTAGCGGTCCCGGTGCGGAAACAGTCTTCCAATCCGCCCCCACGCATACTTCGAACGACAGCCGTGAAGCTCTCTGCATTTGGCTTCCGACTTTTGAACTGCGACTCGAGCTGGTTCGTTTCCCTGAACTCGACAAAACCTCAGTCGCTTTACTCTCTCCGGGCGAAAGCACTCGTCGTACGATCTGGCAGGCATCCGAACGTGCCCGCAAAGCTGGTGTCCGACCAGGCCAGCTCGTCTCCCAAGCTGTGTCCCTCTGCACATCACTAACCTTACTAGAACCCGACCCTTCGCATTACGACGCTGCGGCTACCACAATGATCGAGGCGCTCAGTGAGCTCACTCCGATTATCGAACCCGCAGGCCGCGGCCGTGTGTTCTTGGGCATGGATGGACTCGAACGCCTACTCGGCCCCCCAAATCGACAAATCGATCGTGCGCTCAGCCTGCTTTTTCAGGTCTATCCGGCTCCCTTAGTCGCTGCTACTCGAGCCGGCATGGCACCTGGAAAGTTCGGCGCATGGGTTGCTGCAGCCTCCGCACGGTCCGGCCGACCTGTGATTGTCTCCGAATCTCGGCTGATTTCTTTTTTTACCGAGTGCCCGATTGGCTGCCTACCAATTAATCCAACCATGATACACCGGCTCGAACGACTCGGGATACTCACTCTTGGCCAACTTCGTCGCTTCCCAGAGCCGGCCCTTGTCGCACAGTTCGGTCAGGACGGCCGGAATGCCCTCGCTTGGTCTACAGGAAGCCGAATCGATCCAGTCCGGCCTTGGCATCAACCTCAACCGATCAAGGTTTCCCTCGATTTCCCCAACCCTGTCGACCTCACAGGGCCTCTGCATCATGTCCTTAATCGGCTCGTAGAACGTGCGCTCGGCCGTTCGGACCTAAGGGGGCGCAGTGTAGCAGGGGTCCGAATGGGCGCTAACCTTGAGGGAGGGGGTTCATGGATAATCAATAGGGTCCTTCGCAAGCCAACTTCAGACCGGGAATCCATCGCCGCCGCCCTGCGCGCAAAAATGGAAATCTCTCCTCCCACACACGCTGTCGAGACGCTCACTTTGGAACTCACTGAGTTCGGGGCGAGCAGCGCGCAGACGCTGCTCTTCGACCGGACCACGGAAGGGAGTCGTGCCACCGGCCATCTTGATTTTAATCAAGGCGAAATCCCTCCCTCGATAAGAGAAGCAGTCAACGAACTCAAATTGCGTATCGGACACTCTCCGCTATACCGAGTCATCGAGGTCGACCCGTGGTCTAGGATCCCCGAGCGCCGGAATGCCCTGCTCAATCTAGACCCCTGAATCCCATAATCAGAACCCGCCCATGCGGCACTCTCACCGTTTCAAACCACTCGGCACACCGAAACCTGTCGTTGTTCGCTCAGACGAGCAGGGTAACCCGTTGCACATTCGAGTACCGGGAAAACCAGGACAAAACGTCACCTCAATTCAGGAACACTGGCGTATCGATGACGAGTGGTGGCGTCAAACTATCTCACGGGACTATATGACGGTCGTGCTCAACAACGAGAAAGTACTGACCCTGTATCACGACCTACTCACCGACGAATGGTATACTCAGAACTCCTAATCTTCCTACCAGCACGCTCTCGGGAACCGGCCCAATTCAACATGTTACCGAGCCTCACCTGAACCCTATTCTTCGAACTCCCGCACATGCGAAGATGGACACCGTGGCCCCAAAGCTCAAAACTTTCCTAACCGGAACATTAGGTTTCGAAATCATAAACAGGTCAGGCCGTGGCAAATGAGTGACACACCAGTCATCAAACGGATCAAGCCCCGCCGGCCACAGGGACTGAAGGTGATCATTCATCTCGATGATAACTCGGAGCCCTTTGAAGTCACGCTCGAAGCCCTTGAGCGGAGTGGTCTTGGCAGAGGTGACACGCTCACCAGAACCGTCCGGCACGAACTACTCAACCACGACGCCGACGTGCGAGTGCGTGACGCGGCACTGAATCTCCTTTCATATCGAGCTCGTACGCGCACTGAGCTGCGCAGACGCTTAAGGCAAAAAGGCTTTCGTCCAGCACGAGTCGACGTATGCCTTAACCACCTACAGGAACGAGGGCTAATCGACGACGCTAGTGTCGCCGCAGCCTTTGTGCGCGACCGACTCCGACTCCGGCCCAAAGGTCGTTCAGCACTGGCATCAGAACTCCGCCAAAAAGGTATCGGTCAGGAACTTGCACAGCAGACCATCGACCACGTCTTCGAGTCCGAACAGACCAACGATCTAACGCTCGCCCAGGCCGCAGTCACAAAGTGGGTCGGGCGACAAACCCCCGAAGCGCTCCAAGCCCTCATTGATGACTCATGGTCAAAGGCTAAACAAAAAGTACGTCGCCGCCTGACCGCGTGGTTGGTACGGCGAGGTTTCGGCGGATCAGCAATGAGTGAAGCAATCGATCACGCGACCCGCCTCGCATCACAAAAAACAGACGTCGAATCGACTAGCAATAAAGCAGAAACTTAGCCCATAGAAATCGCCGCAGTCCGCTCTTCCAACCACCCGGTTAAGAGCCTACCGAACCAAGCACAAATCAGGTTTCGTCCAAGCTGTGTTCGACGACAAACCTCGTCAGACCTGCTACCGTCCGGATACGAAGCTTATCCATTACACGCTCTCGGTGAGTTTCCACCGTGCGTGGAGATATTTCGAGCTTCCCTCCAGCTTCACGATTCGTCATACCTTGGGCCACAAGTAGCAGAACCTCGCGTTCCCGCTGGGTTAGTGAGCCAACGCGGGTACGAAGCTGTTCCTCCTCGATTTCCCTCCGTAGCCCCACACTCAACTGCTGAGTAACGCGCGCTGTGAAGTGATCACGTCCTTCATGCACAGCTATGACCGCGTCCCTGAGCTCCGCTGGAGACACGTCCTTAAGCACATATCCGTCCGCGCCAGCCCTGACCGCCTGCAGGACGTACTCTGGGTCGTCATGCATTGAGAGAATGAGCACTCTGACCGGAGAACCCTCTTCACGAAGCGCCATCGTGACCTCAAGCCCCGACATTGCAGGCATATTAACGTCAAGTACGACGACGTCCGGCGACAGATCAATGACCATGGCTAGGGCCTCCACCCCGTCACCCACTTCACCTACTACATCAAGTCCATTGATCTCTTCGAGGACTCCTCGGATACCTTGCCTCACTACCGAGTGATCGTCTGCGATCACAACCCGAAGTGATTCTTCACTCATTCTTCGTTTCCATTCTGGAGTGGCAACTGAACGCTCACCGCAGCGCCATTTTCGTTCCGGTTTTCCATTTTTAGTTCACCCCCAAGTACGGCTACCCGTTCCCGGAGGCCCGCCAGACCTCCCCCACTTCTCAAGCGGGCAGCAATGTCTTCTGAGAAACCAGGTCCGTCGTCTTCAACCGTCAATATCGCATGTGACTCGGTGCAGCTTAGAGTCACTGACACGCGTGACCGAGCTCCGTGACGCACCGCATTCGATAACCCCTCCTGCATGGCTCGGTACACGGCCGCCTCCGCCTCCGACGAAAGAGATGGAGCCGGAAGCGGTGCCTCAAAATCCACATCCAATGTAGCTGGTTGATGGAAGTCCCTCGCAAGGGCTCGCATGGCCGGAATCAGACCAAGATCGTCAAGTGCGACTGGCCTTAGGTTTCTCGTAACGCTTCTTATACTGCTGATTCCCTCCCCTAAGAGCTTCCTTGCTCGATCGAGTGCTGGGGCGGAGGCCTCATCGCTACGCTCCGCAATCACCCCTAGCTGCAGGTTAAGAGCAGCCAGCACCTGAGCAGTCTCATCGTGAAGCTCACGCCAGATACGTGAGCGCTCCTCTTCATGCTGATGGATCATTCGCGCCTGAAGACGCTCCAGCTCCTCAGTCCGCTCAATCAGGTCACGGCTCAACTCCTCATTCGCCAGTGCCGCCCCAACCTGATGACCAAAGGCAAGAAGAAACCGGTTGTCTAGGACAGTGAAAGGATCGCGGGCCTCACCAACGACGACGATCGCTCCGATAACGTCCTCCTCTCCAAGCACAGGGAGCGCAGCAGTATATGCGTGCTCAAGTTGTTTCTCATGCTGTTCTTTCCAGCGCGTAACGGTCGGAATCCGCTCGTGTCGGACCTGCTCAGCTGCCCTGCGTGCCGGCTCCGGTGCTCCCTCAAAAGGCCACAGAGCCGCTACGCCTGCGCCCTGCACGAAGTGCCCGTGCCCTTCCGTTGTGATCCAAAGAGCCGAGCCGTGAACCCCGCGCATTGACAGAGCTCGACGAAGCATCGCCTCCGCCGTCGACTCTTTTCTGCCAAGTCCGCCCTGAAGCTCACCAGACAGCGCAGTTAAGTTGGTTAGGCCTTGGTCGAGATCTTCCAACACCAGGAAAACAATCCCAAGCCCGACACCGATCGAAAATGCGATGTCTAAGTAGTATCCCCAAGGATTCCAAGCCCCTTGAGCTCGAAGAAGCGGGTAGTCTAGGTGGTGCAAAGCCCACAGGAAGAGCGTTACCGCCAAGAAACGCGCTGCGGGCGAGCCCACAAGACGATGGTACCGGAAGAAAGCCCAACCAGCGGCTGCAGTGGTAACGCTGAGAAATAAAATCATCGGCCCAGCTGCTAACACGAAGTCGTCAAGCAGGTAGATGCCTATGAACGACCACACGACCGGGAAGAAGACTAGAACGCCATAGACCGGGCGCCATGCCGCTCTTTGAGCGAACACAAATGCAGCCCCTAGAAAGGCAACCGCAGTCCACCCAGTTGCAACCTGATGCCAAAAGAGCCAAACCTGCACACCCGTAATCAGGAAGGTGATGATCGCTACAAGCCTCAACGAATACACCGCCCACGCTAATGCCCACAGGCTGAAATACTGTCTGCGGTAGCGTCGATTCAAAATCCCACAGAGCACCACGAGTCCTATCGTAACCGCAAGCTGCAAGTATGCGGCCGCTAGCTCAGTGTCAGATGGCAATATCGGGCTAGAATTCATTCGCCGAAGATCCCTGCACTCCGCTGCTACGGCAACGGCTTGCCAACATGGTCAGTCCAGATGATCCTCCGAGGTCTTCATGTGCTAGCCTCGATATCATCAGTAACAAACTTTCAAAACAAGTCTCACGGAAGCTAACCCCTTATGACTCGAGCCTTCGGACCACGACGCTCTACTTGGATCGACATTGACTCGGCTGATCCCGAAGTCGTACCTACAGAAGAACTAGAGCTACTAGCTCGGTATGATCTCATATATCGGACGCTGGTCGCGATCCAGTTCAATTTCTCGCAATCAGGCCATCCAGGGGGCTCAGTTTCGGCGGGCCATATAATGACCGCCGCCCTCTTTGACTCGATGCAGTATGACATCGGAGACCCTTTACGTGATGACCAGGATCTGCTCTCCTTTGCCGCAGGACACAAGGCAACCGGGCTATACGCCATGTGGGCGCTTCGAGATGAAGTCGCGCGCATCGCAAGCCCAGGACTCCTACCCAAGGGCGATCACCTTCGGTTGCGATGGGAAGATCTACTAGGCTTTCGCCGTAACCCCACTCAACCGACACCACTGTTCAAACAGTTCGGATCAAAGCCGCTCGACGGACACCCCACTCCCATGACACCGTTTGTCCGAATCGCCACCGGTCCTTCCGGGGTTGGGATGGGCTCGTCGATCGGCCTCGCGTTCGCGGCCGCTGACTACTTCGGTGCGAACGCTCCGCGCATCCATATCCTAGAAGGCGAAGGGGGTCTCACACCGGGTAGGGTATACGAATCACTCGCGGCGGCCGGATCCTCGGGGCTAAGCAACGCCATCTGTCACCTCGACTGGAACCAGGCTTCGATAGACTCAGACCAGGTCACCCGAGAGAACGATAGTCCCGGAGAGTATGTACAGTGGGATCCGATGGAATTGTTCTACCTGCATGATTGGAATGTCGTCCATGTGAAAGACGGCTTCGATATGGGCCAAGTTCTTACAGGTCAGCGCAGGGCGCTCGCTATAAGCAACGGACAGCCCACCGCCGTCGTATATCGAACGGAAAAAGGTTTCGGTTACGGTATTACAGGTAAGAAATCTCACGGAGGTGGCCACAAGAGAGGCTCTGAAGCCTACATCGATACCCTTCGTCCCCTACTCGGCAACTACGCAGAGGATGTCCCGCAGGTCGACGACCCCGGTGACGCGGAAAGGCTTGAAGCATGTCACTGGGCAACCCTTGAGATGTTACGAGACTGGATAAGGTCGGAAGCGAACGACGTGTGCCAAGAAACGGCACGAAGGCTCGAAACCGCCAGGGATGGCCTGAACGAGCGACAACGCAGCCCGCGAGCGGGAGCTCCGGACATAGAAGAGCTCTACCGTGTAACCGACCCCGTAACGACGCCGACAGACGTCGCACTGGATGTCGGCGCTAAAATCGCACTCAGAAGCCAGCTCGGAAGGGTACTCGGATACCTAAACGAGCGATCTGGAGGATCAATCTTGCTCGGTGCAGCTGATCTCCTTGACTCGACTGCGATTTCAGGAGCCTCTAGAAACTTCGCTCCGGGATTCTTCCACTACGGTGACAATCCTGACAGTCGAACCTTAACGATGGGGGGCATTTGTGAGGACGGCCTATCGTGCATTCTCAGCGGCATTTCGGGCTTTGGGAAGCACTGCGGAGCAGGAGCCTCTTACGGTGCATTCATCAGTCCCCTAGGTCACATCCCCGCCCGAGTGCATGCGATCAGTCAGCAGATGAAGCAGGAGGTGCATAGGAGTCGATATGCCCCGTTCATTCTCCAGTGTGGACACGCTGGCATGAAAACCGGTGAAGACGGGCCTACGCACGCAGACCCACAAGCCTTACAACTGCACTTAGAGAACTACGTGCCCGGAACGGCAGTCACGCTCACCCCCTGGGAACCGCAAGAGATCTGGCCTTTGGTGGCTGCAGCCTTTCAGGCCGAGGCCGCAGTCATTGTGCCCTTCGTGACACGCCCCGGCGAACCCGTGCTTGACCGCGAAGCGCTCGGTCTGGCTCCAGCCTCCGAGGCTGCCAAAGGTGTATACAAGCTTCGATCAGCAGCCAGCACCGCAGTTGGAACGATCGTGCTGCAGGGATCTGGTGTGGCACTCGCATTCGTTCAGGAAGCCCTTCCCCTGCTTACCCAATACGGGATCGACCTTGATGTTATCTACGTCGCGAGTCCTGAACTCTTTGATCAGCTTCCCCAAGAGGAGCGAGACACCCTATTCAACGACCAAATCGCAGCGACGACAATGGGTATCACCGGCTTCACGCTACCAACCATGTACCGCTGGATCCGTTCCGACATAGGGCTTAAGCACTCGCTCCACCCATTCGTAAAAGGGCACTACCTTGGCTCTGGAGCGGGAGACATGGTCATCCATGAGGCAGGTCTCGACGGGGAGGCTCAGGCGAGAGCGATCCGTGCATGGCTAGACGACGGCGGTGGCAACTGACCGATCTCGGTCATTCCCCGACTTTAAAAGGGGTCCCGTTGCTGCGAGGCTTGTACGCCAAGCGAGCCCAAAGAACATCCAGTCACCAGTCGATTACACCGCGTTCCTGGACGCAGGATTCCCCATTCTACGGAGGGATCGGCCTCTCCTAGGCAATGTCGTCGGTCTGCAAATCTTTGGCCTTCTCAAACGCTCGAAGAAGAACGTCCACGGGCTGCGCACCGTAGATGGCTAAGCTTCGATTGAACACAAACGTTGGTGTTCCAGTGATTCCCATCTTACGTGCATCTGCCGCTGTATCGTACAAGGCGGCTTCCCATCCACCCTGATCGAGCGCTTCGTTCATCTGATTCACTTGAATCCCGACCGAAGCAGCTAGGCTGTCGATTACTTGAACATCTCCTAGGTCACGACCCTCATCAAAGTAGCCGACGAAGATCCGCTCGTGGAAAGCTGGAAAGAGGTCAGGAAGGTCGGCCTGCACCCAGGCTCCTGCCATCAAGGCTCGACGAGTGTTCGAAACCTTCGGGCGATTCCCTACGATCAAGCCCTCTGCTGCGGCACTAGCCCGCAAGGCCTCCTGCATGCTGGCCCAGCGGTCGGCAGGGTACCCAAGATCTTCGAATGGCATACCCCCCATCGGCACCTCCGGGTGGATCTCGAAAGGCCGCCAGTCGACATCTGCGATCACACCGTCCGGGAGCTGTCGCATTGCCCTCTCAAATCGAGCCCACCCTACGTAACACCATGGGCAGGTGTAATCACTGAACACTTCTACTCGAACAGACATCATTTCAGACAATTATCGATCAACAGTGTTCTGGGTTTAGAAAAAAGGCTCGGCGGCCGTTGATACAAACGACGGACGTACCTGGTCGGCTCCAATCTTCCGAGTGCCTATAAGTATTCTCGTTGGATTCTAGCAGCGTTTAAACAACCGATGGATACGAGCCGCTTGCCGGCTGGGCTAGGACCCCGAACATTGGCCCTTTCCGCGTGCAATTCTAGAGCTGCTCGCACGCATTGCGGGACAGTCTCTTTCTCCAGCCCTAGGAGTATCTCGTGAAAAAGCCCATGATCATAGCGGCGATGGCGATCCTTGCGATCGCATCACCTCTCTTCGCCCAAGACGGTAACATGAGTTTCTTCATCACCAGTGCGGGACCCGGTGATGGAGCCAATCTCGGCGGCTTAATGGGAGCGGATCAACATTGTCGAGATCTCGCCTATGCCAAAGGCTTTGGTGACCTTACGTGGCGAGCCTACCTAAGTACAGTTGCCATGGGCGGAGAAGCCGCAGTGAACGCACGTGACCGCATCGGGGACGGCCCTTGGCACAATTATGCGGGTAATCTGATCGCTCGAGATGTTGCCGACCTGCACTCTGAGGATGCCAATCTCACGAAAGAGTCGATTCTGACTGAGAACGGTGAAATGGTGAACGGACGCGGCGACTCACCGAACATGCACGACATTCTCACAGGGTCTAGCATCGACGGAACTGTCAGTTCGGACGAAGGTCACAACGCCTGCGCTAACTGGACTAGTAACAGTGAAGGTAGTGCCGCAGTCGGCCATCATGACCGACAGGGAGGAGGCCAGAATCCGACCTCGTGGAATTCAGCTCACGGCTCTCGTGGCTGCGGTCAGGAAGACCTGCAGGGAACAGGAGGCAATGGGTTCTACTATTGTTTTGCGACCGACGCTAACGAGCAGGAGGCACTCCGCGAAGAGTAGCCAACGGCCCTACTGTCCCCTCAGATAGGGGTCAGCAGGTCTTGATCCTGCTTCTTTTAAGTTCGGAGAAGAGCGTCTGTGGCCACCTCTCGACCTAGGAGTTAAGGCACTGAGCGGATCACCTGAAGACACTAGGGCACTCCAGCTCATTGTGCTCATCACCTACTCACTGAGCCTTGTCATATTTGGACTCGCCATGTCTCGACGTGTCCGAGGTAGTGGCAGCTTCTTTGTGGCGGACCGATCCTTAGGATCAGGACTGGTCTTCTCGACGTTCCTAGCCGCTAACATCGGCGCTGGCTCGATCATCGCCGCATCGGAACTCGGTTACGAAGCAGGACTCTCTGCATGGTGGTACGTCGGCTCCGCTGGAATCGGACAGATCATCTTCGCATTCCTCGTCGCCCCCAGGATCTGGCGGGCCGGTAAGAAGCACGGCCTGTATACGGCTGGTGATTACCTAGAGCTTCGATACGGCAACTCGGTCCGCGCAATCATAGTATCGATTCTGTGGCTGGGAACGCTGGCAATCCTAGCTGCACAGCTAATTGCAATGTCACAGATTCTCGAGTGGGTCCTAGGCACTCCACGATGGGTAGGCGCAACACTTGGTGGGATGATAATGATCATCTACTTCACCGCGGGAGGTCTTATGACCACCGCCTGGGTAAACCTTGTTCAACTCATCGTGCTGATCGTCGGCTTTCTGGTAGCAATCCCTATCGCAGTGGGAAGCGCCGGCGGTGTTGAGGCGGTCTTGGCGGCAGCGCCTGCTAATTCTGACTTCATGAATCCACTAGCGTTTGCCGGAATCATTATGTTCGTCATCCTGATGCCGGCATTCGTTGTATCTCCCGGGCTAGTGCAGATGGGATATGCCGCAAAGGACGAACCCTCTCTCAAAAAGGGTATCGCACTCCAGGCGTTAGCTCTACTTGCGTTCGCCTTTGTCCCGGTGTCCGCGGGGATCATCGCACACAGTTTTGATCCTGGGCTCACGAATGGAGCCTACGCAGTACCTACGATGCTAACCCTGGGTCTCCCTCCCCTACTCGGAGCACTCGGACTCGCTGCAGTTTTCTCTGCTGAGGTAAGTTCGGCCGACACCGTGCTCTTCATGCTTTCCACATCTTTGTCAAAAGACATTTACAAACGCTACATCTCGCCCGATGCAACAGACGAAGACGTCCTGCGCGTCGCTCGTCTCGCAGCAATCGTAGGCGGTATGGGAGGTCTCGTCCTGACTCTTCGCTTTGATAGCGTACTCGACACTATAACAATCTTCTACGCGATCATGAGTGTGAGCCTTTTCGTCCCTCTGCTGGCAGGCCTACACACGCGTCGAGCCGGCGTACCAGAAGCAATAGCCGGAATTGCCGCAGGGGTCAGCACACTGGTCACGGTGTCTATCGCGGGTGAGGCGGGAATAGTTTCCTCGACCGTCGCCAAAAGCGCTACAGGGATCGGCATTCTCGCTTCGGGCATAGCCTTTGTTTTGGTGCTGATGATCCGACATGTCCTTAATAAGCTTAGGACTGGATGATCAGGAAACGCAGGTACCCCCTTGAGCCCACCGCAGAAGAAATGCGAGATATGCTTGAGCAGGTCTCAGAACGAATCATAGCTCACATCGACTCACTCGAAAGCCAACCCGCGTCATACGACTCAGACGGAAGGCTAGTGGCTAAAGACTTCGCGGAAGCTGTCCCCACCTCCGGCAGCGATTTTGAAACCCTACTTGACCGTCTCTTTGATGACGCCACCCCGCATTCCTACAATACTGCAGGTCCGGGCTACCTAGCTTATATCCCTGGGGGCGGGATCTTCCCATCGGCCATAGCAGACCTGATCGCGAACGCAATAAACCGTTACGTGGGTGTTTGGATCGCTGCCCCCGCTCTGGTTCAGCTGGAGCTTAATGTGATCCGCTGGTTCTGCGAGATCGTCGGCTACGGATCTGGAAGTGGCGGTGTCCTGACAAGCGGGGGGTCTCTCTCTAATCTCACCGCAATCGTCGCAGCGCGACGTGAACGTCTCGGCGATGACCTTCAAAACGGCGTGATTTACACCTCGGACCAGACACACCACTCCGTGCGCAAGTCGGCAGTTGTAGCGGGATTCTCAGAATCCGCGGTTCGCCATATCGAAACAGACGAGTTCCAGCAGATTCGAGTAGATCAACTCAGAGACGAGATCCAAATCGACCTTGCAGCCGGGCGAGCGCCCTTCCTGATAGTTGGCAGCGCGGGGACAACAAACACAGGAGCCGTCGATGACCTAGAAGGTTTAGCGAACCTAGCTCAAAAAGAGGGCCTCTGGTTCCACGTTGATGCCGCATACGGAGGCTTCTTTGCACTGACCGAGCGTGGGCGGAGGGCCATGGCTGGTCTCGAAAGAGCAGACTCTATCACCCTTGATCCACATAAGGGACTCTTCCTGCCCTACGGAACAGGTGCCCTTCTTGTTAAGGACGAAGGAGCACTACGGCGAGCACACGCTACTTTCGCCGATTACATGCCTGCAATGCAGCATGACCCCGATTTCGTGGATTTCTGTGACCTTTCGGCCGAGCTTTCGCGTGATTTTCGGGGTCTGCGCATATGGCTACCGATGAAGCTATTCGGCCTAGAGGCCTTTCGTGAAGCACTCGAAGAGAAGCTAGAACTTGCCGATTGGATCACGCATCAGCTTCGTAAGATTCCAGAAGTGGAGGTTGTCACCGAGCCTCGCCTATCGCTGGTCTCCTTCCGCCTACTAGACGATCCTGATGGGGAAGCCACACACAGACTGATGCAGTCGATCAATAAACGGAAGAATGTTTACCTAACAGGTACGCTGGTCGATGGCCAATTCGCCATCCGGATATGTGTGCTTTCATTCCGCACACACCATGACCGGATGGAGCTTTGCGCTAACGATATTCGCCAAGCGGTATCCGAGGTGACCACACTCAACTGATACCTGAGCGTCAGGGGAACAATACGACCTTGTTCCAGCCTGCCTCACGAGCCGAAAACCGACGATACGCTTCGACGCCTTCCGACAAAGGCAAGCGATGTGAAATCAGCGTCGCGATTTGATCTTGCCTGCCAACTGCCAGATCAAGTGACTCGGGCATGTAATATCGAGCGGGACACCGCCCAGCAGCATAGGAAAGATTACGGTCGTAAAGCTCTCCAGGTGAAACTGCTAGGTGCGACTCCGAATGCACACCCAGTGCACCTATACTTCCACCGTTTCGAACTAGGTCAGCTGCAAGTCGGGTTGCACTCTCATTACCAACTGCCTCTATCACCGTATCGACACCCCGCCCCTCAGTATATTCATCAACAGTCGACCGAGGCTGATCCATTTCGAAGTTTACAGCGATCGCGCCAAATGCTTCGGCTGACCGCAGCCGTGACGGTACTCGGTCGATCGCTAGAACTGCACTCGCGCCCCGATCAAACGCCGTAAGGATGGACAATAGACCAACAGGCCCGCAGCCGATCACAGCGGTGACGTCACCAACAGAAACACCGGCTATGTCTGCTCCGAATGCAGCTGTAGAAAGTATGTCTCCAGACAGAAGAGCGACCGCCTCGTCCAAACCTTCAGGCACAGCAACCAGTGTTGCATCCGCATGCGGAACACGAATGTACTCGGCCTGTCCTCCTTGCAGCCCTTCCCCTCCTTCTACCCATCCGAAGAGCTGACCCGAACTACAACGCGCCGTGAGCCCAGTATCGCAATAGAAGCAATCACCACAATTCGTAGTGAACGGCGCCACCACCTTCGCTCCCACCTCGTGCGCCCTAACCTCAGACCCGACCTCGATCACCTCACCAAGTGGCTCGTGGCCCATAACTGTACCCACATCGAGACCCACCTCACGGCCGAAGTATGGATGTAGGTCGGACCCACAAATCCCCGTCGCCGTTACTCGTAAAATTACATCAGACGCTGCAACAAGCTCCGGATCTGAGACGTCCTCAAACGCTAGCTCTTCGATCCCGTGAAAGGTGATTGCCTTCATCTTATTATTCGCTCCATTGGGATCAAAATCGGACAATCATCTTGAACTCAGATTGGGCCCGCCACCCCAACTAGATAACGATCCTAACGATGAACCGGAGCATATTAACTCAGAACGGAAGTCCATCGTCTCCACCATCGACATCTATGACCGGCTCAGACCAGGGCTCCTGTCCTCCACTACCTTCCTGATCTCGCGTGATCTTCCACGCCTTCACGTCAGTGTACCAACGACCATCGAACTCTCGGCTCTGAATGTCGATATGAGCGGTGACAGTTTCGCCCTTCTTGACTCCGAACTTGTCGATGTTGTCACCCCACTGGATAACCGCCACCTGCTTAGGGTACTGGCCCGGAGTCTCTAAAATAAAGTGCTGCTTTCGCCAGGTGCCGTTCTTTCCCTGACCGGTCTGTTCGTCGAGGACATCAATAACCTCGCCGGTGATCGTAAGAGCCATGTAGTGTCGTAAGGTTGAGCGTTTAGATGAGAAGCTTGAGACTCAAGCGTCGATTAAGTCTGGAAGGCTGTCAAAAAAAAAGCTCTCGCGCCAGAGGAGAAAGCATCACACGAAGACGGTTGAATCACCTAGATTTGAAATGAAAAGCAGCACCTGATCAGTAATACGAGGAACCACTCCATCTGAGGCGCCGCCCTGTGAGCACTTTCGCTGAACAACTGGAAAAAATTAAAACTGCCCGTGGCTTCATTGCTGCACTCGATCAGAGTGGCGGAAGCACTCCCCGAGCACTGGCCTCCTACGGGATCAGCGAGGACGAGTGGAATGGTCAAGACCAGATGTTCGATGCAGTGCACGAGATGCGGACCCGAATTGTCACAATGCCAGCTTTCTCAGGTGATCGGGTCCTAGGTGCAATTCTCTTCGAAGGCACAATGGACCGGGACGTCCAGGGGCTTCCGACAGGCACCTACCTTTGGGCTACGAAACAGATCGTCCCGTTCCTGAAGATCGATAAGGGGCTAGCTCCCGTCGAAAACGGCGTTCAACTGATGAGATCTATCCCAGGTCTAGAATTGACCCTGGAACGAGCCCGTGCAATGGGCATCTTCGGTACAAAAATGCGCTCGGTTGTGAAGGAAGCGAATACCGGAGGAATTCAGAAAATCATCGAGCAACAGTTCGAAATTGGGAAGCAGATCGTCAGACACGGTCTGATCCCAATTCTCGAGCCTGAGGTGGACATCCACTGCCCCCAAAAGGGTGAAGCTGAAAAAATCCTGCTCGATAGTCTTATGTTGGGACTCGACTCTCTTGTCGAAAATGAGAAGGTGATGCTTAAGCTCACCCTTCCGGAGGTCAACGGCTTCTACACACCCTGCATCGAGCATCCTAACGTGCTCAAAGTGGTTGCACTTTCTGGTGGATACTCAAGGGATGAGGCAAGTAGGCGGCTGGCGCACCAGCCAAAGATGATCGCCAGCTTCTCACGCGCGCTAGTCGAAGGACTTAGCGCACAACAGTCGGACGAGGAATTCAATACAGGGTTAGACGCCTCAATTCAAAGCATTTATGATGCATCGATATCCTAGCAAAACAATGATTTACGACCTCTGACATAACCTTTTTTATTAATCAGATCAGAGATACGCTTTCAAGGTCAGGGGTCAGCCTCCAGTACATACTCGGTCGTGATGTCAATCGCGTCTTTGAGCGTCCGATAAACTGGGCAACGATCCGCATGCATAGCGTGCACCCGTTCCACAGTTTCACGGTGCTCCTCCCTTGCTCTGACCCGATACGTGACATGGACCTTACGGATAATGAGGACACCATCCTCCTTCCCGACCTCACCACGTACATCTCCAATCAACTCACCCTCACCTGCACTGATCCCGCGCGCCTCCAGCGCGCCCCCGAAGGTCCCTGTTAGTCAGCCACCAGTCGAAGCCATGACATAGTCGAGCGTCGTAGTGATCTCACGGTCAGGATCGGCACCGTAGTGCTCCCTGATCGCGCCATGGACGCCAAATTCAACCGGCCCTTCATGGGCCGGAAGCCAAGCGTGACGGTAGGGGCCCTTGATTCGATCAATCCGGATATCGGCGATGTAGACGGCATCACTCACGTGAGATGCTCCATGGGATTTGGACACGCTCTTTAGCCGCGTGTGACAGATAACGACGAAGCCGATCTTGCGCCCCACTACCCCATCGGTCAAGCGATAAATAATTCTTGCTCATACAATACTTTCGGTTTATATTCGGTTTCCGTCCTCCAGCAGGAAGCGCGAAAGCCGATTCGGGCAGCGAGCAGCTCAGGAGGAGATTTACGATGCGGAGCGCCGGTGACGATTCCCTACGTCGAACTACACTGTCATTCGGGGTTTTCCTTCCTGGACGGAGCCTCGCACCCCGAAGAACTCGTGATGAGTGCTGTAGAGCTAGGCTACCCTGCACTAGCATTAACCGATCACAACGGCCTCTACGGCTCGATGGAGTTCGCACAAGCTGCCAAACTGGTCAATCTGCAACCGATTACGGGAGTCGAGCTTACTCTTCGTGACTGCTTTCCGGGAATCCCCGAACCGAAGTCAGGCCACCACATCACACTTCTGGCCGAGACATCAACCGGGTACGCCAATCTCTGCCGCCTGCTGACAGAAGCACACATGAAATCAGAGCGGGGGGACCCTCGTCTCTCGCTTGAATCTCTACTTATGCGCCCGGAAGGACTGATATTGCTTACGGGATGCTCTAAGGGCCCAATCACAGCAGCGCTCGAGTCATCTTTCGCCCAAGCAGAGACCTTAGCCCGCCGGCTACTGTATCACTTCGGTCCGGGCAACATCTTCATAGAGTTACAGGAAAACGCTGTCCGTGGTGATAGTGCACGTAACAAGAGACTGGGGCGCCTCGCGGGGTGTCTCGGGCTCGGAGTGGTAGCGACAGGGAACGTTCACTACCACCGACCGGAACGGTATCGAATCCAAGATGTTCTGGTTTCCATCCGCAATAGAACCACGCTCGACGGTGCTCACGATACAAGGAGGGCTAACGGGCTTTTCCACCTCTCCGCACCTTGGGAAATGCACCACCGTTTTCAAAGCCGCCCTGAAGCGCTCACGAACACGCTCCTAATAGCAGAACGTTGTACCGGGTTCGACCTGACCCAAGATCTCGGTTACGAATTCCCCGACTTCGAAGGATCGGAGCGTAACACAGCAATCGAATCACTCGCTTCCATGTGCCTTCAGCGCGTCAGTGAACTGTACGAGCCGGGTAGCACAGAAGAACAGGATGCTAAAGATCGTTTGGACACCGAGCTCTCCCTAGTGGACCTACACGGCCTAGGAGGCTTCTTCCTCGTATACCGCGACATCATGCGACTAGCAACCGAAGTAGCCCACGACGTCCGCGGCGAAGCTCTCCGATCCTCATCCGGACTTCCACCCGGGCGAGGACGGGGGTCGTCCGTCTCATCGATTATCTGCTATCTAATCGGTCTCTCGCATATCGATCCGGTAAAGAACAACCTCTTTCTCGGACGTTTCTTGAATGAAGCACTTCACAGCGTTCCGGATATCGATCTGGACTTCCCACGCGATATACGAGAAAAGTTGATCTTGCGTGTGTATGAAAAGTACGGAAAAGAACATGCAGGACTGGTCTGCACGTTCCCTACCTATCGTCTAAAATCGGCAGTTCGAGAGATCGGCAAGGCACTAGCCCTGCCCATGGGAGAACTCGAAAAGCTCTCTAGACTAGCGGAGCAACGCTCTGCTGCTTGTTTGGCGGACGAGATCGCGGCACTGCCCGAATTCAAGGATCGAGCCGACGGACACCTCTGGAAGCTGCTCGGAGAACTCGCTAAAGATATTACAGGCCTACCAAGACACATCTCACAGCACGTCGGTGGCATGATCATCTCGAGTCGACCCCTGGTAGAGATCGTTCCACTGGAGCCAGCAGCCTGGGAAGGCCGCTTCCTCTGTCAGTGGGACAAAGACTCCTGCGATGACGCCGGATTCATCAAGATAGATTTTCTGGCTCTCGGCATGCTCTCCCTAGTCGATGAGACTATCGATCTAATCTCCGAACGACATGGCAAAGCCCCTGACCTTTCCCGCATCGATTTCAACGACGAGGCCGTCTATGATCGTATCGGTTCAGGAGACACCGTTGGAACTTTCCAGATCGAGAGTCGAGCCCAGATCCAAATGCTCCGGCGCACAAAGCCAAGAAACTTAGAGGAGCTAGCTATTCAGGTAGCGATCGTGCGGCCAGGTCCGATCGTCGGTGGCGCGGTGAACCCATACGTACGACGGCGTGAAATGCTGCGAGACACCCCTGGATATGAGATCCCCTATCCCCATCCACTCCTCGAAGAAGCCCTGGGTGAGACATTAGGAGTGATCATCTTTCAGGATCAAGTCCTCAAGGTCTGTCAGGCCCTCGCCAATTTCACCGATGGGCAAGCAGAATTGTTGAGACGGGCGATGAGCCGGAAACGGTCGAGAGAAGCCCTCTCAGCTCAATGGGAGCATTTCAAGAACGGAGCAAAAGCCAAAGGTGTCGAACAGACCACTGCGCGGGAAATCTTCAATCAGGTGACTGCGTTTTCTGAGTTCGGTTTCCCAAAATCACACGCTGCAGCCTTTGGCCTCTTAGCATACCAGTCAACATGGCTCCGTCATTACTACCCCGTAGAATTCTATGTCGGACTATTCAATAACCAACCCATGGGCTTCTACTCACTCGATGCTCTTGGGAGAGACGCCAGAAGAAACGGTATCAAAACGCTTCTTCCGGATATAAATCGGAGTTGCGTCAAGTGCACCGCCGAAGGCACCAACCTACGGATCGGGCTAGGGTTCATTCGGGGATGGGGGGCTGAAATCGCTGAAAATGTCGTATCTGAAAGAAAGTCCGGGGGTCCGTATCGTTCGCTACTGGACTTTCTACGACGTAAGCCAACGAGACTCAAGAGACCAGCCATCGAAAATCTCATCTGGGTAGGTGGGTTCAGTTCCTTCGGCCTGACCAGACGGGAGTTGTTATGGCAAGCCGGCCTCTGGCTAGGCCCTGAGAACAATGAAACAGTTGCAAGCAGCCGGAAAACTTACGCTCAAACTGAGTTGGCACTCGACAACCCATACGCCGACCTTCCCTTCTCAGAACTCAACCGACACGACCGGATGATCGCTGAGTACCGGATGCTCCACTTCTCTACGGATCTTCATCCGCTCGCGCTTTTGCGAAACATGCTACCCGAAGGCACGGTAACCTCTAACCGCCTAGAGCACCTTCGAAACGGAAGTGCTGTGCTCGTTTCTGGACTTGTAACCACGCGACAGCGACCCAGCACCGCAAAAGGATATGTGTTCCTCCTGATGGAGGATGAGCACGGACCTATCAATGTGATTGTGAAACCTGACACCTATCAGCGTTACCGTGCTGTCATAAGGACAGAGCCGTTTCTTACGGTAGGTGGAAGACTCCAGATCGACGGGAGCGCCACCAATATCATTGCGCACGAACTACGTGCACTCAAAGTGCCGGGTGTGCCCGTGAGACGCAGAAACCTTTTTCGAAAGCGAGACACTGAGGACATCGGCGTGAGCTTAGTGCACGAAGGAACCGCAAAAAGCACAACTGATAAATCCCGTCCTCAGGCGTCTGACACAACCTACACATCAATGCTTGATTCTCCTGACCTCGAGCACTCGCAAACGTGGCTACATGAACCACTCGAGTGTTGGAGCGAAAAGGATGAAGCTCCTGAGAACCCCCATAAGTACCTTACCGCCCTACGGCAGAGTTCTCCGGAGATCAAAAGCTTCGGTTAGTTCGCCCGGTTAGCCTGACCCTAAACAGTTATTCCCCACTTCCTCTGGGCCAGAAGTTGTTTTGTCGATCCACATCCGGCGCATAGCCACCCGGATCCAGTTCAACTCTCACTACCGACCCAGCCGCAGGCGCTACTTCGATTTCATAGCGGTCGTTCCCCGCGAGCCAATGGTATACCGGTATCTCATGGACGAAGTCCATCCCATTGGATGTTCGTATGCGCACCCGCGCTGGAAAGATCGCGTCACCCCGATCCTCAATCGTGACGGTCGCTCCTCCCGTCGGCTTGGATACTACTCGACCTACGGCATGATCCATCACCCACGTCTCGTAGTAAAATGATGTCCAGAACCAATCGAGATCATCCTCCGCGAAACGCTCAAAAGTGTTGAAGAAGTCCCACGGGCTTGGCTTTTTGAACGACCATTCGGCGATGAATGCCCTATACGCTTTCAGCCAGTCTTCTTCACCCATCACATCTCGAAGGGCGACCATAAGTGCTGCTGGCTTTAGGTATGATGCGACCCCATACCCAGGGCCAGGCTCGTAGTAGTCACCATGGCGCATGAGTGCCTGCTCCTGTCTCGCCTCAGAAACCTGAAGGTAACTGCGGGCTCCAACACGATGATGATCTACTCCGGGCCAATACTCCATCTTGCTCTGGTTCTCCAAGAAGGTCGTCGCCCCCTCGTCCATCCACGCATGACGCTTCTCATCGGTCCCTACGATCATAGGGATCCACATGTGCCCGATCTCGTGAGCAGTCACGTTGTACAGATCACTGGCCTCCTGACCCTCATACGATCCCATTACCGTCATCATCGGGAACTCCATCCCACCCTCTATGATGTCCTGGCCTTCAACCGAAGTCATGTGGGACCACGGGTACGAATAGGCTGTGTATTCGGAATGGAATTCGACAGCCTGCTGACCATACCGCCACTGTTCTGCCCAGAGCGGAGCTAAGTCTTCACGCCAAAATGAGTGAATGAGCACTCGGCGCGTCCCGTCGACAACAGGCTGAATGATTGGTAGGGCCTGAGCCTCGCTATCGTCGCTCTCTCGATCTTCAGACTCCCTGTCATCAGAGTCAGTGTCAACATCAGGCCAGATCTGGTTCGCAACCTCTGCACTCGTAGCATCCCAACGCTGGACATTCGAGGTCGTCCAAACAAAATCGCGCACATTCTCGGCTGAAAAACGATAGTTGAGCCAACCGTCAGTCCCCTCAGCAGTTACCGTACCAGCTCCCCTAGAAGCGGCATCAGCGATCACCACGAGGGTATCCGACACAGCCGCAGCATCAAGCTGATCAAGTGTTATAGCGGAGAAAACCTCCTCTGGGTTCTGAAGTTCTCCGGTTGCCATAACCGTCCATCCGGTGGGAACCGAGATCGAGACTTTGTAGTTACCGAAGTCATCATAAAACTCAGCGTTGCCCAAATAAGGCTGAGCCGCCCAACCGTGGAGGTCATCGAACACTCCCACCTTCGGAAACCAGTATGCGACTAGGTATACCTCCGTGTTAGAATGGCCCATTCGACCCGCACCTCGTTGAGGCAACGCCATCTCCCAGTCTATATCTAGTTGGAGCGTATCTCCGGGTTCGAGCCTGATAGTGGGCCTAACCTGCATTAGCGTACCATCGACCTCCCACCCAGGCCCCTCTTCCATAGGTCTCTCCGATAGCTCTTCACCGTCCGCAGCCAACCTGGTAATCGTCACCCCTCCGGTGATCTCCTGTTCACTAGAGCGTGGAGAACCCTCCCTGTGGAGGTTCTGATGTAGATGTATTAACACGGAGTTTAGATTCGCGGGCGCATCATGTGCATACAGGATCTGAACAGTCCCCTCGAGCTTGGCAGTCTCAGGATCAAGACGAGCTTCTATCTCGTAATCTGTCCAGTTTTGCCAGTAGCTGTGTCCAGGCGCCCCTGTCTCACTCCGCCAGCCTCTCTGAAGTGCCCGATCAAACTCGGGAGAGTAGCCCACAGCAGCAGGGATCGCCCGCACAACAACTTCATCTTGCTGCTGTGCCGCAGCACCCACTGCACATCCTGCCCAGAGCGAAACCACGACTGTAAAGACAAGCGTCACGAATTTTTTGTCCATCTGTCCCATTCCTAGGGATTCCTCTTGATATAGAACATTACCCCAGCCCAATCAGTCGCGGCCGGAAACATATCGAAGTATTGATCCACCCTCTCTTCTCCCATAAACGGAGCCAGTTCCCTTCTAACCTCGCGCTCGAACGCAGCAGCGTCTTCCTCTTCACGACCTTCGCTAACTGCAGAACGAACCCTGGCTTCGAGTGCCTTCAGCCGATCGAGCAACTGGACCCGACGATGCTCAACGTCCTCGTGAAACCCAAAGTGAGTTGCAGCATAGCGCTCGGGCGCGATCCCACGGATTTCGTCTAGCGTCCGGTACCAGTCCGGCAAATTCACAGACGGTGGTGGTGTAGGCGGATGCTGAGGGCCACCCCCTAACGTGATACCCATAGAGTCCCCGGAAAACAGGGTTCCGTCTCCCTCATCTAAGAATGCTAGATGGTGAGAAATATGACCCGGTGTTGATATCGGTCTCAAACCCGCCACATAACGTGGCTCACCTTCTCTCCACACATCGATTCGGTCCGGATCCACTGGTTTCACTTCGCCCCATAGTTGGTCATGCAGGTCTCCGAACGTACGACGTGTACTCGACACGAGGCGTTCCGGATCCACCATATGAGACGCACCATCCTCGTGAACGAACACACGCGCCTTAGGAAAATTGTCTAGGAGGAACCCCGTGGCCCCAGCATGATCTAGGTGGATGTGGGTAAGAAGGACATGGTGAAGTTCTGAGGGACCGACACCACGGATCGCCAACTCTTCGATTAGCCGATTCATGGTTGTAACCGGCCCCGGGTCAATAATTGTGGGCTCTGGGCCATCCACGAGATAGCAAGCGATAGCTCCTTCCAAATCCAGGTGCTCTAAATCAATACACTGATGATCATTCATATTCTGTCGACAATGGCTTGAGCCTTGCCGTCGGGTGATGTGGATAGGAAAGGGGGTGCCCGTCAAACGGACACCCCCTTCTCATCTGATTCAGCCCCTGTTGTCCCCTTTAAACTCAGCCTCGGTCGTCCATCGATACGAAATCTCTTTCGCTCGCTCCTTCGAACACCTGTCGGGGCCTAGCGATACGCTGCTCGGGGTCGTTGAGAAGCTCTTCCCACTGAGCCAGCCATCCGACGGTCCGAGGAATCGCGAAGAGGACTGGAAACATCTCCACAGGAAAACCCATCGCCTGATACATAAGGCCTGAATAAAAGTCTACGTTCGGATACAGGTTACGCTCGACGAAGAAGTCTTCGTTGAGTGCGATCCTTTCGAGTTCCAACGCGATATCCAAGAGAGGGTTTCGCCCGGTAACCTCGAACACCTCGTCAGCCGTTCGCTTGATGATACTTGCCCTAGGGTCGTAAGCCTTATAAACGCGATGGCCAAAGCCCATGAGACGCTCTTCGCGTCGCTTCACACCCTCCATGAAGGCCGGGATGTTTTCCACACTCCCGATCCGAGTCAGCATCCGAAGTACTGCCTCGTTCGCTCCACCGTGCAATGGCCCATATAGAGCACCCATAGCTCCGGCTAAGGCTGAGTATGGATCTGCATTGGCTGAGCCTATCACACGCATCGTCGTGGCAGAGCAATTTTGCTCGTGATCAGCGTGCAGGATAAAGAGGATGTCGAGGGCTTTCTCCAAAACCGGGTTCGGACTGTACTCCCGACTTCCAACACTAAAGAGCATATTCAGGAAATTCGCTGTGTAACCCAGCTCGTTTTCCGGATAGACATACGGGAGCCCCCGATGATGACGGTACGCGTACGCGGCCAAAGTGGGCATCTTTGCGATTAGCCGAATGATCTGTTGCGAACGCGCATTCGGATCGTCGACGCTCTTCGCCTCCGGGTAGAAAGAGGACAACGCCGCCACACCGCTCATCACCATACCCATCGCGTGTGCATCGTACCTGAATCCCGAGAAAAGCTCTTTGATGTTCTCGTGCACGTAAGTGTGAAACGTTACTTCGTGGACGAAATCATCGAATTCAGAACGTTTCGGAAGTTCTCCATTGAGCAGCAGGTAAGCGACTTCCAAATGCGAGCTGTGCTCAGCCAACTGATCGATAGGATATCCTCGGTAACGGAGGATCCCCTCATCGCCGTCGATATACGTGATCTTGCTGCGGGTCGACGCAGTATTGGTGTACCCAGGATCGTAAGTCATCATACCGAAGTCGTCTTCATTGACCTTAATTTGGCGAAGATCCATAGCCCTAATCACATCGCCATCAAGAATGTCGACTTCGTAGTCCCGACCGGTTCGGTTATCGCGGATGGAGAGGGTGTTCGCGCCCTCACTCGCGTTCTCTGTCATAACTACTCCATGTGATCCGATCGCTTGGCCGCAGGGGCAACCGACGGTCTTATTTCCAACTACAGCTTGTAAGTATACCCATGTGAGGTGGTGGCCCCAAGACTCAAACCCGTCGAAATGGGCTAGAACAGCCGATAATGGTGCATAGCAGGCTACACTGGGACTGGGGGCTTCATCTCTCTGAGCTCCGGAACTAATAGACCCTTTAATAAGGGCCAATTGATGAAACCTGCTCCATTGAGCCTTTAAATACCGGGGGCGGGACTCGAACCCGCACGTCCTTGCGAACAGCGGCTTTTGAGGCCGCCGCGTCTACCATTCCGCCACCCCGGCATCACTCTACTCCAACAACTTTGTCGAAACCGCCTAGGCCTCGACAAGTCCCTAGTGGAATAGTTCCTGCGGCTCTCAACCGTCGTCAGTGATTTACTGCGGTTCAAGGTCGTCTCGCACCTAGTGCGTGTCTAGACTCGAGAGCCGTGTGGACTGTCAAAAGCTCTCCAGACCTAGCTGATAGCCCCCCTTCAGGTTCAATCTAGACGCCCGACACCCTGACACGGCAACCGATTTTGGCCATCGTTAAGCGCTAGGGCGTCACATAACCCGCGTCGCCCCGCTCAATGCACGTTTCAACTGCGGAGCCATCGTGGCGAAACACATTCGCGATCCTTTCGGCGCTCTCACCAACATCGACCTTCCGGAAGGGGAAACCTCTTTTTACAAGCTTTCACGTCTTCAAGAAGATGGGATAATCGACACCCTCGATCGCCTTCCCTTCTCAATTCGGATTCTGCTTGAAAATGCGCTGCGCCATGCAGGCGGCTCATACGTAAGCCAAGACCAGGTGCTATCAGTCGCCAACTGGAGTCCGGTAAACTCGGGCTCAGCTCTCCCTTTCATGCCGACTCGGGTCGTGCTGCAGGATTTCACTGGGGTGCCAGCGGTGGTCGATCTAGCGGCAATGCGTGACGGCATCCGTGAGCTGGGGGGAGACCCCTCGCGAATCAACCCGGTCGTACCAGCAGACCTGGTAATCGACCATTCCGTCCAAGTCGATCACTTCGGCTTCCAAGAAGCTTTTCGGTTAAACGTCGAGAAAGAATTCGAACGAAACCGAGAACGTTATGCTCTCCTTCGATGGGCTCAGGAGGCATTTGACAACTTCTCCGTTGTACCGCCGGGAACCGGGATCGTGCACCAGGTGAACTTGGAGTACTTGGCGTCGGTGATTCACCGACGCGAGCACGACGGATCTTTCCTAGCCTATCCCGACACACTCGTTGGCACGGACTCACACACCACCATGGTCAACGGCCTGGGCGTAGTCGGGTGGGGAGTCGGAGGGATCGAGGCTGAAGCCGTTGTGTTGGGTCAGCCCTACTACATGCTGCTCCCCGAGGTAGTGGGGATGAAGCTGACCGGAACGCTTCCTGATGGTGCTACTGCAACCGACCTAGTGCTTTGTGTAACAGAGATGCTACGGGAGCACGGCGTAGTGGGTCGGTTCGTGGAATACTACGGTGCCGGTCTTAGTAACCTGACCCTACCGGACATGGCGACCCTTGCCAATATGGCTCCGGAATACGGCGCTACCATAGGCTTCTTCCCCGTCGACGACTCGACTATCCAGTACCTAAGGGGCACGGGACGGGATGAAGCGATGATAGCTCGGGTAGAGACCATAACCAAAGAATTAGGGATCTTCCGGACGGACGACACTCCCGACCCAGAGTTCACCTCTGTGCTCGAATTAGACCTCTCTACTGTCGAGCCTAGTCTGGCTGGTCCAAAGCGTCCTCAAGACCGGATATCTATGGTCGACATGGGCCGTCAATTCAAAAAAGATCTTCCAGCGCTAGTTCCCTCGGGACATGATCTCACTGGTGAGCGCAAGGTGAAGGTCGCAGGGGACGACAGCACGGTAGAGATTTCGGATGGGACAGTAGTAATTGCATCGATCACTAGCTGTACAAACACCTCAAACCCCTCCGTCATGGTCGGAGCTGGACTTCTAGCCAAGAAAGCCGTGGAGAAAGGTCTCACGGTTAAGCCTTGGGTTAAGACGGCAATGGCACCAGGGAGTCAGGTGGTCACTGATTACCTGACCGAGTCTGGCCTACTTCCTTATCTGGAAGAACTCCGCTTCCACATCGTTGGCTACGGTTGTATGACGTGCATAGGGAATTCAGGGCCATTACCTGAGCATATTCATGCAGCAGTCGAAGAGAACGGATTAGTCGTATCGTCTGTCCTCTCAGGAAATCGGAATTTCGAAGCACGTATACATCCCCTCGTGCGGGCCAACTATCTTGCCTCTCCAGGCTTAGTAGTAGCCTACGCACTCGCAGGCCGTATGGATCTGGATTTAGAGAGCGAACCCTTGGGGATGGGTAGCGACGGTCAGCCGGTATACCTGAGAGACATCTGGCCCTCTCCCAGTGAAGTCAGCGAAACGGTAGCCAGATCTCTAAAGGCTGAGATGTTTACCAGACGCTACTCCGTCGTCACCACAGGTGACGAGAACTGGCAAGCACTGCCTCTCCCAGAAGAAAGCAACCTGTATGAATGGGACACCGATTCCACATACGTGAGACGTCCCCCCTTCTTCGAGGGAATGTCAATGGATGTCCCCGCTTCAGAGGATATCGAAGGAGCCCGTGTCCTGGCCCTGATGGGTCAATCGGTCACCACCGATCATATCTCCCCGGCCGGTGCGATCCCAAAAGCAGAGCCAGCCGGTCTTTATCTCCGAGATCACGAAGTGACAGTCAAAGACTTCAACACCTTCGGATCTCGTCGCGGAAACCACGAGGTCATGATGCGCGGCACGTTTGGAAACGTGCGGATCAAAAATCTCCTGCTAGACGGAAAAGAAGGTGGGTACACGGAGCATCTTCCGTCCGGCGAAGTGATGCCGATCTACGATGCATCTATGCTTTACCAGGAAAAAGACACACCACTAATCGTACTTGCAGGAAAAGAATATGGTACGGGAAGTTCGAGGGATTGGGCCGCAAAAGGCACAATCCTTCTGGGCGTAAAGGCAGTCATCGCTGAGAGCTATGAGCGGATACACAGGAGCAATTTAGTCGGAATGGGCGTGCTCCCGCTGGAATTTCACAAGGGTGATACGCCATCGTCCTTGGGCCTCAACGGACGTGAGACATTCGACATCAGCGGCATCTCAGGAGGGTTGGAGCCCGGCTGCACCGTCCAAGTCACAGCTAGAGCAGACGACGGCAAAGTGACCGAGTTCAAGGTGGCTGCTCGACTCGATTCTGACGTCGACGTCGATTACTACATGAACGGAGGTATTCTGCAAACGGTCCTGCGGAAGATGGCTCGGGGCGAGATGTAATCCGCCGACTCGTCTTTAGGAGGAAGGGTCCTCTTGCATGGCCTTCGGTGGACCGAGCACTTCTTGTAGAACAATTGCCTGCCGCAAGGCAGAGGCACTATCGCTTCGGAGTTGCCTACGAACCGCCTTTGCTTCGGCGGAAAGTGCACGCGCGAGTGGATCCAATCCGTCCTGCTCCGATGGTGCCCGTTCCGATGGATCTGTGCCGAATTCGGCGTGCGTTCGGTGTATGTGATGCGAGGCAGGCTTGCCTACTGACTCCCTTCTAGAAGCTCCGGAACGTTTCGACTTTTCCAAATCCAGACGCATACGACGGAGCTCTTTGTCTCGTTTTTCTAATTTCTGTCGTAGACGACCTTCTTCATTGGGATCCTCCATTGCTTCTGACGCTGCTTCGAGAATCTTCTCCAGCATGCTCGGGGGCGTGGGCACGAACGGCTCTGTTGAAGTCTCAGTCTCCTCCACCGTAGCCAGTTCATCATACGACGGATCTGAATCGTACGTCGGCAATTCGATTGAATGGGGCGGCCCCCACTCAAACTGAATGTCGCCGGTCTGCCGGTCACCGGTGGGGGCCTCCTTAACGGGGCCCCCACCGCTCCTAGCTTTCCGCCGCCGAAAAACCGATTCGATGATCGATGCGAAAGCGATCAACGCGAAGAAGATCAGCTCTTCCATAAGTCAGTCAGTTACTCGCCTAGCGGATCGTTCTGTTCTTCGTCCGGGCCGGCGATCGCACTCCGCATGCTCGTATCCGCCTCAATGTTGCGGTACTTCACGAAGTCCATCACGCCCAAGTTGCCCGAGCGAAAAGCATCGGCGAGTGCCAACGGAACCTCGGCTTCAGCCTTAACCACTTCAGCCCTCATCTGTCCCACCAGAGCTTTCATTTCCTGTTCTTGGGCGACAGCCATGGCTCGCCGCTCTTCAGCGCGAGCCTGTGCCACCCTCTTGTCCGCCTCGGCCTGATCCGTCTGAAGCTCGGCGCCGATATTCTTCCCAACGTCTACATCGGCAATGTCGATCGAAAGGATCTCGAAGGCCGTTCCGGAATCGAGCCCCTTACCCAAAACCGTCTTTGAAATCCCATCAGGATTCTCTAAAACATCCTTATGAGAATTCGCGGATCCAATCGTTGAGACGATACCCTCACCGACTCGGGCCAAGATGGTGTCCTCTCCCGCACCACCAACTAGCCGATTGATATTGGCGCGAACAGTGACACGGGCGATGGCTATCAGCTGAATCCCATCCTTCGCCATTGCCGCGACCTTAGGGGTGTTGATCACCTTCGGGTTGACCGAAACCTGGACCGCTTCAAAAACATCTCGTCCCGCCAGGTCGATCGCAGCAGCCTGATTGAATGGCAGGTCAATGCTTGCCTTGTCTGCTGAGATCAGGGCTCCAACGACACGAGCGACGTTACCACCTGCCAGATAATGAGCTTCTAGCGCGTTGATATCGAGATCTAGTCCGGCTTTAGTAGCATTGATGAGTGGCCGCACCACAGCGGGAGGAGAGACCTTTCTCAAACGCATTCCCACCAGTGTGCCGATTCCTACGGTCACCCCTGCCGAGAGTGCTTCTACCCAGAGCCGCACCGGGATCGCCCACGCAATCATGCCGACTAGGAAGATGGACCCGAAAAGAAGGAATGAGTTGACTATTAAAACACTGTCCATTGTTTGGATCTCTCTAGCGAAATTGGTTTCTGTAAACGGTGACGCTGTCTTCCAATCGTTCTGCCGAACTCGGTCGCCCTAGACCATCAAAAGCTGAGGCCCGTTGCCTGACAAAGCGACTACCTTGCCTCATATGATAACTAGCTCTCCTGAGTGGACGAACCTTCTTCAGACTTTGACTGTCCCATGACTCTAACTACGTGACGATAGCCTTCGGCACTGACGACTTTTACCGCCGATCCTTCCGTAATCCACTCCGATTCTGAAACGACATCGATCCGCTCGTCTCCGAATTGGGCGGTCCCGGCCGGTCGCAAATCGGTGATAGCCTCTCCCATCATACCAATCAGATCGACGCGTGATTCAGCCGACTCATAGCCGGTCTCCCGATCAGTACTGTCCATCAGCAGGATACCGCTTCGAGCCAGCCTTGATGTTCCGGGCAGAGTTTTGATTACTACCCATGCCATTACGACAATGAGCACTACGGTCGTACTGAGCACCATGCCAGCCCTTGTAAAGTCGGGCGATGTCGGCAGTCCTCCAAGCATACTCATGTAGAGACCGGCGAGAACGCCAATCCCCCCTAGCAGGCCAAAAAGACCAAAACCAGGAATTAAGAATACCTCAACCCCAATCAGGGCTAGACCCAAGGCAAAGACAAGGATGTCTTCGAGACCAGCGAGTCCAATGATCAGGTGGGAACCGAAAAAGAGCGATAGAGCCAGTAACCCGGCTCCTCCGGCCAACCCAAACGACGGCGACTTGATCTCGGTGATTAGCCCCAAGAAGCCAAGCGATAGCAAGAACGGAGCCACTACCGGATTGGAGAAGAACCGGACGACTCGCTCGGCCCAGTTCGCTTCGGCAGTTGTGACGGTCGCACCTTCTATTTCTACGTCATCCAGAAGCGCAGAAAGATTGTCGACTTCAACAGCGTAATCGAGATCCGACGCCTCCTCAGTGGTGAGTGTCAGAAGCTTTCCTGCTTCGGTAACTCCCTCAATTTCGATGTCTTCATCAACCATCGCAGCTGCGACTTCCGGATCTAGATTCGCTTCTTCAGCTAAAGCCCGCATCTGGCTTCTCATCGCTGACACGATCTTTTCGGGAGCCTTTGTGCCACTTCCATCAACTGGAGTAGCAGCACCAATCACCGAACCCGGACGCATGTAGATCCGATCTGTGGCGAGTGCAATCAGCGCACCGGCCGAATAGGCACGACGGTTAACCAGCGTATACACTGGAACTGGAGAATCAGAGAGCGCATCAGCGATCCGCTCTGCAGCGTCCACCCTACCGCCAGGCGTGTCCATATCAAGAACTACAGCAGCGGCTCCAGACTCCGCGGCTTCTTCTAGGCTTCGTTCAATGAAAGGGGCTAAGCCAAGTTCAACCACTCCTGTAACAGGAACACGGATCACCACATCGTCTAATTGGCCAAACACCGGCGCAGGAAGCACGCTACTGAAAGCAGCTAATAGAGCGATGAACGGAATTCGGCGGATCATGGTAACGGCCTCTCGGGGATTTTCCGGTAAAGACAAGGTATGAAGTCTAATACACCACAGAAAGCGAGTGGGTGCGCTCTACCCACTCAATCAACAACCTCCTCAAGTCGGCGAACTGAGCTTGGCATAACGAGATACTATCAACCCCATCTCGTATAACTGAACATCAGCACGTGGATACGCGGCTTTCCCCGGTTGACCGCTGAGTCTCGCCTTGGGACCTTTCAACTCCTCGCAGACTCTGATTGATCATCGAAATCATCCTAGTTTCCGAGTAAACAGGGCAGCGGTCAGCATCCACTTATACGGGAAAGTTTAGATGTCCGATTCGGTATTGGTTCATTATGAGGCTCGTGGGAAAGTAGCTCTTCTAACCCTCGACGATCCGCCAGCGAACACGTACACGCATGAGATGATGCGCCAGCTGGACGAGAGTATCATAAAGGCGCGCTTCGACCAGTCAGTCGAAGTAATCGTGATCACCGGAGCGGGTGAAAAATTCTTCTGTGCGGGTGCGAATATCGGCATGCTCTCAGAGGCAGATCCTGAATGGAAATATTGCTTCTGCCTACACGCCAACGAGACACTCAACCGACTTGAGCATACGCCCAAACTTGTGATCGCTGCGTTAAACGGTCACACAGTTGGCGGAGGTCTTGAGATCGCAATGGCTGCCGATATTCGGATAGCCCGTAAGGATGCTGGGAAAGTCGGCCTTCCTGAGGTAGCCCTAGGAGTTCTTCCTGGTACTGGGGGCACCCAACGTCTGGTTCGGCTCGTGGGCAAGCCGGTAGCGATCCAAATGATGGCAGAAGGCACAACCTTCGGTTTTGACGAAGCGCATCAGCACGGCCTCGTTAACGAAATCTACGATCATGAGGACCGCGACTCCTTTGTAACTGCAGTGCTAGAGTACGCGAATCAGTTCACGACGCCTAATAAGGCAACCAAGGCGGTGGGACTTATCAAGCGTTCGGTTCAGACAGGTGCAGAACTTCCTTTTGAACTAGCTCTGGCACTAGAGAGGGAGTTACAGGCTCAGCTCTTTGCAAGCAGTGATGCAAAAGAGGGTCTAAACGCTTATGTAGAGAAGCGAGCTGCCGAGTTCACCGGCGACTGACGCTGGCTGGGTGTAGAACTTATAGAAGCGGGGTCCGGGACGCGCTCCGGGCCCCGCTTCACATTCATGAGTAAGTCCCTAGGAGAGGAAATGTCTGAACAGACGATCCGGGATAAGATGTGGATTGGAAACGAGTGGGCGGATGCAAAAAATGGGGGCACATTCGCTTCCATAAACCCAGCAACTCACGATACCATCGCTGAGGTTGCGTCCGGTCAGGCTGAAGACATAGACCGCGCAGTTGAATCAGCCAGGGAAGCACTGAGCAATCCAGAATGGCGGGACATGAACCCGCACAAACGGTCTCGTCTCCTGTGGAAGCTTGCCGATGCGGTGCAAGTGAACGCGGACGAGCTCGGCGCACTTGAGACCGCCGACAACGGCAAACCCTATTTTGAGTCTCGCAAGGTCGACCTACCAAGCGTGATCGAGAATCTTCGGTACTTCGCTGGTCTCGCCAACAAGATTGAAGGTGCCACGATACCGGTTGCCGGTCCGTTCTTGAACTACACGCTGCGCGAGCCTGTCGGTGTAGTCGGTTGCATAACGCCATGGAATTTCCCCCTCTCCCTCGCGACCTGGAAGGTCGCCCCTGCTCTCGCGTGTGGAAATGCGGTAATTCTGAAACCAGCTGAGCAGACCCCTCTATCGTCCCTGCGCCTAGCAGAGCTTGCCGCCGACGTCGGGTTCCCGTCCGGTGTTTTCAACGTCGTACCGGGCTTCGGAGATACCGCTGGCGCAGCCCTGGTCGCGCACCCAGGCGTTGATGCGGTCGCCTTTACCGGCTCCACGGATGTGGGAAAAATGGTGATGCGGAGTTGTGCGGACACGCTCAAGAAGGTGTCTCTGGAACTCGGAGGCAAATCCCCGAATATCGTACTTGCCGATGCAGACATAAGAGCAGCAGTGCGGGGAGCAATTACGGGGATCTTCTACGGGAAAGGCGAAGTGTGTGCTGCCGGCTCTAGAGTCCTCGTCGAGCGAGAGGTCTACGACGACTTTCTAGAAGAATTCACTGCACGTGCGGAAAAGATGACGATCGGTGATCCTATGGATCCTAGTACCCGACTCGGTGCGATTGTCAGCGAAGAACAGTTGGAACGGGTGATGGGCTATATCGAATCGGGGAAAAACGACGGGGCGCAACTAGTCACAGGTGGAGAGCAGGCCACAGTCAACGGGAAAGGAAACTTCGTAACAGCCACAGTGTTCGCCGACGTTGACCCCAATATGACGATCGCTCAAGAGGAGATCTTTGGGCCCGTCGCAGCTGTGATCCCCGTCGAGGATGTCGACCATGCAATCGAGGTCGCTAACGACACTATGTACGGATTAGCCTCCGGAGTATGGACTAGGGATATCGGCAAAGCGCACAGAGTGGCTCGAGAGCTCCAGGCTGGAACAGTGTGGATCAATACGTATAACCAGTATGATTCAGCATCACCGTTCGGTGGCTACAAGGCAAGCGGCTTCGGACGAGACCTCGGCCATGAGGCGGCCCTCGAAAAGTACACGCAGACCAAGAGCGTATGGGTAGCGGTTGACGGCTAGATTGCCACCACCAACCCTCCTCAGTTAACCCACACAGGACGATATGATACGGGAAGCATGGATCATCGACGGTGTCCGAACTCCGATCGGCAGGCACGGCGGAGGACTGGCATCCGTTCGCCCGGATGACCTAGCGGCAATAACGATCGAAGCGCTCGTAAAACGCAATGATATAGACCCAAGCACTGTGGACGATGTGCTCTTGGGGTGCATCAATCAGGCGGGTGAAGACAACCGTAATGTGGCTCGGATGGCCCTGCTTCGGGCGGGACTTCCAGTCGAGGTGCCGGGCCAGACCGTAAATCGCCTCTGCGGATCAGGAATGCAGGCTCTTCTCTCATGCTTCCATGCAATTCAAGCCGGAGAAGGCGACGTATTCATAGCGGGTGGTGTTGAGAGCATGAGCCGCTCTCCATTCGTGATGCTGAAGCCGGAGGTAGGGTACACGCGCGGACACCCTAAGACCGCTGACACGGTTCTGGGCTGGCGCTTTCCAAATCCTGCTTTCACACCGGAGTGGACGATCGGCCTAGGTGAGACCGCAGAAGTGATCGCCGAAGAGTTCAAGGTCTCTCGTGAAGCTCAGGATGCCTTCGCAGCCGAAAGTCAGCAGCGAGCAGAGCGAGCCATGGCTGCGGGAGTGTTCGCTGATGAACTAGTCCCCGTCTCCGTTCCACAACGTAAAGGTGATCCGATTCTGGTGGATAAGGATGAACACCCCCGCGCAGACACAACAGTAGAAGCCCTGGCACGACTGCGCCCAGTGTTCAAGCAGAATGGCAGCGTTACGGCGGGCAACTCCTCTGGAATTAACGATGGAGCAGCCACGCTACTAGTAGTTTCAGCTGAACGCGGAAAAGAGCTCGGCCTTGAACCTATGGCTCGGATCGCTGGAGGGGCAGTAGCAGGAGTGGAGCCACACCGAATGGGTATCGGCCCGGTCCCAGCCACCCGCAAAGCTCTAGAACGACACGGGTGGTCGATGGAGGACATCGATATAGTCGAGTTGAATGAAGCCTTTGCTGCGCAGTCAATCCCTTGCATGAACGAGCTGGGGCTCGATCCAGAACGTGTGAACGTTAATGGAGGAGCGATAGCTCTTGGGCACCCAGTAGGATGCTCAGGAGCCAGAATCGTAGTTACGCTAGTCCACCAGATGAAACGCCAAGAGGCTTCGAGAGGAATGGCCTCCATGTGCATCGGTGTTGGTCAAGGCATTACAAGCCTTTTGGAAATCGCATGAGCGAGATCCGCACCGTAGCAGTTCTCGGAGCCGGTACTATGGGGCATGGCATAGCTCAAGTGAGCGCCATGATCGGCTGTCTGGTGCGCCTGTTTGACGCCAACGACAGTGCCACGTCAACTGGTATGGACAGAATTCGTGACAATCTCGACAAGGGGATCGCCCGCGGAAAGCTGACTGAAGATGTCCGAGACAGGACCCTAGAAAATATCACGACAACAGCGAGCATTTCAGAAGCTGTGACCGGAGTCGACCTGGTGGTGGAGGCGGCCCCAGAAGCCATCGACCTAAAAGAGTCGATTTTCGCAGAAGTCGAATCAGCAGTTCCGGATCATGCCATTCTCGCCACGAACACATCCTCGCTCTCGATTGCTCAGATCTCTTCATCGTTGAGGAATCCCAGCCGCTTTGTGGGAATGCACTTCTTCAACCCAGTTCATATTATGGCGCTCGTAGAAGTCGTATGGGGGCCGCAAACCTCTGACGCGACTCTAGAAGCTGTGGTTCAGTTCGCACAAAGGCTTGGGAAAGAACCGGTCGTAGTTCGGGATGCTCCAGGCTTTGCATCGTCTCGGCTAGGAATCGTACTAGGGATGGAAGCCATCCGAATGGTCGAACAAGGTGTGGCATCGCCTGAGGATATCGACAAAGCCATGGAGCTGGGCTACCGCCACCCCATGGGACCACTCAAACTCACCGACCTCGTAGGACTCGACGTGCGACTTGGAATTGCTGAGTACCTGCATGATGCATTAGGCTCGGACGCCTTCGCACCCCCCAACCTACTTCGACAAATGGTCGGAGAAGGAAAGCTGGGCAAGAAGTCAGGACAAGGCTTCTATTCATGGTAGACAGAGGCACTCAATCGGTTCCTCAAATCTTAAGCGGACCAGAGGTGATAGAGAGCTTTTTCACGCTGCTGACCGCATTCATCTGACCAATGGAGTCTTGATGGCCGACGTACCGGTTCTGCTAGAGAAGCGCGAAGACCACATCGCCGTCATAACCCTCAATCGTCCCGAGAAACTTAACGCGCTAAACGCGGAGGTTCGCCGCATCCTTCGCGAAACCTTCGACGAGCTCGCACTAGACGACGAGGTCCGGGTAGTCGTGCTTCACGGCGCCGGAGAGAAAGCGTTCGTCGCTGGTGCAGACATCACTGAATTTGCAGAACGCACGCCCAAAGAACAGCGTGAGCTTTATACGCAGCGAAGAGTCTACGAGACCGTAGCCGACTTTCCAAAACCCGTCATCTGTGCCATCCATGGCTTCTGTATTGGCGGTGGTTCAGAACTCGCTCTTGCATGCGACATCCGTATCGCTGACCGCACGGCAAGAATCAGCCAAGCCGAGATCAGAATAGGGTTAATTCCGGGCGGTGGAGGGACTCAGCGGCTAGCTCGCCTAGTCGGTCACGGCTGGGCTTCAATTATCAGCCTGACCGGTGACTTCATCGAGGCTGAAGAAGCACACCGGATAGGGTACATTGACATCCTAGTAGAGGAAGGAGGGCACCTCGAACGAGCCTTTCAACTGGCCAAACGCATGTCGCGCTGGAGCCCCGTGTCGCTGCAACTCGCCAAAGCAGCGATCCGAGCGGCCTCCGAGAAACCATTGGCGGAAGGGTTGCTATACGAAAAGGAGCGTTTCCTCGACGCCTTCGCATCCGAAGATGGACGTGAAGGGGTCACAGCATTCGTCGAGAAGAGGAAACCAAATTTCAAGGGGCGCTAACCGGAAGTGAAGCTGAGTGGCCCCTCAGTGTTCCCCTGCCGAAAGGACTGCCCGCTTAGAACCATTTCTATCGGTCTTCTTAGCTTAGCACTACTGAGTCTTGCTGCGTGTAACGCCGACTCCAACGAACCCCTCGAACCCGATCTCCCAGAGAGTATCTGCGCCCCGCCAGGATACGGCGTAACTCAGGGTGGGCCGGGCGTGTTTACGAACACGATTTTGTCGCACGAACGACATATCGTGCTCATGGGTGGAGGCGCAGAAAACGACCAAGCCATGCTAGACTTTCTGCGGGGAGCAGCGGGAGGAGATGTACTAATTCTCAGAGCCACTGGATCAACCACAAGCTACCCATCCTATTTCATGTGGGAGCTCGAAGCGGATCCACAACCGAACGCAGCAGTGACAATCCGACTTGACGTACCCGAAGCAGGAACGGACCCGGGAGTCCTCTGCAAAATCAAGCACGCCGAAGCCATCTGGTTAGCAGGAGGAAGCCAATGGAACTATGTAGGTCTGTGGCCTCAGACGCTTCACGAGCAACTCCAGCAAACGATAACTAAGCAGATAACGATAGGAGGTACGAGCGCGGGCGCGATGTCTCTTGGCGAAGGTGTCTTTGACGCACGTGAAGGATCAATCACGTCTAACGAGGCATTGGCAGACCCACTTAGTAGCAACGTCTCTATCTCCCTCTCACCTTTGGCTCAACCAGAACTAAACGGCATCCTGATCGACTCCCACTTCTCCGAACGTCATCGTGAAGGTCGTTTGATCGCCTTCCTGGCTCGGTTTTCATTGTTGACCGGACAAGCAGGTGTGAGAGGCATCGGTCTGGATGAAGGTACTGCATTGAGAATCAGCGATTCAGGCTTCGAGGTTTTCGGTCCCACTAACGAGAAAGCAATATGGGTGTACGAATATGTTGGAAGCCCCTCAATGACGCCTGGTGAAGCACTCACGCTGCAAGAGACAGTCCTCAAGACACGTATACCCCCAGGATCGAGAGGCGAGTGGCCGATCGATATGGGTACATGGTCACCGTCGGAGCTTTCCGTCGTCGAAGGTATTGTTACCACATACCCTTCTCAACCGGGTGCGAAGAGGCTCGATGCAGGCTAGGATTGCCCCATTCATCACCTAGGGAGCCGTCCATGCGCATAGCTCGAACCGCTTTTCTTTTGGGAGCGTTACTCCCAGTCACACCCGCGCTTTCTGGACAGGAGGCCGAACAACTTGGCCTGATCCAAGAACACCTACTCTCAGAATTATCATCTATTGCGGAGCGCTACGAGGGTGTAGCTGGCCTTCACGTGCTCGATCTCAGCAGTGGAGATCGATTCGCCGTCCGGGACGAGCTCATCTTTCCCCAGGCGAGCGCAATCAAGATCCCGATTCTCCTTGAGTTATTCCGCCGAGCCGAATCAGATCCGGGTCTCCTGTCAAAGCGTATAGAGATGACAGAAGAGGTGAGGACGGGTGGCAGTGGAGTGCTCGGTGTGCTGACCGATGGAGGATCAGCCTTATCCTTGGAAGACTTCGCCATCTACATGATCCTCCACTCCGACAATACAGCAACGAACGTATTGATTGATGAGTTGGGGATGGGCGCTATCAACGCTCTTTCGGCCTCACTTGGTGCACCGAATACTCTGCTGCAGAGAAAAATGATTCAACCAGAGGAGTCGGCTCGCGGAAATGAAAATCTCTCGACTCCTAGAGATGCAGCAGAGATCATGCAGAGGATCGCCAACTGTGAACTGCCGATGAGCGAGATGGCGTGTGCTCGTGTTATCGAGATTCTTTCCATTCCAAAAGGAGGACCGATTCGCAGACCAGTGCCCAACGCCATACCAATCGCATTCAAGCCAGGAGGAATTACCGGAGTGGCGACTGTCTGGGCAATCGTTAACGTACCGGATCGGCCATACGTAATAACCGTAATGTCCAATTACGGTGGAGATGGGGGAACCGTGATTGAAGCCGCCCAAAAAGCAGCGTACAGCTACTTCAGCCGACTCTCCGGTATCACGGAGTACGGCACTCGCGTGCCACTGAATGTAAAAAAACGGATTAGAGAATCAGGATCAGGCCAATGAACCTCAAGACCGCGCGGATTCTAGCCGCCGCATACCACATATTGATGCTTTATTTCGTGACGTGGCCTGGACTCCTTCCGTTCGCAAAAGTAGAGCCTCTGGTTTTCGGCCTTCCATTCACGATGGCTTGGATCGCGGCCTGGATTTCGGGCAGTGTGGTTGTTTTGATTCTCCTCGACACAGTAGAGAAACGTTACCGGACCAAAGATGGAGCTGACGACTGATGGAACAGTGGGTAGTCGTCACCATCATCATCGCAGCCTACCTGGCTCTTACGCTAACGATCGGGCTCATGGCGGGCAGAGGGCAGAGCGACAGCGTTACAGGTTACGTAGCAGCGGACAGAAGCTTTGGTCTACTAGTCATGTACTTCGTGACAGGTGCGTCGGTCTTCAGTGCTTTCGCCTTTCTCGGTGGCCCCGGCTGGGCATACTCACGTGGAGCCGCAGCTTTCTACATCCTCGCCTATGGCGCTCTAGGTATGGCACCCTTCTACTGGGTCGGTCCGCGTGTAGCCAAGCTGGGTCGCCAGCATGGGTTCGTAACGCAGGCACAGCTGATTACCGGCCGTTTTCCTTCCAGGAACCTGTCCGGGCTTATTGCGCTTCTGAGCCTGATAGCCTTCGTCCCATACGTCACGCTCCAAATGCGCGGAGCAGGTATTGTCATCGAGGCAGTCACAGATGGGAACGTACCAATTTGGCTGGGATCAGCAGTAGCCTACGGAATCGTCATTGCTTACGTGCTGTCGGCAGGAGCTATGGCCGTCGGGTGGACGAACACCTTCCAGGGCATCTTTATGGTCGTAATAGCCTGGTCCCTGGGTCTGTACTTACCCAACGCCCTCTATGGCGGTATCGGAGAGATGTTCACGCAGATCATTGCAGAACGTCCTGAGTTACTTGATCCACCGGGCCTCACCGCAACAGGTGAGCCTTGGAGTTGGGGCGCCTACTCAACGTTCATACTAGTAAGCGCTGTAGGTCTGATGATGTGGCCCCACCTGTTTATGAAGGCGTTCACGGCTAAAGACGACGAGACAATGCGGCGCACTGTGATCCTTTTCCCGACGTTTCAACTCTTCCTGATTCCGGTCTTCCTGATCGGTTTTTCAGGAGTCTTATTCCCTGGGTCACCATCTTCTAGCGACTTTATTCTCCCGTTCATGATCCTAGAAACAGATTTGCCGGCGGTAGTGGTCGGCCTCTTCTGTGCGGGCGCTCTCTCGGCCTCGATGTCGACCGGTGACGCACTGCTCCACGCCTCAGCCTCAGTGGTCGTCGAAGACGGTGTCCAGCAATTCGTAGACCTAAGTGAACGCGCCCAACGTCGTCTGATGCAAGGTATCGTGCTCCTGACCGGAGCGATCGCCTATGTCTTTGCGCAGGACCCTGATTCCTCTCTGGTATTACTACTGGCATCGGCCTACGGTGTCATCTGCCAGTTCGCACCTACTGTGATAGCGGCGCTCTATTGGAAACGAGCGACAACCAAAGGAGTGATAGCAGGCCTTATAGCGGGTACAATCACCGCATTTTTCTTCTGGCAGAACCCGGAACTTAAGCCGTACGAAATGCACGAGGGGATCCTCGGCTTGATCGTCCACATCCCGACACTGGTCGGAATGAGCTTGGTTACGTCAGCGCAAGAAGCTGAACATCTAGAAAAGTTCTTCGATTGAGCCGGTCGTCTGCCGACTGGAAAAGTGATCCCACCTCACGCGCTCAGCAGTATTTCTAGACGGGGTAGAATGAAGTACTCAGTCGTCGGCGCGAGCCAGAGGAAGGCTCCCAGACAACCCTGCGACAGCGACTGCTCCAGTCCCGACGGGCACGCGTACCGCGTGCATTTCGTTCGGCGGTGTCACCTTCTGTGTCAGGTGCGGATTTAACGCCAGAACGGACTCTAAATCGACTCCAAGGGCGTCAGCAACGCTGCGAAGCGCCGTTCCGCCCGGCACAAAAATGTTGTCATACCGGTAAGGAGTGATATAGCTCTGTGGCGACTCTCTCGGCACCACTTCCCTGGCGAGCCTAGCCACCGCGATCATCTTCGGAACGTATTCCCGCGTCTCTCGTGGAAGATATTGGTCGATCTCCCAAAACAGGGCGTCGTCCCATTCTTTGTCCGCTGCATGACGAAGTAACACGCGCTCTAACCGACCGGGACCAGCGTTGAAGGCCGCAGCCGCCAGATACCACGAACCGCCAAACCGCTTGTGTAGGTATGCAAAATAATCCAGTGCCGCCTCGGTTGCTCGAACCGGATCCCGGCGCTCGTCAACGAACGGATCAAGACGGAGCCCCAAATGTTCTGCAGTTGGACCCATGAACTGCCAGAGTCCCACGGCCGAAGCTGGTGATACGGCTTGAGGCAAATACTCCGACTCAATCATAGGTATGAAGACGAGTTCTCTCGGCATCCCTCGCAGTTGAAGATGAGTCTGAATTATTTCGTCGAAACGTTCTTTTCGGATTAGGAGATCTGCGAACTTGTCGCTCTGAACGCCCCGATAGAGGTTCACCCACTTCTCGACTCGCGGATTGTGGTCCAGTCTAATTGAGTTCCAGGAGTCTTTTCCAGAAGGGAACTCTTCGAGCACGAGCACCTGTGGATCCGACGAAGAAGCTCTGGGATCATCTCCGTGACACCCCGCGGAACCCACGAGGGTAAAGAGGAGAGCTACTCCCGTCCCATAGGACGAGAAGCCCGAATTTTTAAGCTTCTTCGGGGACACGCATTTCCAATCCCCTATGTCGACACGAACCCCGGGCTCGCGAACGGCAACAGTAGACAAGGTTTACCTCCTTCTCTCGTCGCTCCGACGTCAAGTAAGTATAGCTTATTTTCATGTTTTGGGTAAACAATCAAGAACACAGAGCGGTTTCCCACTGGGTGCCTGAATCGCCCAGACGTGAAAAAAGGCCCGACGTGAGACGTTCGCTCTCCGTCGGACCCTTGGACTGAGAGGAGTTACTCGGAAGCGTAGACCGAAACGACGTTACGCGCACGCATACGCTCGAACGTCACAACTCCATCAATGAGAGCAAAAAGCGTGTCATCTTTACCCCGCCCCACATTACGTCCGGGATGGAACTTTGTCCCTCGCTGACGCACTATGATGCTCCCCGCGTTGATCCCTTGGCCTCCAGCCCTCTTAATACCAAGACGATTCGGGTTGCTGTCCCGACCGTTACGACTGGATCCTCCAGCTTTCTTATGTGCCATGATGCTAACAACCTTTTATCGGAAAGCGGTCGGGCGCTGCTCAGGCGAGCGCAACCTCTTCGACCCGAATCTCAGTGAAGTCCTGTCGGTGACCCTGTTTTTTCCGGTAGCCCTTCCGGCGCTTTCTTTTGAAAACGATGATCTTGTCACCCCGACCGTGCCGAATCACCTCAGCCTTTACTGACGCACCGTCGACGGTCGGAGTACCCACCTTGAGGTTCTCCTCACCATCACCCGCAACTAGAACATGATCAAAGGTGATCGAATCCCCGGGCTCGGCTTCGAGCGTAGGGATACGAAGACGGGCCCCGGCTTCAGCCCGGAACTGCTTGCCGCCTGTCTCAAATACTGCATACATATCATGATCCCGAGGTGGAATCGGCATTGATCTAGAGCCCATAAATGTCGAAAAGCGCCTTGGCTCGGTCAAGGGACCTAAACGTGCTTACGCGGCATACTTCTCCGTAACGTCTGTCTCAGCTGGTCCAGATAGAAGCCGGAATTCATCAAGCTGCATCAAAGGATCGTCCCGGAGCCGCAACTGAAGTTGCGTTCGCCTCGCAAGCCGCCTTAAGAAACCAGGCTCCTCCTCTATAACTCGCAAGGCTACTTCCGGATGAACTCGCACCACAAGACTCTTTTCTTCCTTCGAAGCCGCTGCTCGCTTTAGTGTCCGCTCAATCTGTCTCACCACGCTAGCTGGCGTGTACACCCGTCCTATGCCCCCACACGACTGGCATATCGAAGTAAGCGAATTAAAAACCGAAGGGCGGACCCTCTGACGAGTCATTTCGACAAGACCGAGGCTTGATACTTCGAAGGCCTTTGTTCGAGCTCGATCTCGCCCCAAGTGGGCTCTAAGCTCACGAAGCACCTTGTCCCGATTCTCCTGCAGGTCCATATCGATAAAATCCACTACAATGATTCCTCCCACGTCCCGAAGGCGCAGCTGCTTCGCGATCTCTCTTGCCGCCTCAAGATTAGTTTTCAGAATCGTCTGCTCAGGATCTCTCTTTCCCTTTCCAGTAAAGCGTCCGGTGTTCACGTCGATTGAAACCAACGCCTCGGTGGGCTCTATGACCAAACTCCCACCTGACTTAAGCGGGACATTTCTTCTAAAAGCCTTCTGGATCTCTTCCTCGACTCCGAATTCGTCGAATAGAGAAGTCGGACCACTGTGGAGGTGCACCCGATCAAGCAGATCTGGATCGACGGACTTGACGTAGTCACTGATCTCCTCGTAAGCCTGTTTTGAATCCACCCGGAGCGCCTCAAACTTGCCACTGAAAAGGTCTCGGATAACTCCACTGATCAGGGTCGCTTCACGATGTACGGGCGAGGGCGCCGAGAGAGCTTCGGCATCTCTACTGATCCGCTGCCAGCGCTCGTGGAGGCGAAGAAACTCTTTCTCGAGCTTCATTGGCGTAACCTCTTCGCCAACAGTACGAACGATCAATCCACCACTTTTCTTTGGCAGGACCTTCTGAGCCATTTTTCGGAGCTTGGCGCGCTGATTGCGACCCTCAATCTTTCGACTGATACCTACGCGCGATGCATAGGGCATGTAAACGAGAAACCGCCCAGGTAAAGAGATATCAGCCGTAAGTCTAGGACCCTTGGTGCTGATCGCCTCCTTGGTGACCTGAACAAGAATCGTCTGACCCTTCTTGAGGTGATTCTGAATCGGAGGCAGATGGCGCCTGCCACGCCCTCTTCCCGATCGCTCGTTTCCTTCCCCCCTACCCCTGCGTCGACCACTTTTCTGTTGCCCGTTGGATTCGATATCCGCGTTGCTACCACCTGCAGTATCATCGTGGTTCTCCTCTCCACTGACGGCAGGGACGTTGACGTCCGAAACATGCAGGAACCCAGCCTTACCAGTCCCTATGTCCACAAAAGCCGCTTGGATGCCAGGGAGAACGGCTTCGACCTTGCCCAAGAAAATATCGCCGAGCACCCGGTTCTGATCCGGGCGGTCGAACATGACTTCAGCGAGTCGCTTGTCTTCACGCAGTGCTACCCACGACTCCTGTGGGTTCGAGCTCACGAGAATTTCTCTCTTCAAGTTTTTCTCCAGTTTGCGATGTCGATTCCGACTGACCCCTGCGGGGCCTCCGGGCGACCCAGAACCGCTCATCGCGAGCTGCGACTAGAGCAGTTTCGGCGACCACCGGAGCCCCGACAGATCCGGGCTCAGTGGAGAGGCGTTACCAAGACGAATGTCGTGGTCACCCCACTCCCAACTGCATCGGACCGACTTTTAGTAGGAACTAACTAACTAACTGACTTATCCTCCCGGATCTCAAGTTTGTACTTAAGCACAGCGAGTTCGGTGGGTCCTTCTTCATACCTCCAAAGAGCCTATGTAACACTACCTGAGGCCCTGTCCTACTTTTTGCTCAATCAAGTATGGCCGTTGTGATCCTTGTCCTTCTCACACGGATCGGAACCCGGCGCAAACCTTAAAACTATTCCTAGCGCGAGCACCATGATCGCTGCGCCGATCACCCAACGCTCATCAAAGTAGATGCCGACCAAGCTCAGCACAGCCGCGACGCTAAAAAGACGGACCTTCCATTCGAGCCAAGAATGGTCGCTATCAGACCGACTTGCGAGAAACGCCATCAGCACGTCTACAACTTTAATGCAAAATTACGCATGACATCGGAAATCATACTCATGTGGAGTGTCATATCTAGTGAAGTAAAATGACGATGTTCAGTAACACGATCATACCATTTCTAGCGGGATCTGGAAGGGTCCTGTGTGGGGACCTTTGTTGTTAAGCGCTGCCCGCAAGAGCAGGCCAAGCGATGAACGAATTTCCTCGGGCAGCACTATCTCATCGACGAATCCTCTAGCAGCTGCAAAGCGCGCATCCAACTGACGATCATACTCCTTCCGCAACTTTTCAATCTCCGTCGTCAGCTCATCATTTGGAACGTGACCCTCCGCTTTTAGGTCGTCCAACTGGTTTCCAAACAGCGCCGTTACCGCTGCGTCAACTTCCATGACACCCATTCGTCCGGTAGGCAGTGTAAGGATGAAATCGGGATCAAACCCCTGCCCCGCCATCGCATAATATCCCGCTCCGGAAGCGTGATTTAATGTCAGAACTAACTTGGGCACCGTCGCCGTTGCCATGGCCTCGATAAACTCCGCTCCGGCCCGGATGATACCTGAGTGCTCAGCGTCAGGACCTACCATGAAGCCCAGCACATCCTGAATGAAAAGGAGTGGGGTACCCTGCCGATTCATTGACTCTACGAAGAAGGCGACCTTTCGAGCGCTTTCCGTATAGACGATGCCCCCAAAATGAGGTGTCGAACCATGAGCTGGCTTGAAAACACCCCTGGCATTCGCGATCACCCCCACGCTTATACCCTCTAGGTGGGCCGTCCCACAAACCACCTCTTCTGCATGGCCCGGCTGGAACTCCTCAAGTCCGTTTCCGTCCAGAATACATTCAAGAACATCCCTGATCTCGTAGGGAGTCCGGTGATCCTCAGGCAACAAGTCGTAGAGGTCGTAGGAAAGCCTGCGTGGCGGCGTCCCCATCTCCTCCAACGGAGTGCTTGTCCTTGGCAGATCCTCGACAAGCTGGCGAAGGTGCGCGACGCACGTCTCATCGTCAGGTGCTATATAATGCGCCACTCCACTGACCTCAGTATGCACCTTAGCGCCACCCAAGGCCTCAGCCTCAACAGACTTTCCGGTCACCTCCTTTGCTAAATTGGGACCTCCGAGCCCCATGAACGAGGTACCCTCAACCATCAGGATAACATCGGAAAGTGCTGGTAAATACGCACTCCCTGTAACGCAGGGGCCCATAACTGCAGCAAGCTGAGGAACACGCAGATACCTGCGCATGATCGAGCTGTAATAGAAGATCCGCGAGGCTCCGTATTGGCCCGGAAACACCCCCCCATGATGAGTGAGGTTTATCCCTTGAGAATCGATGAGATAGATAATCGGGACGCGGCAACGCATGGCGATTTCCTGAGCACGAAGAATCTTTGCGATCGTCTCTGGAAACCATTGTCCAGCTTTGACCGTGGCGTCGTTGGCGACCACGACCACCTCCTTCCCCTGCACACGACCAACCGCTGTAACGACTCCAGCCCCCGGTGCCTGACCATCGTAGAGGTCGTGCCCGACAAGCATGCCGATCTCCACCGCATGCTCTCCGTCGTCGAAAAGTAGCTGGACGCGTTCTCGGGCCGTCAGCTTGTCCTTATCATGTTGCTCTTCAATTTGCCCTTGGCCACCTCCAAGCTTCAATTCCTCACGGAGATCCTTGAGTTCACGAGCGAGGTCGCTCAAGCGTCCGGACGTTGTGGCTTCAGGCGTCATCAGTCGTTGAGAACCATTCTTTGACGTATGCGATCGCATCAGATGTCGACGTCCCAGGGCCGAACAATCGACCAATACCCTCAAGCTCGAGATCGGCAACGTCATTCTCAGGAATAATACCGCCGCCAGTTAAAAGAATGTGGTCCGCACCTAACTCATCAAGGAGTGCCTTTACCCTCGGGAAAAGAGTCATGTGGGCACCAGACAACACCGACATGGCCACCACATCCACATCCTCCTGAATTGCCGCGTTCACTATCATCTCTGGGGTCTGGTGCAAACCGGTGTAAACAACTTCAAAACCCGCATCACGGAACGCGCTTGCAATGACCTTCGCTCCGCGATCGTGACCGTCGAGCCCAGGCTTGGCTACTAGGACCCTTATCTTCCGTTCATCAGACATTTTATGACTCAAGTTGGATCTCTAAGAGATACGCGGGCTATCACGAAAAACCATACCCGATCTCACCCAATCTATGAGAAGCAGCAGGAGGCGTCGATTCGAAGTGCCCGAAAAGGCAGTTACGGTAAGACTTTCCGCTTTCCCTGCGCTGAGCGAAGACTTCGATCAGAAGGGCCCCGATCAGAAGAACACGGGCTCCTTGTAGGATCCGAAGACCTCTTCCATCGCAGCCCGGATCTCGTATAGCGTGCAGTATCCTCTCACGCAATCAAGAATGAGTGGCACCAAATTTTCCTTGCTACGGCACCCTTCTGTCAGCGCAGCCAGCGTGACCCTCACCACCTCATCGTCCCTACCCGCTCGCATATCTGACATGCTTGCGACTTGGCGTTTCTCCACTTCTGGATCAATTCTTAGCATTTCGATCTCGACGTCAGATGATCCCTCGGTGAAGGAGTTCACCCCCACGGTGACTCGGTCACCAGATTCAACTTCCCTTTGCTGACGCATTGCCGAGTTCGCTATTTCCTGCTGGAACCATCCCTGCTCAATTCCCGGAACGACACCTCCCATCTCGTCGATTTCCTCAAATAGGCCCACCGCATCTTCTTCTAGTTCATCCGTTAGAGCTTCGACATAGTGCGATCCTGCAAGCGGATCGATGGTCAGCGCCACTCCAGACTCATGTGCAAGGATCTGCTGCGTGCGAAGAGCGATCCTAACAGCTTTTTCCGTGGGCAAAGCCAAAGTCTCGTCCATAGAGTTCGTATGCAGAGACTGTGTCCCACCCAAGGCTGCCGCCATCGCTTGATAGGCGACCCGAACGATGTTGTTCTCTGGCTGCTGAGCTGTAAGGGTCACTCCGGCGGTCTGGCAGTGGGTCCGCAAGCGCCATGAATCAGGGTTCTTAGCTCCGTATTTCTCTTTCATCCCTCGGGCCCAAATTCGACGAGCGGCACGCAGCTTCGCTATCTCTTCAAAGAAATCGTTGTGAACATCAAAAAAGAAAGAGAGACGCGGGGCGAACGAGTCGACATCCAGCCCGCGAGCAATTCCTCTCTCTACGTACTCAAAGCCATTTCTGAGCGTAAAAGCGAGTTCCTCCGCAGCCGTGGCCCCAGCCTCCCTAATGTGATATCCAGAGATAGATATCGGGTTGTACTTCGGGGTATTGGCGCTGCACCATTCGAACATATCTACTATCAAGCGAAGCGCTGGCTCGGGTGGATAGATCCAAGCGTGCTGTGCTTGATATTCCTTCAGAATATCGTTTTGGACTGTGCCGCGAAGCTCACTAACGTCGACACCCTGTTTTTCAGCTGCCGCGACATAGAAACAGAAAAGAATGATCGCCGGTCCGTTGATCGTCATTGATACGGAAACACGATCAAGCGGAATATCCTCGAAGAGCCTCTCCATGTCGGCTAATGACGAGACAGCCACGCCACACACACCTACCTCACCAAGCGAGCGCTCATGGTCAGAGTCGTACCCCATAAGCGTCGGAAAATCGAATGCGACACTCAGCCCTGTCTGACCGTGCTCAAGGAGATACTTGTAACGCTGGTTGGTTTCTTCGGCTGTAGCGAAGCCAGCGAATTGACGCATCGTCCAAAGGCGCGTCCTATACATCGTTGCGTACGGCCCACGAGTAAACGGATACATCCCTGGATACCCGATTGGCTTGTCCGCTGGGGAGTGATCCAGTTCGGTATAGAGAGGTTTGACCTCTCTCCCCGAAACGGTGGAAAACGGAGCATCGCGTTTGGGGAGGGCATCATAGCGATCTTCCCACTCTGCCAGGCGCGCCCTCAAGTCTGTGACCTCGAGCTCGCTCTGTCTTAAAGCCTTTTCTAGATCGGTTCGTTTAAGGATGTCCCGCTCAATAGTCGACAAGATACTTCTCCGTGCGATTCATAACTCACCACCGCCTGAAACGGTCTCGGTGTGCCCAACAAAGAAGATAAAAAGGAAGTCCCCGGAATCAGAGAAGCTCCCGTCAGCTTGAATCTAGCTGGGTCACCGATGATACCCCAACGTTTCTCAGCTAAGCTCTCTGTCGGAGAAGCGCTCGCAAAATATTATCCGCAGCAGAGTACGGTGTGCCCCGCCCTAACGCTATCTCTTCAACTCCTTGCGTTAGTAACCCATTCACCCGCTCAGAATTCCAGGCGACACGACGCATTTCCCGATCGACCACATCTCGTATTCGGATCCCAGACCTTGCCCTTCGGAGCACCCCAAGCTCCCCACTTTCAACAAGCCATCTGCGGTGCGCTTCGACAGTTTCAAGCAGCTTATCGACTCCCTCACCAGTCAACGCATTCGTAGTTAGTACCGGCACCGCCCACTCCTCCCCCTCTTGCTCTGAGGCATCAGACACTCTCTCAAGCTTCATAGCCTTACCCAAATCGACTCCATGGTGCGCCGGGATGTCCCTCAACGCCCGACCTGACCGCAGATGCAGGGCTTGTCGTAGTTCCTTAACCAAGCGTGGCGCACCGGGCCTGTCCGCCTTATTAACGACGAAAATGTCTGCTACCTCCATTAGCCCGGCCTTCATGGCTTGGATCGCGTCTCCTGACTCCGGTACTAGGACCACGACTACAGTGTCTGCTGCTGCCGTAACTTCCAGTTCAGTTTGACCCACTCCTACGGTCTCCACCAACACCCGGTCGAAGCCGAAAGAATCCATTAGGTCGACGACTTCCTTCGTCGCGGTTGCAAGCCCTCCCAATGAGCCTCTTGTCGCCATAGAGCGGATAAAGATTCCTGGATCGGTCGCGATATCGTTCATCCGGATCCGGTCACCCAATAATGCCCCTCCGGAATACGGTGAAGTTGGGTCGACCGCTACGATACCCAGATGTTCCTCCAACCCCCGGTATGCGGTCGCAACCGCGGCTACTATACTCGACTTTCCCGCCCCTGGAGGACCGGTGAAGCCTACCCGTTTCGTCTGCGGACCCGAAGTCATCACTGTGTGAAGCAAGTCCTGAAACCCGTCGCGTTCGTTTTCTACCACAGAAATCGCCCTGGCGAGCCCGAGGACGCTTCCTTCCAGGAAGCCCTGAAGAAGAACCTGATGCCCAGGAACAGGTCTTTTAGATTTCATCGTGCGCGGATCCCTCGAGCATGGTGCATCGGATTTTCCAGAAGATGCGTCGGGATAAAAAGAGTGATCACGAACATAATGAGGGCAACACCAAGGCCGGTACCAAGGAGCCACCAGCTTCGCAAAGCGATGAAAAGGATCGAGGTTATCACAGCAGTCACCGATGCGAAGATACTCAGAAGGAGGCGCCGCGACTGGAGGTGCAGGAAACGCTCCTGAGCCTGAACATCTCGAGGATGGACCCGGACACGTAGCTCCTCACGTTCAGCTCGAGTTACTATGTCTCGCAAGGAACGCACCACCTGTTGAGACTCTTCAATGAAGTTCTTGGCTAACTGTACCGGTTGCTGCCCAGCGCTCTTAGCTAGATCCCAACGGTTCTCTTGTATAACGCCACGGATGAAGGTTAGCCCATCAAATTTCGCGTCATATCCAAAAGCGATTCCTTCGATTAGCGCGGATGTCCGGAAGAAATAAACGAGTTCCTGAGGAAGTACGAGCGGCCATGTGTAGAAAGTGTCGAGAACCTGAGCGATTACATCCTCAAAAATGATCCGGTGATTCGTCGTCTTCGCTCGTTCGACTATCCGCAAAATCTCCGTCGCTGCCTCACGGATCTCACCTCTAGACACTTCCGAACTGATCATGCCCAACCGATACATGCCATTGATCAAACCATCAATATCCTCGCGACCGAGAGCAATCGCTATGCTCAGGATTGATTCCCGGGTCCAGCGCGGCACCTCTATCACAGACCCCCAATCCAATAGAACTAGAGTTCCATCTTCCTGAACTAGAAGATTGCCTGGGTGGGGATCGGCATGCATGAAACCGTCTACCATGACCATTTTCATGTAGACACCGGTAAGAGTACCCATCACCTGCTGGAGGGATAATCGGCCTGACGAGAAATGTTCTTGCAACCGATCAATCTTCACACCATGACAATGCTCCATTACAAGAACACGTCGTGTCGTGAAGCCGTCTATAACCTCGGGCGCACGAACCGCGGTTTCGTTCACAACAAAAGACTGAAAGCGCTCGATATTCGCCGCTTCTTGTCGGAAGTCCATCTCGCGGCGTACGCGAACGGAGAACTCTCTCACAACGTTCGTGATCGCACGAACATGGTGATTCGGGAAAAGAATGTTCAGCCAGAATAAGAGTCGAAACGAAATTGATATGTCGAGAGCGACAACTTCCTCAACACCGGGACGCAACACCTTGACCACGACATCTCTTCCGCCTGCGCTAGCCCGGTGCACCTGACCTAAGCTTGCCGCTGCCACCGGATCGTCATCAAAGTCATCGAAGATTTCCGCGGTCGGGGCTCCCAGCTCTTTCTCTATTACGTGGCGTATCGCATCAGCCGTATCTGGAGGCACACGGTCCTGTAGCTTGGCAATTTCCGACAGATACGGCTCCGGGAGTATATCTGCCCTGGCACTCAACAACTGAGCGATTTTGACGAAAGCTGGGCCAAAGCGAGCGAGGCGCATAGAAAGACGCTCGGCACGTGTTCGATGCTGCTCATGCGTACGCCGGGCGGGACGTCCCAAAATCAGAAACGACCTTCGATCACGCATGAAGGCGATCGCAAAAGGTGCCAACCCCCAACAGACGGACACAGTGCGCACCAAGCGCTTCATGAAATCAGCCGCCCAAGAGGAGCTTCGATGCAAGCCCGAGTAGTAGGAAGAAGCCGCACAGGTCCGTAAGCGTGTGAACAAAGACCGAGGATGCTACGGAAGGGTCTACCCCGATCCTGTCCAGAGTTGCCGGAACGAATGCGCCCGCGAAGCCCGCCACTACTTGATTACCCCACATTGCGAGCATGACCACTAAACCAAGACGCGGATTTCCATCCGGGACTAGCAAAGCAATCCCTGCAATGCCCAGACCTAACACTCCCCCGATCACCAACCCGATAAGAAGCTCTTTAACTACTAGGCCGCGAGCGCCTCCGGGGCCTTCCACAGTGAGGCGCCGGATCGTAATCGCCAGTGACTGAGTGCCCGAGCTCCCTCCCATTGCTGCAATGATCGGTGCCAAAAAAGCCAGCGTTATTACCTGATCTACAACGTCCTCATAGACCAGAATTACTGAGGCCGCGAGTGAGGCGGTCACGAGGTTCAGAACGAGCCAGGGTAAGCGCGCTCGTACTGACTCAGCCCATGTATGGCGCAGGTCTTCATCATCGGTCACACCGGCAAGGCGAAGTATGTCTTCCGTCTGCTCAGCCTCAATCACATCAATTACATCGTCGAAAGTGATTCTTCCAAGCAGAATACCAGTCACACTTACTACTGGAATCGAAGCCAAATTGTACCGGCCAATCAGTCGACCTACGAGCTCCTGGTCTTCCTCAGGATGGATGATAGCTACAGGCTCCTCGACAAGCCCTTCGATCTGCTCCTCAGGATTCGCAATCACCAGGTCATCAAGACGAACCGTTCCCATCAATCGACCAATTCGGTCTACTACAAACACCGTGTAGAAGTCCTCGACCTCTCGGCCCTTAACCCGGACCAAGTTCAGCGCTTCCGACGCAGTAACAGTCGAGACAACGGACACTAAGTCCGTAGTCATAAGACCTCCAGCCGACTCCTCATTATACTGAAGGAGATCGATCAACTCTCCCGCGGCCTCGTCCGTGAGCTTCTCTAGGATAGCCCTCTGGCTCTGCTTATTGAGTTCCCCGATCAAATCCGCGGCATCGTCATCTGCCAACTCCGCTATGAGTTGTGCTCCCCTCTCAGGATTCAATCTCGACAACAGGTTGGCTCTCTCATCACCGACATCCATCTCCGTAAGCGCCTCAGAGGCTAACCCAACAGGAAGTGCAGCGAGGAATGTCAGTTGAGCCGACTCATCGAGACGTTCAAGCACGTCTGCCAAGTCAGATGCGTGCAGGTCTTCGACCAAGGCACACGCCTCGACAAGGTCACCCGAGGCAATGAGCACTTCGACGCGATGTTGAGTGGCTTCGCTTTCTTTGTTTTGGGCGGTCATCTCCGTCCCCTTCGGAGCGGGAGGCAAAGCTCCGACGGGGCACCGCCGGACCAATGAAGATCCCCGGGTCGACTAGTCAGGGCAACCCGACTTCACACCCTTCACTCATCCGTCATCACCTCAGCGACAAGACGTTCCTGGAGAGAGAACATTTTGCTTTCCGTCCGTTCCGGACCATCCGGGTGGTCATAACCAAGTACGTGCAGAACCCCGTGGATTGCTAAACGAACAAGCTCAACCTCCCACGACTCACCGAGTTCACTCGCCTGTCGGCGAGCACGTTCGTAGCCGATGTATACGTCACCAATCACTCCAGCGTCACCACCAAGGGAAAAAGCAATAACATCGGTGGCACGATCCCGCTCGAGATACAACGCATTCATCTCGCGAATACGAAGATCGTCTAGAAGCGTTACCGACACCTCGCCCTTCTTCACGGATTCGCACCTCAAGGCAGCGCGGACCCCTCTCTCGATAAGACCGATCGGAATTCCGTCAACATCCTCTTCGTTGACCGTTACGACTACCTCGCATGGTTTTTCGTCAAGCATCAACCTATTCGGGCTTATCAGAATCTCCGCTGTCTGCCTCACTCGATACACCGGTTCCTCCATCTGCATCCGTAAGGTGACGAGTTTCCGGGTACTCTATCCGCCGATGAACTACCCCCCCAAGTATTTTCGCGAACTGGTTCTTGGCCCGTGTCGTATCAGCCAACGTGAGCGGGGCTTCGTCAAGCTGTCCATCATTGAGCTTACTGCCCACTACCGTATCAATGAGATCCCTTACACGTTCGGGCGTTGGGTCACGCATGGCCCTAGCCGCGGACTCGACCGAGTCGGCAAGCATGACTAGTGCTGTCTCTTTCGACTGGGGCTTGGGTCCAGGATAAGTAAAACGAGCTAAATCAAGGTCCGGACCCTCCTCCTCTTGAGCCTTTTCATAAAAGAAGCCGATCTTCTGCGTTCCGTGATGTTCCAGTATGAACTGTATCACCAGAGCTGGGACCTTTTCCTCCCTAGCGAGGCGAACACCCTCTGTCACATGCTCGCGGATGATCAAAGCCGACGTTTCAGCCTTAAGCTTGTCATGTGGGTTACGACCGTCATGTTGATTCTCAACGAAATAGCGCGGCTTGATCATCTTTCCAACATCGTGGTAGAGAACCCCAACCCGGCATAACAGTCCGTTCGCTCCAATCTCATTAGCTGCTGCTTCCGCGAGATTCGAAACGTTGATAGTGTGGGCGTACGTTCCCGGAGCCTCCATCGAAAGTCGGCGAAGAAGGGGCCGAGTCGGATCTGCCCATTCTAACAGTGTCTGATCTGTCGTGATTCCGGTGAACAGCTCAAACACCCAGAGGAAACCGGTAGCTAGAAGAGCGGATACTACGGCGTTACCCGTCACGAACAAAGCCGCCTGGGCACTGTCAACTAGAGGAGTCGCAGTAGCAAAACCCTGAGAAAAAAGCACTAGACTCGATGCCCCGGATATTATGGCGATAGAGACCCACGTTTCGGATCTTCTCCGGACAGCGCGCACTGACATAGCGGCAGCCGCTCCTGCGATCATGACAACCAAAACTGTGCTGTAATCGGCGAAAGGCTGCAGTGTCCCGGTGATCGCCGCTAAAACAAATACTAGCAGAAGAGACATGCGGGTGTCCCAAAGCACGGCTACCGATAACGCGACAAAGGGAATTGGCAACAATGCCGGTGACCATCCCACCTCATGGATCGCAAATGAGGCCACAAAATACCCGGCGCTGAGGAGAGTCAGCAGAAGCAGCCAGCGGAAATTCGCATAGACTTTTGGACGACTAAAGAGGACCAAAAGACCAAAGATCGAGAGAAGCATGAGGGTGACTAACCCACCACCTAGGACTGCTACAGCGACTGGCTCCTCCGACTCCAATAAATCCGCATCACGAAGTGCACTCTCGTAGGCCTGGAGTCGCTCGAGGGTCTCCGGGCCGATCGGATCGGCAGCGCGAACGATGGCCTCTCCTCGTAGGACATCAGCCTTGGTCAACGGAACTGAGTTCCGTGCAGCTTCCCGAGCAGATTCTGTTGCTGTGACGTTAGGGGTTAAACTGAACTGAAGATGAGAAATCAGAACTAGGCGAAGCAAATCCTGCGCATCCGGTGGCGACCCGGGCGGGAGGTAGAGGACAGCCTGAGCATAAAAATCTCGTGATGTTATCACCTCGGTTAAAGGTCGTGTCCTTTCAATAACATTGTCACCTGCAATAGTGCGCACATAGATGACATCCGTTGTCACCCCAGATGCCTCTGCGGGGTCGGCCATACCTCGCGGTATGATCTCGAGAGTAGCCGCACGACTGGCGGTTCTCAGTGCGTTACGCTGTTCGGAATCCAACACATAGTCCATCTGCGATGGTGACGCGTTGATGCGCGCAGACTGCAAAATCTGGTCGACCCTTAGCGTGTCACCTTCTCGGTCCGCTTCGTCAATAGCGTCAAAGAAAAGGCCTAAGTTGGCAGCAACGGTGTCTCCGATCGCCGGGCGTTCATCAAAGGTCCGGGGTACCGCTTCCGCTGCTGCACGCCGATCCCTCTCCAGTTCGGTTGCCGTTTTCGGGACTGCGAACTCCATCTCGGCAATAACGTCCGCCGGCGCCACAACCCCGATGTCGTAACGGGTAACGTTTGTTCCCTCCGTGGGAGGGAAGAGAAACGTTACGAAGAGAGCTAGCGCTATAGGGAGTGCAGCCCGAGCTCCGTGGTAACGAAACCGTTCCACCGTCGACACACCTGGCTGGCGAGAGAGGTTTCCTAGAACAGACCTAAAGACCGGATCTCTGGCACCTGAGCTCACTGTTCCTCTCCACCTCCGACCTTCGCGTAAGCCTTTATTATGTCCTTCACTAGCCTGTGGCGAATTACGTCCTTCCCATCAAGATAAATCACCTTAATCCCTTCCACGGAACCAAGGATATCTTCCACCTCGAGCAAACCAGAGTCTGACTTGTTAGAAAGATCGATCTGCGTCTTGTCCCCGGTAATGACAACCCTAGAGTTAAGACCCAGGCGAGTCAAAAACATCTTCATCTGGGCCCGCGTTGCATTTTGAGCTTCGTCCAAAATCACAAACGCATCCGCCAGCGTCCGTCCCCTCATGTAAGCGAGCGGAGCGATCTCGATTGTCGAGTCCTCAATAGCCCGGCTGACGCGGTCATGGGGCATCATATCTTCTAAGGCGTCGTACAATGGTCGGAGGTACGGGTCAACTTTTTCCTGAAGATCACCCGGCAGGAAACCGAGATTTTCTCCCGCCTCGACCGCCGGTCGCGCTAAAACAATCCGCTTTACTCTCTTCTTGTATAGTGAATCGACGGCAGCAGCTACAGCTAGATAGGTCTTCCCTGTTCCCGCCGGCCCAATACCGATTACTACGTCGTTGTCTTGGATCGCCCGGATGTACCCACGCTGACCGTCGGACTTGGGGACTATGACCCGTCGCGAACCCGGCAGAGCGATCCGAACCTCTTCATCTGGATGCACTATACCGTCGACCCCTAAAGCGTCTACGCCGTCTGCGAAGCGTGCGATATCCGGGGTGTCAAACGGGGCCCGCAGCCGAGCTAATTCGATCATATGCTGAGCCACCGGTACGGCTCTTTCCAGAGAGTCAATCATCCCTCTGAGAACCAACTGATCGTCCCTCATGACAACCTTAACAGAGAAGAGTCGCCCAATCTCGTGAATGTTCCGGTCATTTACGCCAGCCAGCATGAGAGGGTCAGCCCCCTCAGTGTTAAGGCGATGCTCTACCATCGTTTCGGTTTGCTCCACGCGCTCCCCCGGAAGCAGCAACTTTGCCTATTCTCCCCGCTCCGGCGGGTTCTGTGTGTTCACTTGTAAACCAAGTTCTTCAAGCGAAGATCCACCAGGCGCGGTTGGCGCGCCTTCATACAGTGCCCTTGCCGCAGTTGTCTTCGGAAACGCAACCGTATCCCGAAGGCTTGAGGAATTTGTAAAACGCTGAACGATACGGTCCATTCCCAACGCTATGCCACCGTGCGGTGGAGCCCCGGCGGAGAGAGCTTTCAGGAGGAAGCCGAACTTCTCCTCAATCTCAACCTCATTCAGTCCCAAGACACGTAAGATACGGCGCTGCAGTTCAGGCTCGTGAATCCGGATACTACCCGATCCAAACTCAGTCCCATTATAAACGAGATCGTAAGCAGTGCCTCGGACAGAACCCGGCCCACTCTCAATGTTTTCGATGTCGCTCGCGTGCGGCATTACGAAGGGGTGGTGACTGGCGGTGACCCTTCCCTCGTCTTCTTCGAAGACTGGAAAATCAGTCACCCAAAGCCATGCGTGTTCCGTGACTCGTGGCAGTTCTAGGGCCTTGATGGCGGCTTGACGAACCGCTGCTAACGCAGGCGAGGTTAGGCCATCCTTACCCGCGCACACCAGGACAAGATCACCAATCCCAAGGCCGACCCGGTCAGCCTGCTCGTCGGTCATGAACTTACCCAACGGGCCAGACGCACCTTCATCACCCCGCTTACCCCACAGAAGTCCCGGTGCACCGGCACCCCTGGCCGACTCCTCTATAACATCTATCTCACGTCTTGAGAGACGCCCACCTCCTGCGAGTCGGAAGCCACGAACTCGTCCACCTTCATCAACCTGACTGCGAATCACGCCGAAATCGAGATCCTCCGTAGCCTTGGTCCAGTCTTCGATCGCAAGTTCGTATCTCAAGTCGGGGGCGTCTGAACCATATAGCTCCATTGCGTCTTCCCAAGAAAGCCGCTGGAACGGAAGAGACGCGTCTACCTCCGACACCTCAGCAAGTGCTTCCATAAGTCCCTCCACCCAACCAAGGATGTCGTCGACCTCGACGAAAGAAGCCTCTACATCGATCTGTGTGAATTCGGGCTGTCGATCCGCTCGAAGATCCTCATCGCGGAAGCATCTCGCGATCTGGAAGTATCTGTCGAAACCAGCCACCATGAGCACCTGCTTATATATCTGCGGGCTCTGGGGAAGTGCGTAGAACTCTCCCTTGTGAACCCGACTCGGCACAAGGTAGTCACGAGCCCCCTCGGGGGTCGCCTTTGTTAGGATCGGGGTCTCCACCTCAATGAAACCATGCCGATCCATGTACACTCTCACCGCCAGCATCAGCTTGTGCCGAAGCATCAGCTTTTCTTGGAGTTCTGACCGACGCAGATCAAGAACACGGTGCTGGAGACGGAGTTCCTCTGCCGGCAGCTCTTCCTCAGGAGTTCGGTAGACAGGGATCTCCGGCGTGCTCGCCTTAGATAGGATCTCAAACTTTCGGACCTGCAACTCAACCCCGCCAGTCGGCATTTGACTCTTACTACCGCCATCAGGCCTCGCGACAACCAAACCCTTGACTCGAATCACATCCTCATGACCAATGCTGTGCGCCAGTTCCCAAGAGATCGCGTCGGTCCATTCCGGCCCAAAGGACACTTGGACTAATCCACTCCGGTCACGAAGATCTATAAAAAGAAGTCCTCCTAGATCGCGTCGCCGGTGGACCCAACCTGCAAGCACGAGCTCCTCCCCCTCGTGCTCCACCCGCAACCCGCCGACCATTCGGCTCCTCATTCCTGTCTGTTCGATTCTGACTTCAGGCATCACATCGCTTCCTCTACTTCGAGGTTACCGCTCGCTCGTCTCACTACACGCAGCATCATCCAATACCCTATGAGTAAGCCAGCAACATCGGCCACCCAGTCGGCCATTTCAGGGGTTCGACCTGGTACATGCATTTGGTGCCACTCGTCCGTGACTCCATAGACCGCCCCAGCAACAAGAACAAGTGCATGCGACAAGACTCGGGGAGAGCGAGCCCACCCCCAAGCCAAAGTCGCACCTAAGACCGCATAAAGAACTAAGTGCGCGAGCTTGTCCGCAAATGGAAAGCTCGTCACTCCCCCAAATCCTGAAAGGGTGCTGATTATATAAAGTACGGTCGCCCAAGCAGCAGCGGGGCCCCACACCCGGATTAGGTCCGGCACAGCATACGCCTTGTTTGGGTTTCTCTGAAACAGCCTTTACGTCTTTCAGAATAGCACTAAGGCAACGGTCACCGGTACCTGAGCCCCTCATTCGGCGGCTAAGTTATCGGGCCTAGAACATCGATTCAACGAGTCGTCATGACCCCCGACACCCCTCCAGACCTTCTCTCAATGACACCGATCGAGCTTCGCAGCGCGCTCGAGTCGCATTTTACGTCCCGCGGGGAACCAAAATACCGAGCAAGCCAGGTCGAGAAATGGATATACGAACGGCTTGGAAGGTCTATGGAAGAAATGACCGACCTGCCAGTAACGCAGCGCGATGAGCTGGCTCAATCCTTTCGTCTAGACGAGCCTGTTTCGGATGTAGTGCAACGGAGTGAGGACGGAACTGTAAAGCACCTCTGGCGCCTGTCGGATGACAAACTCGTAGAGTCAGTTCTTATCCCAACCGAGAGTCGGCTGACGCTGTGCATTTCGTCTCAAGCGGGCTGTGCGATGGGTTGCACCTTTTGTGCTACAGGATGGGGAGGGTTCGATCGGCAACTGACGGCAGGTGAAATTGTTGGCCAGTACCGAGCTTCACGCAGGTGGGCTCATGAAAACGACTACGGGTCAATTTCAAACATTGTTTATATGGGTATGGGAGAGCCTCTGGCGAACCGAAAGGCTCTTCACCCCTCTCTAACGATTCTGAACCAGGGGTACGGCGTCGGGGCACGACGCATTACGGTTTCGACAGTAGGTGTCATACCGGGCATTCTAGAGTTAGCCGAGCGTCCCGAGCAATTCCGGCTGGCTCTTTCCCTGCACGCTCCTTCATCCGAGCTCAGACGTGAACTCATTCCACTCGAGAAGCGATATCCGCTCAGAGAGGTCTTGGCCGCACTAGAACACTTTGAGGATGGGGGTGGGAAACGAATCACTTTTGAGTACACAATGATCGACGGGGTCAATGATGCTCCTGAACTGATAGAGCTACTCGGTGATCTGGCACTTCGCGTAAGCGCCTTCGTCAACCTAATCCCCTTCAATCCGATTCCGTATCAGAAATGGAGACCGTCTAAGCCCGAAAGAATACTGGAGTTCTCTCGAAGGCTAGCGTCACGAGGTGTATCGGTTGCAGTCAGAGAGACACGCGGTCAGGATATCGACGCTGCATGCGGACAGCTACGAGGCCATACGTTAAGCCAGATCGGCCTCAAGAAGTCAGTTGCCGAGATCTCGGAATAAAAGCCCTTCGGCAGTCAATCGATAGCCCGACCAATGCGGCTCCATCGCACCTCACGTATAGCTGGAAAGGGTCGGAATGAGTCCTTGTTGTATGAGTAGTACGTAAAGACAGCCCGGCCCTCGAGACGCCATCCCTCGAGTAGGCCCCAATAGCGCGAGTCAAAGCTTTTTTCTCGATTGTCTCCAAGCATGAAGTAGTGCCCGTCCGGCACAAGAACAGGGCCCCAGTTATCTCTAGTCGGAGCGTACGTGGCAGCGTCTGCACTTGGAGCTAAGTATTCTCGCTGCCAGATCATCCACGGGTGCATCTCGTCTCTCACTTCAGAATGGATGACATAAGGCTCCTCGACGGCCTCGCCGTTCCGGTAAAGCACTCGGTCCCGCATCTCTAGCTCGTCTCCTGGCATACCGACTAGCCGCTTAATGAGCTTCAGCGTCTCCTCATGGGGCGGATCGAATACCAAGACGTCCCCGTGGTCCACCGATGAGTAGCCTGGGATGCGGATAGAAGTTCCGGGAACTCGAGAGCCAATCGCCGATCTGTTCACCACCAACATATCCCCAACGAGCAGCGTTTCCTCCATTGATCCAGACGTGATCACAAACGTCTGCACCAAAAACGTGCGGAGAAATAGGAATAGAGCTATGGCGATAACGATCGACTTAGTCCACTCGGCTAGCGAGTTCTCTAATCGCACCCCGGACACGTTCGCAGCCGCACGCTGCGCTCGCCTCTGAGCGCGCTGATTGTTCCCACCCTGATCACTGCTAGGCGTTTCTACCCGAGCGCGATTCGATCCCTTCTTCTTGTTTGTCATATCTTCCAGCCTTGAGCGCGCCGCCGAACGAGATTCTCTTGTCGTTTCAAGTGCCAAACCACTCGCGCGGATCCCACCAGGACCATGGCTCAGTTACTCCGCTCCCGAGAACCGGAGCAACTGGCTGCCAAGGACTTCCAACAACAACAGTCACATCAACATATAGGGTTGGGTCGGGTGCGCTGAGCACGTTATCAATTCCAAGAGCCTTCGCAATGGCATGCGCCGCTTCGTCCCGTCCTACACGATCTATCACCACCGAAGGGCGCCCAGGATCAAAAGCTCGTGCATTTCCGAACTTCACCACGTCAAACCCAGCGGTACGAAGCACATCAGTAGCATTCCTCGCCATCCCCGCTACACCACCACCGTTCTGTACTTCAACCCGAACCCGATCCCCGGACCACACCTCCACCTGCCCAATATTTCGATTCACACCCTCACTCACAACATCCTCACCCTGAGGGTTTGGATACGGAATTCCGATCACGGCAATCGTAGAGAAGATGACTACTCCAACGAACAAACCGAGACTCGCTCTCACGGATGGTTTACGCCCACCAGGAAACTGCTTGGACCGACTTCGGCGCGCGGATTTTCTTGAATGTCGCTTCGTGCGCCTGGGGGTCATGCCGCCTCCCCCACCATCACATACCAAAAATCAATGGTTTGCGGGGACACCTTCGAACCGCGCTCTATCAGGTTTCTGATCCGGGCCTCAGTTACCTCGGCAACAACCGCGTCAAAGTCGCCGGGCATACGCTCCCGGAGTTCTGCACGCCATTCGGGCAGGAATGCTCTACCCGGCTCCAAGAAATCGGCTGCATACAAAGCTCGACCTAAACGTCCGAAACGTGCATCACCCAGAGAATGTTGCGCCACGGCTATTAGCAGTTCGCCATCATCAACACCTTCGCTCCGAAGACGCTCTGCGACAGCAGGCCCATGAAGGATCGTACTTGGAACTTCGACCAATGCGGAGGGCAGAGTTTCTCGGAGCTTACTTGGTTCGGAATCACGGAGTAAGTCATGAACTAGACCCGCCGCACGCCAGCGCCTTCGTTCCAGCTCTGGCAGGTCCATCCGGATCGCCCAATCGTTAAGAAGAGCGGAGACTCGATCCATGTGTGCGCGACGCTCACCCCCCACGACTGCCCATCTGGGTAGTTGTCCAACCAGCAGAGCTTCGAGAAGAGAGTGCAAAGCGTATAGAAAGGGGCAGCGGACCAGGACTGCGTCCATAAGAATTTTAATGACGCCCATAACGATACTCCCACTGCACACTCTGCTCCAGCTTCTTCTTTGAGGTGAGCCAGTTAAGTTCGAGAATGGCAATCCGATGGGACTCTGTCCTAGTACGCGATCTGGCTCGTGAGCTCGATATAGAGCTCGTAGGGTCTAGGCTGCGCGCAATCCGTTTAGATGCGCGGACTCGTGACGTAGTGCTGTTCTTCAGAAAGAAGACTCTGTTATGGCGTTTGCACCCCGAACGTAGTGGCATCTGGATGCGGGACTGCGTAGAGCCCCAACCAGGGGACCCTCGAATTCGAGCACAGGTCCGTAACGTCAAATCTATCGCTGACGAGCGCATCCTCGTCGTGGAGCTTCGGAGTAACCGGGCAAGAGGTGGACCTTGGGCACTGGTAATTGAGCTCCTCGGAAATCGGATGAACGCGATTATGACCGAGGGCAGTGAACGGACTATCAAACATATACTCAGGACTCAGGGCGGGAGCCGTAACCTAAGGGTAGGACAAGCTTGGTCGCCGCCTAAGTCTACCGGCCGACTCTGGGTCGACGGGATAGCCTCTGAGTCGGACTGGCAGGACCTACTCGCCCCCGTCCCTCCCACCGAAAGACAAAGAGAGCTTCTTTCGAATGTCGCCTGGACTTCTCGGCTGAATGCAGACGCCTGTCTTGCCGGAGACTCACTTTCCTCCGGCTTGGAAACCTGGAGACTACTCGCCAACTCAGACCACGAACTTGGTGCTGTCCTTCTCGAAACCGATCACGGCCTTCAGCCCTATCCAGGGCCTCTCCCGGGTGTCTCGTCGCGATCGTCAGAAAGTCTACTAGCCGCAATCGCAGAATGTTCGAACCTCGTATCAGGCGCGCCGGACGCCACCCTCTTGATGGGCCCCGAGCTACTTGAGCGCCTGGAGGACGCCATAGCACACGTCGAACGACGCATCGTCCAGCTAACGGCGCAACTCGACAACCGTGAAGACCCAAGTCAGCTGAGAGGCCGAGGAGATATTATTCTAGCCAGATACCTCGAGATTTCTCCAGGTTCGTCGTCGGCTCAAGTACATGATTTTGAGGGTAACATCGTCGAATTGGAACTCGACCCGAAACTCAAACCTCACGAAAACGCATCGAAGTATTATGACCGAGCTTCTCGTTCTGAGCGAGCAGCCCAGAGACTTCCAGGTCTGATCGAATCAGCTCATGCAGATATGGTGGTCCTCCAAACTCTATTGAAGCGCGCTCAAGACGGGACGGCTCGGGTCGACCAGATCCATGCTGCCCTTCCAGCTTCCCCTGCGAGACAGCGTCGAGGTTCCCAAAGTCCCACCGAACCATATAGAACCTTTGTAAGCAGTGGCGGACTGGAGATTCGAGTGGGACGCGGAGCCCGCCACAATGACGATTTGACCTTCCGACATTCTGCCCCGAATGACATATGGCTTCATGCAAGACATAGCGCTGGAGCACATGTGATCCTGAGGTGGCGAGGGCCAGGAGCACCACCTGAGCGTGACCTCCAGGAGGCGGCTTCGCTCGCCGCTCTCCACTCAAAGGCCCGGACATCGGACACGGTTCCAGTGGACTGGACATTACGCAAATACGTCCGTAAACCTCGGGGCTCCGCAGCCGGATCGGTCGTACCGGATCGGGTTCGAACCCTCTTCGTCACACCGGATCCCGAATTAGTTGAGCGTCATGCCATCGACCATCGTAGCCTAAACGAAGTTCGACCGAAGGGATCAGTCTAGCGCGGCCCTCAACCGAGCAACGAAGCGAGCTCCTGCTTCCACACCAGATTCATCCATAATTCGGACGAGGGCACTGCCGACAACAACTCCGTCGGAAGCACGCCCGACTTCGCGTGCCTGTTCAGGCGTCGAAATGCCAAAACCCACAGCTACAGGTAACCCTACCTGAGAGCGGAGCGCAGCTACTTCATCACCTAGGCTCTCTCGAAGTTGGGAACGAACACCTGTGACCCCGGCTCGCGAGATGTAGTAAAGAAATCCTGAACCACTCTCGGCGATTTCCGGCACCCGCTCCTCTCGGGTCGTCGGAGCTACCAGTCGGATAAAATCGAGCGGACTCTCAGCTACCGCGCGCTCGACTCCGTAGTCCGCTCCAACAGGGAGGTCGGTCAAAAGAAGTCCGCTGGCCCCAGATTCGGTGGCATCTAAAAGAAAATCTTCCAATCCATAACGAAGGACTGGATTCAGGTAAGTAAACAGCACCACTGGGATCTCTCGCTCGGCGCGAAAGAGACTGAGCTCGGCCAGTACATTCTCGACCTTGGTTCCATTTTGCAAAGACGAAAACGACGAGCTTTGGATCGTAGGACCATCGGCCAGAGGATCCGAAAATGGCAGCCCAAGTTCAATGAGATCAGCCCCGGAGTCAGCCAGCGCGTGCAGGACAGTCGCGGTCGAGTCCCCCACAGGGTGCCCGGCCGTGATATATGGAATCAATGCTGCACGGCCTTGCTCTTGAACGGCTGAAAACACCGATGAGATAACCGAGCCCTTCAAAAAAGGCTTCCCCGACCCTCGACCTCGGCGACGTGGCTTACGTCTTTGTCACCACGCCCCGAAAGGCACACTAGGATGGGGCCATTAACACTAGACCCGTGTTCAAGTACGTATGCTATGGCGTGGGCTGTCTCGAGCGCGGGAATGATCCCCTCTAGTTCGGAAAGCTTGTGGAACGCCTCCAGGGCCTGCTCATCTGTGGCGAAGGTATACCGGACGCGCCCCATGTCTTTCAAATGGGAATGCTCGGGACCGACCCCAGGATAATCCAGCCCGGCTGAAACGGAGTGCGCTGGCAGGACTTGGCCGTCCGAGTCCTGTAGGAGATAGCTGAGCGAACCATGCAGCACACCAGGCGTTCCCGCGGCCAGTGAAGCTGAATGGTGCCCTGACTCGATGCCACTCCCCCCCGCCTCGACCCCCACAAGCTCAACATATTCATCGGAGACAAAGGGGTGAAACATACCCATGGCGTTTGAGCCACCACCTACGCAAGCAACCACTGACGCCGGAAGGCAGCCTAAGCCCTCCAAGAATTGTTCTCGAGATTCTCTACCAATAATCGATTGAAAGTCACGCACCATTCTGGGAAACGGATCTGGTCCCACCACCGAACCAATGATGTAGTGGGTCGAGTCGACGTTAGTTACCCAATCACGAATCGCCTCGTTCGTCGCGTCTTTAAGCGTCCTTGTGCCCGAACTCACGGGACGCACCTCGGCCCCTAGCAACTGCATACGATACACATTCAGAGCCTGCCTCTTAACATCCTCCTCTCCCATGTAGACCACACACTCAAGATCAAAGAGTGCACACGCCGTCGCAGTAGCGACACCGTGCTGGCCTGCTCCAGTTTCGGCAATGATGCGCCTCTTGCCCATACGGCCCGCGAGTAGCGCCTGTCCGATGGTGTTGTTGATCTTATGAGCTCCAGTGTGATTGAGATCTTCTCGCTTAAGCCACACGTCTCGGTTTCCCGCTGCTTCGCCCAAACGCTCTGCGTGATACAACGGAGTCGGGCGCCCAACGAAATTGGTGTTGAGTCTCTTCAATTCGTCTTGAAAGGACTCATCACCTGAAGCTTCAGCATAGGCAACGGCTACCTCATCGAGAGCACCAATCAGCGTCTCGGGAACATACCGTCCACCAAAAGAACCAAAGCGGCCCGACTGCATTTGGGTGATCTTGCTCATGACTAAGGTCAATCTAGAAGTGGATCTTCTTGTGAGAGATTAGCTCTCCGGACCCTCTGGATGAAGGCCTCCACCTTATGGGGGTCTTTGACGTTTCGTTTGACCTCTACGCCTGACGAGACGTCTACCACATCTGGACTGTACCTGGCTACTGCGCCGGCGACCGACGTAGGGGTCAGTCCACCAGCAAGAACTACGCTCAGTGCGGACCTCTTAGCTACTGTTAGAGACTCAGGGTCAAGTTCTAGTGTTAATCCCGAACCTCCAATAGCTCCATCGCTATAGCCCTCGACTAGTATCCCATCGACCAGCTCTCCGAAGTCTTCTACAACACGCTGAACGTCTTCGCTCGTCTTCGCTCGCACTGCCTTCCATATTGACCAGTCTCCCGCGCTCTTGAGTGAGCGGGCGATAGCAGCCGATTCGTTCCCGTGAAGCTGAATTATTGACGCGCCGATCGCATCCGCTAGTTCAGCATTCCTCTTAACGGATTCGTTTACTGTGACCGCGACCTTCAACGCTAATACCCCCTGGACCACAGTGGCTGCGACATCCTTAGTCACACTCCTTCCAAAGCCCTCGGTCATGATTAACCCCAGATAATCGGCACCTGCCTCATCTGCGAACCTCGCATCCACATTTCTCGTCAGACCGCAAATCTTCACGAGTGGGCTAGATTCAGGCGCCATAACCAGCTCGTTCAGGGTGAGGATACTCGAGCTTCAGTAGGCACACCGCAGAGCGTCGCCACCGCTACTGCGGGGTCCGTGACCGACAGGAGCGCTTCACCGACAAGCATCGCATCGACACCCACATGCGCGAGTCGCTCCACATCTCCTCGCGTTCTTATTCCGCTCTCGGAAACGATCACCACATCGGAAGGGACAGACTCCAACAGCCACTCAGTTGTTTCCAGATCTGTCTCGAAAGTTGCGAGATCACGGTTATTGATACCGATGATACTCGCATCAAGCTTCAAAGCAGACTCTAGCTCCCCAATGTTGTGAACTTCAACTACAACGTCGAGCCCGAATCCAATCGCTTCATGATAGAGTCTGTCGAGTTGTGGCTCATCTAAGATCCGGACAATTAGCAGGATGGCATCGGCCCCTCCAACTCGAGCCTCTAAAAGATGTAAAGTGTCAAGTGTGAAATCTTTGCGAAGAACCGGGATGCTTGTCGCGCATCTTACTGCTTCCAAGTCGGCAAGTGATCCACCAAAATACCTATCATCCGTAAGCACGCTCAGCGCGGCAGCTCCAGATTTCTCGTAGTCGGATGCTAGACGAGCTGGGTCGAGATTCGGTCGAATCTGTCCGGAGCCAGGCGAGCGACGCTTGCATTCGGCGATAAGCGACACGAAGCCTGGTTGGGCTATAGCGAGTTCGAAGCCGCGAGGTTCCGGAGCCGCTTCCGCCGCTTGTTCGAGCGCCGACGCACTAGAGAGGAGCCCTTGGAGGTCCTCTTTCTTAGTCCGCACGATGTCGGCAAGGATGCCGGGGAGTGATTGATCTTCTTGCGTTTCGGGCAACGTTCGGGTAACCTTACTTCGGTTCTTATTCGGGTCCCTACCGGAGGGAGGAAGACTGCGATGCCCCTCACCAAGCGCCAGAAAGAGATCCTGGACTACATTGAATCCTTCATTGATGCGCGAGGCTATGCGCCAAGCTTCGAAGAGATCGCCGAGTCCTTTGGATATTCTTCTCTTGCTACTGTGCACGAGCACCTGAGCAATCTGGAACGCAAAGGCTATATCCGGAAGTCATACAACGAGAGTCGCTCGATTGAGCTCGTCAGAAGTGACACCGGAACCCCAGTAATTGAGCTGCCTCTTCTCGGTGCAGTTGCTGCTGGAATGCCTATAGAAGCGATACAGGATACCGAGACACTAGCGGTTCCTCCGGACATGGTCAGTCAGCGACGAGACAATTACGTGCTGCGGGTCGAGGGTAACTCGATGATCGAAGAGCAAATTCGCGATGGTGATTACATAGTTGTCCAGGCCCAAGATCGTGCTGAGGACGGACAGATGGTCGTCGCCCTAGTAGAAGGCGAGTCGGCGACCGTAAAGAAACTCTACAGAGAACCAGAGGGACAAGTACGTCTTCAGCCAGCTAATCCCACGATGGAACCAATTCTAGTTAACGCCTCAGACGTTAGCGTACAGGGCATTGTTGTTGGAGTCATCCGCAAGTACTAGCGATCAGGCGCTCGAGCGCAGCAGCAGCAGCACCTGAGTCTATCGTATCGCCCGCGAGTGAGACAGCAGAGGGCCAGTCAGGCGCACGGTCAGAAACCAAAAGAGCTGCCGCTGCATTAAGCACAACAGCCGTCCTGTGAGCACCGGCCTCCCCGCTGAGAACCGCCTTTACAATGCGCGCGTTTTCCTCCGGCTCTCCTCCAGCGATCTCTGAAGCTTTAACGGGGGAAAGCCCAACACTTTCTACGGTGAGCTCGTAATCTAACAACGCGCCATTCCTAAGTTCGACTACACGAGTCGACCCGAGCGGACTGATCTCGTCTAGCCCATGAGACCCATGCACTACAAGAGCCCTTATATGGCCTAATTCTTGGAGTGCTCCCGGGATGAGGTCGAGGAGCGACTCATCTGCGACTCCCACGACCTGGCGACGTGCACCTGCAGGATTCGTCAGGGGACCTAAAACATTCATGATCGTGCGAATGCCAAGCCCCGCCCGCACTGATCCGACGTGGCGCATAGCCGGATGCAGCAGGGGTGCGAACATAAACACGATGCCAACCTCTTCAAGCACCTCGCTCATCCGGTCAGGTGTCAAATCAATTCTCACCCCGAGTGCCTCAAGAACGTCGGCACTCCCACTCCGGGATGTAAACGAGCGGTTACCATGTTTAGCGACAGGCACCCCGGCGCCTGCGGCCACAAAAGCTGCAGTCGTCGAGATATTGAACGTGGTGACAGCTCCACCTCCCGTCCCGGCTGTATCGACTAGGGTATCCGGAGCCGACGCTGATACCGAGTTCATAGCCGAACGAAGAGCCCGGACGCCACCCGCTATCTCTGCTGATGCGAGCCCTTTGGCTCGCATGCCGACGAGAAGGCCTGCCATTTGAATCTCACTAGCTGTCCCGTCCATAAAGCGATCAAACGCAGCTTCTGCTTGTGAGGTGGTCAGATGTTTTCCCTGCGCGACATATTCCAGAAATTCAGTCAGACCTGGCTGGTTCATTATCTCGTAGGGTTATGCATGGAATAAGATCGCGCACATAAAACGGCACCGCTGAAGCCCCTGCAATGTGGACTATCGAGAAGGCTAATTCCTGCAAGGCTTTGTGGTCAATCTCGTATCGGATGCGGGAACAAGAACCGACTTTCATTTGTCGTCTTGGAACGAATCCAGTGCATTGCTAACTTACCGTGGTGGATGCCACCGAGTCCCTCCGGTTTTTTCGCCTCACCGTCCAATACGACGGTACGGCATTTCACGGCTGGCAAACCCAGCCGGACCAGCGCACGGTACAGGGTGACATAGAGTCCGTGGTCTCGAAGTTGGCTAACTCACCTCATACGGTCACCGGATCAGGGCGTACCGACGCAGGAGTTCACGCGACTGGACAGGTCGCATCTGTGGGCATGCCGTCAAGTTGGGGAGCTACAAAGTTCAAGAAGTCACTGAATTCCTTGCTGCCGGACGACATCTGGATCTCGTCCGTTACTCCCGTCCCACCTGATTTCCATCCTCGCTACGATGCGCTTGAGCGGACCTACCGCTATGAAGTTGGCCTTAAGCCCCTGTGCGCCTCGCCTTTTTACAAGCGCTGGTGTTGGCCACTGGGTGGGACATTAGATCAATCGCCCACACTAGACCGGATTCTATTGGATCATGCAGCCCAGGACATAGTTGGTGACCACTGCTTTGCTGCATTCGCGAAAGCGGGCCAACCTGAGCGCGGAACCCGTTGCACTGTGCACCAGGCAAAGTGGAGTGACACTGACCTGGGGGTTCGATTGACCATAACGGCAAACCGATATCTGCATCACATGGTGCGTTATCTGACAGGAACAATGATAGACATCGCACTGGGTCGGCGAGAGATTGAGGATATGGCTAGACTACTTGAATCCCCTGACGAATTTACGACCTCTCCCCCAGCGCCTCCCGAAGGGCTATTTCTCCACAGGGTGACATATCCCAGCGATGATTCTGTCGATTAGGAATCTTCTTCTAAACCTGAACCGATACGGAGCCCCCTCCCCAGATGAAAATCTTCCTCGATACGGCTGATCTGTCAGAAATCCGACGAGCCTCGGACGCAGGCCTGATTGATGGCATTACAACTAATCCGTCCCTCGTGGCGAAGGTGGCAGATGGCGACGTCACCGCCATGTACCAAGAAATCTGCGAAGCCGTAGACGGTCCAGTCTCACTCGAAGTAGTAGCAGTTGATCGTGAGACGATGGTTGCAGAAGGAAGGAAACTGGCGGCGATACATGAGAACGCTGTCGTAAAAGTTCCCCTCACCGAAGACGGACTAAAGGCGTGCCGAGACCTGGTTTCCGAAGGCCACAAAGTCAACGTCACTCTGTGCTTCTCAGTCTCTCAAGCACTTCTCGCAGCCAAGGCCGGTGCCACGTTCATCTCACCATTCGTGGGTAGACTCGACGACATTTCGGGTGAGGGAATGCAGTTGATCGGCCAAATAAGGCAGGTCTACGACAACTACGGATTCGATACAGAAATCTTGGCGGCCTCACTTCGGCATCCAATGCATGTAGTAGAGTGCATGTTAATAGGTGCAGACTGCGCTACCCTGCCTTCTAAAGTTCTTTGGCAGTTAAGTAAGCATCCACTCACCGACAGTGGTCTCAACGCGTTTCTCAAGGATTGGGATGCCGCAGGCACAGCGCTTTAAACGAGGGCCCACCCCTCCCCGGCTTCTCCTCCCCGCGCTCGCAGCAATAACCGCCGGAGCGTGTGGTCCGAGCGCGGTATTATCTCAGGCTGACACATCTTCGGTGGATCAGGCCTCCGAGCTGTCGCAAATCTCCTCATCTCAGATGATTGATGAGAGCAGGAGAACCGCAATAGTTCGAGCGGCGGCTCGGGTAGCCCCTGCAGTGGTCAGTGTTAATGTCATGCGCACACGCCGGGTTCGACCTCGAACGATGTGGGAGAGCATGATCCTCCCTCCCGGAGCCCAGCAACGCAGCACCGGTTTCGGATCAGGCGTGATCGTAAGTGAGGATGGGATAGTGATCACTAACGACCACGTAATAACAGGCGCTTCGGAGATAAAGATCACTCTTCCGGGCGGGCGTGATTTCAATGCAGAGATCGTTGGGACGGACCCTGTAGCCGATATAGCCATTCTTCGGATCACGGGAGACGACCTGCCCGTGGCTCCAGTTGGGACTGCGAAGGGTTTACTAATAGGAGAATGGGCTATCGCGATAGGTAACCCGCTCGGCAACTACGTCGCAGACAGCGAACCAACCGTCACTGCTGGTGTGATCTCGGCTGTAGATCGCAATATCGCTCCGTCCTCAGAAGACGAAGGGTTCTACTTCGGAATGATTCAAACCGATGCTTCCATCAATCCTGGCAACTCAGGCGGCGCCCTAGTGAACGCACAAGGCGACGTGATCGGAGTCAACGCGTCAATCATCTCACGCAGCGGCGGCAGCGAAGGGCTCGGTTTCGCAATCCCGATAGACCGTGCGCTGCAAATCGCGGACGATTTCCTCGAGCACGGTGAGATACGTCGAGCGTGGGTAGGCATCGACGTAGAGCCTGCTGAAGCCGATGCATGGGGGCGAACCCGAGGAGTGCGAATCAGTCGGGTTACTGAAGGCTCTCCAGCCGACGAGGCTGCTCTCCAGCGAGGTGATATGTTACTACGTGCGAATGGGCGTCCCCTGTCAGGTCCGCTCGACTGGGAGGGCGTGCTGCTGGATCTCCGTGCTGGGAACGGCTTAGAGTTAAGTGTGCAGGGGCAGTCACGAACGATCGAGATGGAGGCAATGCAATTTCCTTCGTCAATCGCTGCAAGAGTTACTCTCTTTCAAGACATTGAACTCATCACCGTGTCATCACAAATCCAGGGTGAACTTGGACTGTCTAGCGAATCGGGAGCCCTGATCGCAGACATATCTACTGAACTGACGAGTCGGACACGCTTGCAGATGGGCGATGTCATCATTCAGATGAACCGCACTCGCATCCGTAGCGCCGAAGACGCTGCGTCATTCTTCGATGAGCTCACCGGACAACAGGGCCGGATCGTTGTCTACCTAGAACGCGACAACAGCTACTATACAACCAGCCTGTCCTGGAGGGGTTAAGTTGGAAATTGATAGATACATGCACCCGCTCTCGGACCGTTACGCATCGAGAGAGATGCAACGGATCTTTTCTCCGTCACGTCGCTTCGGCACCTGGCGTCGTCTTTGGATCGCACTGGCCGAAAGCCAAGCTGATCTGGGCCTCAACATCTCCAAAGAAGCACTTGAGCAGATGCATGCGGCAGTAGACAAACTCGACCTAGAAAAAGCAGCCGAATACGAAAAGCGCTTCCGCCACGATGTCATGGCTCACGTGCATTTGTTCGGTGATGATGCTCCTGAGGCAAAGGGAATCATTCACCTCGGGGCGACGAGCGCATTCATTGGTGACAACACTGACCTGATCCTCCACCGGGATGCCCTCGAGTTAACCCGCGCTCGCTTGATCCGCTGCGTAGATGCGTTAACAGACTTTGCGAGGGAGCATGCTTCTCTTCCAACTCTGGGCTATACACACTTCCAACCGGCTCAGCCGACGACGGTCGGGAAGCGAGCGACACTCTGGATCCAGGATTTGCTGCTGGACGTAGAAGAGTTGGATCACCGAATCGAGGTCCTACGCTTCAGAGGTGTGCGTGGAACGACCGGAACCCAAGCCTCTTTCTTAGAGCTCTTCGAAGGAGATCACAATAAGGTCGACAAACTAGACCTAGCAGTAGGAAAGCGTATGGGTTTCGAGTCGACGTATCCAGTTAGCGGTCAGACCTACACACGAAAAGTAGACTATGCGGTGCAGGCATCTCTCGCCGGCACAGCTGCTTCGGTCTCGAAGATCGGGCACGACCTGAGGATTCTCGCCAACCTTAGGGAGGTTGAAGAGCCATTCGAAGCCGAGCAGATCGGTTCATCAGCTATGCCATACAAGCGCAATCCCATGAGAGCGGAGCGCATTTGCGCCCTGGCCCGGCACGTAATCACACTATCCATTGATCCCGCTTTCACGGCAGCTACGCAGTGGCTAGAGCGCACACTTGACGACTCAGCTAACCGACGTGTCTCGGTACCTGACGCGTTCCTAGCCCTAGACGGGTGCCTGGTACTCCTTGAGAACATTGCGGGTCGGATGGTCGTGAACCCGGAGGTGATCCGAAGGAATCTCGCCGAGCACCTTCCCTTCATGGCCACAGAAACGATCTTGATGAACGCAGTGTCACGGGGTGGTGACAGACAAGAGTTACACGAGTCGATCCGGAAGCACTCCATGGCCGCAGCACGACGCATGAAGGAAGAAGGTGCCGATGCAGATCTACTAGACCGAATCGCCGAAGATGAGTCATTTGCTCTCAGTATGGAGGAGCTTCAACAAATGACAGATCCAATGCGGTTCGTAGGCCGAGCTCCGTCGCAAGTGGAGCGATTCATCGAGTCCGCAGTAGCACCCGTATTAGAAAAGCACAACTCTCACTCAATAACCCTGGAAGCCCCCACCCTCCATGTCTGATCAGAACTTGGTCCACGAGTCAAAGCTCCCACTGCCACTCCTACACCGAGGGAAAGTCAGGGACGTGTACGAGGTGGACTCAGAGACACTACTAATGATAGCCAGCGACCGCGTCAGCGCATTCGACGTGGTGCTCCCACAGCCAATCCCCCACAAGGGCGAGGTCTTAACGCAGATAACCGCGTGGTGGCTGGATCAGCTAGATGACAGGCTTTCACACCACCTCATCGCTGTAGATCCTGAACGTATAATTGCGCGTCATCCTGAGCTTGCCAGCACACGCAGCCAGTGGGCCCGGAGAGCGATGCTGGTGCACAAGACAGATCCGGTCCTCGTGGAATGCGTAGTCCGCGGGTATATCTCAGGATCCGCGTGGAAGGAATACAAGCACAGCGGCACCTTAGCCGGTGAGCCTCTAGATCAAGGGCTCCAGGAAAGTCAACGGCTCGACCCCGCGATCTTTTCACCAGCTACAAAGGCCCAGCAAGGTGAGCACGACGAAAACATTACATTCGGCCAGACGATGGAGATCCTGGGTGGTGAGCTCGCCGAGCGACTTAAGCAGCTCTCACTCGAAATCTACGGCTTCGGAAGGGATGTAGCCGAACAAAGTGACATAATTTTGGCCGACACAAAATTTGAGTTCGGGCACAAGAACGGTGAGCTCCTTCTAATTGACGAAGTACTGACCCCCGACTCGTCTCGCTTTTGGCCGAAAGAAAGCTATGGGGTCGGCAGAGGCCAGCCATCACTGGACAAACAACCGGTACGCGACTGGCTTGAAACCCTCGACTGGGATAAGAGTCCTCCACCACCTGACCTACCGGAAGACGTCGTACTCGAATCATCAGAGAGGTACAAGGATGTATTCCAGCGTTTAACAGGAACAGCTCTCGCGGACTACCAACCTCCGATATTTAGGGACGACCGGTGAAAATAGCCCGCGAGGGAATCCCTTTCGCGGTCGTGGGCACTCTCCTTGCGGGCGCATGCTGGATCAGTGTCTGGCTCCAAGGCGCTACAGGTGTTTCAGGTATAACGACTGCAACTGAGATCGTGATCCAAATCGCGGGAGTGACAACAAGCCTGCTCGCAGTCTTCGTTCTGTGGTTTTTTCGTGATCCCCAACCGAACGTGCCCACGGATGAAAGTCTCGTAGTAGCACCCGGACAAGGAAAAGTGATTCTGATCGAAGACGTCGTACAGGACGACTTTATATTAGGAGCGGCCAAGAAGATCTCGATCTTTCTTAGCATTTTCGACGTGCATGTTCAACGAGCTCCGGTTTCAGGGACGGTTGAGTACAAGGTTTACCGCCCGGGCTCTTACGCGGTGGCCTGGGCAGAGAAAGCATCCGAGGACAACGAGCAGTCATCTCTCGGGATTGTTACGGTGCACGGGAGGGTGCTGGTAAAGCAGATAGCGGGGCTGATAGCTCGTAGGATTGTAACCGACCCTGAGCAGGGCGACTCCGTGAAACGCGGGAGCCGATTCGGATTAATACGGTTTGGCTCGCGAGTCGACCTCTTCTTTCCGCAACATTGGGAGGTCCTCTGCAGCGTAGGAGATCGTGTTAAGGTAGGCTCGTCCCCGATAGCGCGGATGCGCTCTGAGGAGGCCTAATGCCAGGCCCACGCCAGACTCTTCAACGTGGGGTCATAATACTCCCATCAGCCTTTACGCTAGGCAATCTCTTTTTTGGCATCTACGCAATGGTGTCTGTATCTAGAGGTGATTTCCAATGGGCTGGGTGGTGTATAACCATTGCCGGCATTCTCGATCTGCTAGATGGAAGAGTCGCGCGACTAACTCGCACAGGGTCTGCGTTCGGAGCCCAGCTGGACTCACTGGTCGACTCGATCTCCTTTGGGGTCGCTCCCGGATACGTCATGTTCGCGCTCTTCTTTGCGGACGCCGAATGGAGCTGGGTATTGGCTTTTGTTTATATCACGGCCGTAGTGGTCCGGCTAGCACGATTCAATATGGAACAGGGCGGAGAGGCAAAACGACAGTACCACGGGCTTCCTTCAACAGCTGCAGGAATGGTACTCGCCTCGTTCTTTCCATTCAGTCAAACATGGTTCTTCAACTCGTATCTGAGCGACCTGCCTTGGCAACAAATAATGGCCGTGGGGATGGTACTATTGGCAGTTCTAATGGTAAGCCACGTCCCTTACTCCAAAGTATCTAAGATCAGCCTCTCGACCCCACGGGGCGTAGCAAACAGTGTCATACTGCTTGCAGCCGTCTTTTTAGCAGTTTCTGTCCCTGAATACTTTTTCTTTACCGTGCTAGCGCTGTACATAGCCTGGGGCCTGCTGAAATCTGTTGTACTGGGTTTTCTTGACCGCATTCCAGTTGGAGATCCACTGCTCGACCTAGAAGAGGACGACGTCAGGTCTCATTCTGAGGTCCGAGACCTCGACTACGGCAACCTTGTTCCATCAAGAGCCGTAGATTTCAAACTCGATTCCAAATCCACCCCTGACCCCAATCAAGGTCTGGAGGAACAAGCGTGAGTCAGTACCGTATCGAAGTTCGTGTAAAACCTCGTCCGGGACTTCTCGATCCTCAGGGCAAAGCTATCCACCACTCACTGAATTCCCTCGGCTGGGAAGGCGTGAATGACGTGAGCGTCGGAAAAGCCATCTACATCGAGATAGATGCCGATTCCGCTGATACCGCGCTCGCGACAGTCGAGGTGATGTGCCGAAAACTGCTTGCCAATCCGGTGACAGAAGACTTTGAGGTCTCTGTCGTAGACGAAATGGAGCTAACGTCGTCATGAAGGTTGCAGTGATCACCTTTCCCGGGTCGAACTGCGACTACGACCTGTTCAAGGCGGCACAACAGGTTGGTGGGGACGCCCAGTTTATCTGGCATCGTGAGCGAGGTCTCGAGAGTTACGATGCTGTTTTACTCCCTGGGGGTTTCTCATACGGAGACTACCTGCGAGCCGGGGCTATTGCACGTATGAGCCCGATCATGGAAGACGTCATAGAATTCGCTAAGACAGGAAGGCCAGTCCTGGGCATCTGCAACGGATTTCAGATTCTTTGCGAATCAGGACTTCTTCCAGGTGCGTTGATGCACAACATCTCACTCAAATTCGAGAGCAAGGATGTAATGCTTCGTGTTGACCGCTCCGATACGATGTTCACCAAGGATTACACAACAGGGCAAGTGCTGCGCATCCCAATCGCCCACGGGGAGGGCAACTACGGGGCAGACGATGAGACACTAAAGGCCCTCGAAGACCAAGGACGGGTCGTTTTCAGGTACGTAGACCGCGATGGTGAACCAAGTGACGAAGCAAACCCCAATGGATCTTGGAACAACATTGCCGGCATTACTAATGAAACTGGTAATGTTCTGGGGATGATGCCCCATCCTGAGCGCGCCATGGAGAAGCTCCTCGGTTCTACTGACGGTTTGGCACTTTTCACGTCCATGGCAGGGAGCATACAGCCCTCATGACCAATCCTACTGCGATGCAGGTTCCTCCCCGAGAAGGTGATCCTGAAATCACACCGGAGATAGTCGCGGACCACGGACTGACTCCCGAAGAATATGAGAAAGTCCTCAAAATAATGGGACGAGACCCAACGTTCACAGAACTTGGCGTCTTTAGCGCAATGTGGTCGGAGCACTGTGGATACAAAAACTCAAAACGTCTTCTTCGGCTCCTGCCCACCCAAGCCCCTTGGGTTATCCAGGGTCCCGGGGAAAATGCAGGCGTAATCGACGTTGGTGATGGATACGCTCTCGCATTTAAGATAGAGTCCCATAACCATCCATCAGCAGTCGAACCATATCAAGGAGCAGCAACCGGCGTTGGTGGGATTCTGCGAGACATCTTCACCATGGGGGCACGCCCTGTTGCGGTCCTCGACTCCTTACGCTTTGGAGATCTCGACAGTGGCCGGGTTCGTTATCTCTTCGCCGGTGTAGTAAATGGTGTCGGTGATTACGGAAACTGCGTTGGAATCCCCAATGTTGGGGGGGAGGTCCAGTTCGACCGGGGCTACGAGGGCAACCCGATCGTAAACGCCATGTGCCTTGGGCTCATGAGGCACGAAGAGCTTATCACAGCCGCAGCGACTGGAAATGGCGCGCCACTAATGGCGGTAGGAGCTCGTACCGGCCGGGACGGCATCCACGGAGCCACCTTCGCAAGTGAAGAGCTCAGTGAAGACTCCGATGAGTCGAGTCGACCCCAAGTCCAGGTCGGTGACCCATTCACCGAAAAGTTGCTCCTAGAGGCTAGCCTGGAACTGATTGCCTCTGGTGCAATTAGCGGCATCCAGGATATGGGTGCTGCAGGCATAACTTCATCTGCATCCGAGATGGCTGGACGTGGAGGTAGTGGTGTTGAGCTCGAAATGACAGATGTGCCAGTGAGAGAAGAAGGTATGACTCCTTACGAGATTCTTCTCTCTGAATCCCAGGAGCGCATGCTCGTTGTGGCACACCCAGGTCGAGAAGACGAGGTCAGAGAGATCCTTGAAAAATGGGAATTAGAAGCTGCCGTGATCGGACAAGTAACCGACGACGGAAAATTCCGGATCCTAGAGAATGGGAATGTCGTGGGCGACATCCCCGCCCTCCCTCTTACCGACGGATGTCCCACGTATGAACGAGAGGGAATAGAGTCTGAACAAGTCGTAGCACTGCGAGAAATGGATCTCACTGAGCACATGACGGCAGAAGGAGATCTGACGAAAGACTTTCTATCGTTATTAAGATCTCCAAACGTGGCATCCAAACGATGGATCTACGAGCAATACGATACGACGGTGCGAACAGGAACGGCGGTAAGACCCGGTGGAGATTCAGGCGTAATAAGGATTCGTGGGACTAGCCGCGCTATAGCGGCGACAACCGACTGTAATGGGCGCCTTGTCTACTTGGAGCCACGAACCGGTGCGATGGCGGCTGTGGCTGAGGCAGCACGTAACCTGGTGTGTGTCGGAGCTCTTCCTACGGCAATCACCAATAACTTGAATTTTGGGAACCCGCTCAAAACACACATCTACTATCAGTTAAGAGAGGCAGTGCTCGGGATGCGGGAGGCATGTAGTGCCTTCGAGACCCCAGTGACGGGGGGCAATGTGTCCCTCTTCAATGAAACGGATGGCAAGGCCATCTACCCAACACCCGTGATCGGGATGGTAGGCGTGATCGATGATATATCGAAAATCATTCGTCACGCGTTCAATAGCGCCGGGGATGACATAGTTCTTCTTGGAACCAACTCAGGAGAGCTTGGAGGTTCAGAATACCTATATGTCACCTATAAGCTCGTAGCAGGTCATCCACCCTCCGTAGACCTCGAAGCTGAGCGACTACTCCAGCAAGCCGTGCTAAAGATGAACCATGAGGAGGTTCTAAACTCAGCGCATGACTGTTCTGAGGGAGGTCTAGCTGCCGCCATTGCCGAATGTGCGCTCGGTAACGGTGAAACTCCGCTGGGGGTTAGCGCAGAAGTAGACGAAGACCTTGCACCCATAGTGTCTCTCTTCGGGGAATCACACGGCCGAATTATTGTATCGACGAGCCCTGAAAATACAGAACGGGTGCTAGCAATAGCAGCTCTCTACGACGTGCCTGCAAAGAGAATTGGAACGGTTACTGAAATGGCCTCTGGATTTTCGATAAAGGTCCGGTCAGGCTCTGTTCAAGCAAGAATGACGGACGTAGCGGAGGCATATTTCGACTCGATTCCGAATATCATGGACGCTCCAACAGGCTCAGAGGCCTGACGTGTGCGGGGTAGTCGGGATCAGTGGAGTGGAAAATGCCGCTCAGCAGGCGTTTCTAGCCATGTACGCCCTGCAACACAGAGGTCAGGAAGCCGGCGGCATCGTAGCCTTCGACGGTGAAGATGGACGCCTTCACAAGGGGTCGGGACTTGTCTCAGAGATATTTGACCCCGAGTCGCTAAAGGGTCTTCGTGGTAACACAGCGATCGGTCACGTGCGTTACTCGACTGCAGGGGGAAGTGATCCTGCCAACATCCAGCCGATCACCGCTCGTTACAGACTTGGTGAGCTCGCGCTAGCCCATAACGGTAACCTCACTAACCAACGTGCTCTCCGAACATCTCTAGTTGAAGACGGAGCGATATTCAGTTCCTCATCGGACTCGGAGACACTCGTTCACCTCATGGCCAAATCGAGAGCCAAAACAGTTGATGACCAGGTCATGGACGCTCTCTCCCACTTGGTAGGTGCATTCTCCATGGCGTTGGTCGTGCGTGGTAAGCTCTACGCGGCAAGAGACCCGCGCGGCTTCCGGCCATTGATCTTAGGGAGAAAAGGCAATGGCCATGTGGTAGTGTCTGAGACATGCGCCCTAGACATACTTGGAGCCACCTACTTGCGCGACCTGGAACCAGGAGAAGTGGTCCGCATCGAGAGTAACGAGGTCCATGAGATTGGTCGTCTAGACCCCGCACCCCAGCCTGCACCGTGTATCTTTGAGCTTGTCTACTTTGCCCGCCCAGACTCGAGCCTTTGGGGAGAATCCGTAGATCGTGCGCGGCGCGCATTTGGGCGTCAGCTCGCCAAAGAAAATCCCATCAGTGCGGACGCGGTGATAGCAGTTCCAGATAGCGCGAACTCGGCGGCACTCGGATACGCAGAGGAGAGTGGAATCCCCTTCGAACTAGGATTGCTCCGTAACCACTACGTAGGTCGAACGTTTATCAAGCCAGAGCAAAAGGATAGAGATTTCGGTGCTCGAATGAAGTACAACCCCGTTCGTGACGTACTGGCTGGTAAGAGAGTAGTGGTCGTAGATGACTCCCTAGTGCGGGGAACGACAAGCCGGAGTCTCGTGCGCATGCTCAAATCCGTAGGCTCGACGGAAGTACACTTCCGCATTGGAAGCCCACCTGTGAGGTTCCCATGCTTCTACGGGATCGACATGCCCACCAAAGGAGAACTGATAGGATCCACACTTGAGGTCCATGAGATAGAGAAACAACTGGGCGTCGATTCTCTGGGGTACCTTTCACTGGAGGGCATGGTCAGCGCCGTGGGACAGGCAGGACCTTACTGCACGGCCTGCTTTTCAGGGCGATATCCTGCTCCCTTGGTTGATGTGGAAGAGGGCCTCGCCTCAGAGGATGGACCAGCATTGTGACCGGGCTAGGCCACCGAAGACGTTTTCGGCCTCCAGGAAGCTGAAGGCCAACCACCTAAGATCTCAAGTTCTCCAATGTCGAGTTCGTCTGGTTTCATTGAGAAACAGCTTAAGTGTAAACGAATATCCTAGCTCGCTTTATGCTACGACGACGAGCTAGAATCCATCATACTGAAACATTCCTGAGATCCTGCCGACATCGAGGTATCCTATGAGTTCGTCGCGTACAATGCTCGCCTGCACTTTCGGAATGACATGCCTGTCACTGTTACTCATCCACCCTGCTTCGGCCCAATCGACAGAGGCTGAGCCCTCCGTCGAAGCCCAGATCGAGCTGTTCTCGAATTGGATGGAGGGGCAGATCGAAATCCGTAACCTTCCCGGAATAGTAGTGGGTGTGATCTCAGGAGATGACCTAGTCTGGGCGAAGGGGTTCGGCCATGCGGACGTAGAGTCTGAGAGAGCTATGGAGACAACCACGCGTTTCCGGATGGCCTCTCACAGCAAGCTGTTCACGGCCACCGCGATCATGCAACTCCGTGAACAAGGAAAAATCCGACTCGACGATCCAGTCACCGACTACTTGCCCTGGTTTACGTACAAGATGGCAGCACCTGACGATCCACCAATCACCATTGAGCACTTGCTCACTCATAGTTCGGGGCTACCCCGCGAAGCTAGCTCTCACTGGACCGACTTCGATTTTCCGACCGAGGAAGAAGTGCGTGAACTTATTGGAAATCGAGAAGCCCCTTTCTCACCTGAAGTCCGGTGGAAGTACTCCAATCTCGCCTACACCATTGCCGGACTTTTGATAGAAGAAGTGACTGGTGTTAGTTGGGCCCGCTACCTACAACAGAACATCTTCGACCCTCTCAATATGACCGCGTCGAGCGTGGACATGCCGGATCCGAAGATGGCGACCGGATATGGTCGGCGCATGCCTGACGGATCTCGTCAGATTTTTCCCTTCGTAGACGCACGAGGGATGGCGGCTGCAACCGGCCTAACTTCCACGGTCGAGGACATGGCACGCTTTGTTTCAGCGCAGTTTAGGGGAGGTGCTCGCGGGGAAAATCGGCTTTTGAGCACAGCCTCCCTTAGAGAAATGCACCGTGTACGGATGATGGAAACCACCTGGACTCGAGGTCAGGGAATAGGATTCAGCGTTCAACGAAGAGACGGCACACTCTACGTGGGTCACGGAGGGGGATATCCGGGGTATACGACCAACACAACGATACAGTTGGACTCGGAAATCGGTGTAGTCGTTCTTACCAATACCAACGACTCAAACCCCGCACAGATCGCCCAGCAGCTGATGGCAACCGTGGGGGTAGCGATTGCTGAGGCTAGGGCTGAGGCTCCAGAAACGGTTTTATGGGATCCCGCCTGGGAGCGGTTTGCAGGTGTTTACCGGAGTCGGGGTGGAGAGACTCGTGTTCTTGTTCTAGACGAGCGACTCGTGTCTATGAACCCTTGGTCCAGTTCCATTGGAGAGCCAACGCACCTTATGCCAATTGGTGATGGGACATTCCGAATGATCGCTCGCACGGGCGGTGGCGCCGTGGGTGAAATCGTGCGCTTTGTCGAGGAGGGTGGAGAGGTGGTGCGCATGATTACAGGGGATTCCTATTCAGTTCGCATTCGTTAGCGAACCTACTTGAGCCGACCACTGGTGCAGGAAACGTATTTGAGGGCTGACAAAAGCTTCATTCACAATCTACCTAAAGCGGAGCTCCACGTTCATTTAGACGGTTCCCTTAGGCCACGAACGATGTTCGAACTCGCCACGGAGCGAGAAGTGGTCTTACCTGTATCCACTATAGAGTCCTTGGCCTCGTATATGATGGTACCTGAGGCATCCAGCCTTGAAGGATACCTCAAAAGGTTTGAACTCACCCTTCTAGTAATGCAAGATTCCGATGCCCTAGAGCGTATAGCTTACGAATTGGTAGTGGACCACGCCGCAGAAAACGTTCGCTGGCTGGAATTGCGATTCTGCCCCCAGTTAAATCAAAAACAAGGGCTGCCAGCCGAAGAAGTTCTCGACTCTGTTCTACGCGGAATGCGTGAAGCTGAGAATTATGTCGCTGGGCGAGGTCAGGAAATCCAATCCGCGATCATATTGTGTGGATTACGCTCACACTCATCCTCAGTCACATTAGAGACCGCCGAACTCGCGGTAGCCTATATGAGGAGAGGAGTATGCGGGTTTGACCTAGCTGGTGCTGAAGCGGGACATCCCGTCCTTAATCACAGACATGCGATCAAGCGAGCATACCAAGCAGGACTCCCTATCACTCTTCATGCAGGAGAAGGGTTCGGCCCAGAGTCGATCCAGCAGGCCATCGAATTTGGACATACCAGTAGAATCGGTCACGGGACGAGGCTATTCGAGGATCCCACGCTAATGGAGCTCGTGCGCAAATTACGTATTCCGCTTGAAGTCTGCCTAACCTCCAACTTGCAAACAGGCGTTGTCCACTCCCTGGCTGAGCACCCAGTCCAGCAATACCTGAAGCTTGGCATTCCGATCTCACTTTCAACAGACAATCGCCTAATGTCCGCAGTTACTCTCACAGATGAATACACTCGAGCGAGAGATGCTTTCAACATGACAAAAAAAGAGCTCGCCGCCATCGCACGGACAGGGTTCGAGCATGCCTTCACTGACACTGCTAAAAGATTGGACTTACTTCACCAATTCGACCAGCACGTTGGAGACTCGCTTTTCCAAGACTGAGTCGAGAGATCGCTGGTTATTAGCCGGCCTCTTATACTTTTCAGGAGGAGGACATCAGGCTCGCGTCCGCGAGCATCTCTTCGGCTAGCTCGACCAGTTCTTTCGAGCCAAGATAGATAGGCACCCGCTGGTGAAGTTCGGTCGGCTGAATATCTCTAATGTTCTGCGTGCCGGTACTAGCTCTCCCTCCCGCCTGCTCGATTATGAAAGCCATGGGTGCTGCCTCGTAGAGAAGCCGTAACTTGCCGTCAGGCCTACTCTTCTCGGGCGGATACATGAACAGACCACCCTGCAGCAGTGTTCGATGCACATCTGCTACCATCGAACCGATATACCTGGATCCGAAGCCCCCCTCGTTCTTTAGATGGCTAACCAGTTTCTGCTGTTCCCCTGACCACCTCGTGAAGTACGCTTCATTAACAGAGTAGACCTTTTTCGGGGGATTTGGGATTCTCATATCCGGGTGGCTCAGTATGAACTCACCGATTGAAGGATCCAGCGTAAAACCATGGACTCCAGTCCCCGACGTGTACACTAACATTGTCGAAGAGCCATAGAGGACGTAACCCGAAGCCACCTGCCTGCAGCCCGGCTGAAGACAGTCTTCTAGAGTACCTCTCTCACCGTCTGTGCACTTGCGATGGATGCTGAAGATCGTTCCGATCGAGACATTAAGGTCAATGTTCGAAGAACCATCCAGAGGATCAAACAAAACAACGTAATCCCCGGCCGGAAACTTCTCCGGTATCGGGATGAAATGCTCGTGTTCCTCGGACGCCATACAGGCTACGAGACCTGTATGGTCTAAGGCTCGGTACATTACCTGATCGGCGAATACGTCTAGCTTTTGCTGATATTCCCCATGGACGTTCTCCTGCCCCGCTGCCCCAAGAATATCAACCAAGCCCGCTTTATTGACTTCTCGCCCAATTACCTTCGCAGCCAGCGCGATGTCAGAGAGAAGGCCAGTAAAAGCACCCTTCGCTTCCGGGTGCTTACGCTCCTCATCGATCAAGAACCGCGAAATGGTAACCACGTGACTCTCTTGCAACATAGGTATGCGTGATTGAAAACGTTGACGGTTACTCGAAAGCTACTGCTTATAGACCAGCCTAAGGTTATATGATTACTATTCTCCCATGAAGCGTCTGATTTCACTCATCCTCTTTGTCGTATTGTTGACTGGCCAGTATACGACTGCGTCGTGTCCGATGGATCTTGGGAACAATCACGATGAAAGGGCTGAGTTAGCAAACATCGCTGATGCTAAGCACCAGAGCCACAAAGGGCACAGGGGAGAAACGTCAGATTCGCAAGCGGATCAGAAAGATCACCATGATGAGACCGCCTGCTTGAGTTTGATGAACTGCGGTACTTTCTCCTTAATTAGCGATGAATTTGGCTCAAAAGACCTCGGACACGGCACACTAGAAACACACGTTAGCTCACCGGGTCCTAGAACTTCGTTCATGTCCGCAATTCAGACACCTCCTCCTCGTCACGGCTAACACCTTAGCCGAACCGCTGCCCAGGTAGGCAGCACCCCCTAATGACGATTTTTTGAGAGGAACACCAATGTCCCTTGTCATTGCTGTATTGTTGACATTCATCTCCTGCCTGCCCGTTGCAGCAGGAGCGCAGTCCCACCAACAAGAGATGTTTTCTAAGGTTCTAGGAGACGGATGGCGCCTAGCAGGAATGGCGCAGGCTCGCCCTACATTCAACAGAACCTGGTCCCAGGAGGGAAACACACACTTTGATGTCGCATCAACGCATCTGACCCATACAGCAGTGATGCTCAACCTGGAGAGCACCTCGCGCAGGCTCGTGATCCGCCTAACGACAAACTTTGAGGGGCTTACACAAAGAGATGGTGAGGTCACTCTCGGGAGCTGGGGTGCTGGCTTCATAGACTCGAGACATCCGCACCACCTACTCCATGAGGCGATGTTGAGTTTTAACGCCTTTTCTAGTGATGGAGGAGGTCTTTCTCTCTCAGCCGGTCAAGGATTCGTCCCATACGGGACAGATGACCCCATGGGACGACCATCTGTTAA
>MDSV01120484.1_pt1 | contig 100625 bp, 81 predicted proteins | sample 810851 | NCBI WGS metagenome assembly MDSV01 (sample SAMN05326640, study PRJNA326480) | marine metagenome | isolation source: seawater | place: Atlantic Ocean: North East | collected 2012
GGATTCGAACCCCCGTGGGAAGACCCATCGGATTAGCAATCCGACGCAATGGCCAGGCTATGCGATCGCCGCAGGCATTCGGCCCACTTTGCTATTTGAGATAAAGCAGACGGTTGTAAATTTCAATTAAAGAAATCTTGGAAATCATCATCCAAGTTTCCTTGATTATTTGCACGCTTTGCAATTATTCTTCGCAATTTCTGTCTTTTTCTTAGAATTAGAGGTAATCCAATGAAGTTGATCATTATAGTTAGGATCATAACTATTCCAGCAATTTGGAAATTTTCAATCGACATGTAATCTTGTAAATCACCTAACCATTCAACCCCGTAAGGTGGCTCTTCTGGTTCAGGTGGCTCAGGAATCTCGTCCTGATTATAATCCCAAAATTCATCCCTAACATGAACTCTCTCTACATTCTGTGATGGGTATGAAATTGTTGTCAATTCATTCCCTACTTCGTCAATAGGCGTCAAGACATAGTAATATGTCCTGTAAGGAGAAATACCATTGGCTTGCAATCCTGTTTGTGTGAAATTAGCTTCCTCTCCAGGTATGTTTTGCATACCACTTACGATTGGTTCGAGATACTTTATGTCTATATCTGCGGGTTTTTGTTCAAAGCGATAAAGATTCCAAGTCAAATTACCGCCAGGTTCATGTTCAGGCCATGTCCATGAAAGATTTACTTCGTAGCATTTATCCCAATCTAAGTAGACCTCGTGACAAGAAGAATCATTTGTGAAAATCGTTGTACTTCTGAAATTAGAGACCTCTGCAATTGGGTCTATTGCATCACCGCAAGTAAGGCCAGGTTGTCCGTTATTAAGTGTGACTTTTCCACTCAAATAATCGGGCTCTCCAGCCCTATCGATTGGGATTAATACATATGATGAACAAATCCCAGTGGCAAGTGTTCTGTTGTCTGTCCAAGATGTTTCTTCTCCCGCAAGTTCAACAGAAAATGAGTCTCGTAAAAACCCGTTCCAAATGAACTCATTAGAGACTTCATCTGGGTCTGGGAAATATGTGGATGAAGTTGAGGGGCTTGTAAGTCTGTATATCTGCCAACCACCGAAATATGGGTTGTCCAAATCGCCAGTTGCATTCCAGTCTATTCTCATTTTCCCGTCTGGTAGAAGAGTTATCTCTGGGTTTGACAAGTTTATATCTGGAGATGGCAATACACCAGTAATTAGTAAATCCATATTCTCAAGAAGGTGAACTCTGACGGTGTGATTGTCAATTAATTGGAAATAATTACCACCAGTAAGTGGGTCCCAATCGGGCTGTTCATAATCAACTAATTGCCGTATAGCAATACTTTCCCTGGGTATATTATCTGGAATTATTTTGGATATATTTATGTCAAATTCCATCCATTCCATGCCTGCAGTAGGCTCTTCTGTCGTTGGAATTACGTCGACTGACATTCTAATTAGAGCCTCTAATCCTGTTCCTGCTCCGTATTTTAACCCTTGAATTGGATACTCATAATCAACAACTCCTGTAGCATGTGTTTTAGTGACAGCACTTCCCGAAAGCCAATCACCTGCAGAGATAAATGAATTATTGAATACAGTGATAGAAGTAGTTGCAGTCTCTACATTGTTTAGTGAGTCACGAACTCTGACTGAGATATAATGGTCTCCAAGGCCTATTTCGGAAGCAGGACTGGTTAATTCTTGACCATAGCCAAGGTTGGATATACCTGAATGCCACCAAGAGAAATTAAGCGGTGAAGCAGCAACTGGAGAAATTCTTGCGTTGAGGGTAATATTGTCTGCTGTATTGTAAGTGCCAAGGAAGTTTGATTGGTCGATAATTGGATTTATATCTGAGATCACCACTTGTGTCTGCGCAGTTAGAGAATTATCTGCTGGCTTGGCATCGATTCCTTCGTTCATTGCCTCGCTTATTGTTACTTTGAGTGATTTGTCTCCTAAACGGTTTAAATCAAAAATGCAGATGAAGAAATCGCCGGGTTTTATCTCAGTTGGCCTGCAGTCTTCGGTAGATTCTTCCTCACCTTGTAAATCTGAAACTATAAATCTTACAAGCGGACTTGATACAGAATGGTTGCCAAGGTTGGATATTTTTGCTGAAACACTATCGTTACCATAATAGTAATCAGAAGACGAGGGTGCATATCTAGGATACATTGAGGTTACTTGTAAATCTACGGTATCATCAAATGTTACATTAATTTCCTGCAAATCGTTGAAACTGTTCATGTCTCCTGATTCGGAACCATTTGATCCCATTATGCCGAAAATAAGAGAATAAGTGCCTTCTTGGTCGAAGTTTACTGGCGGCAAATCTCTAGTAAACTGCGATGTTCCTGAATTTGGTAAATCGGAATATGTAATTGTGGAATTAGCTCTTTCAACACCAAACGTATCGACCAACTTCCAACCTATATCTGCTTCTAGATTACAACTGGGGCAAGAACTTACAGTTCCTTGTAATTCCATTGTATAATCAGTATCAGTGTTGAGTATGGGTTCTCCTTGATAGACAGCGACGTCATCGAGTTGTGAAATTATGTTTTGTGGTTCAATAATGGCATCTACAAGATTTCTTTCAAGTGAAAAAGTGAACATCAAAATATCGTTAGTATTATTGAAATCATTTTCATCAAACCTGTAAACCATTGTGAAAAGTCCTTCGTCTCCATTTGGAAAATACTTGTCACTCATTGTATGAACAGTCTCATCTCCGATTTGAAGAGATTCTATATATCCATTACCAAGTTCCTCTCTTTGATTGTAACAATCTATTTCACTCTGCACGCCTTCACAAACAAACCATTCAATTTCTCTTGGTTGTGAATTGAAATAGAATCCAGTATTGGTTACTTTTACTTCAATTGTAACAGGATCCCATGAGGAATAATGCCCACCAGGAATTGGAGATATAGATTCAGTTATTTCATAGTCTCCATTTACCGATGCGGTCGCGGTCGGACTGAGCATAATTGCACCGAGTGAAGATAGTACCAATATGCCAACTAAGGACAAACTCTTCTTGGAAGAGTGGTTGTTGGATACAGCATGCGCGCTGGACATCATGTTGTCCTACCATCCGTGCTTCAAATAGCAATCGGTGAACTAAGTCTATTTTCGTCTAATTGTAGGCATTGTGGTATAATGCAGCGACATGCTCATGACCATTCTTTACCTCCCCGCTAATATGCTGGGGGGTAGTTGCAGCCGAAATACCGTCCAGAATGACGAGGATGGAGTAGTTGCTGTCGTCGAATTCTTGTCTGCATTTACCCTCTTTTTGATGATCTTGACAGCATTTATGTCGCTTGCTCAATTAGAACTTGGAAGTAATGACCCATATTCGGATTTAATCGACAGGTCTGCTGTTGACGGCCTTGATAGGCTAACTAATGGGGAAGGATGGTTTGTCCCATACAATGATGGAGTTAGAGACCAGACAAATTCTACTAAAGATTGGCACCAGATTCCAGTAGTCAGCCTATACGAAGGAGTTTTACAACCAGGTATAGTTAGTAATGGAGTGCTTGACTTGGATAGAGTAGAAGCTCTATCTAACGTTAGTATTGAGGCGATGACAGGAGGGCTTGGTCTATCAGATGACTTACAGGTCAGATTATTGATTCAAGTTGAAGAGTCCAACGATTCAAGTCGAATCGGTGAAGTTCTATTCGACGGCGGATCTGACCGTTCAACTGCAACTACTTCCTCTGTTGCAAGTAGGTCATTCATTAGTGGCAATGAGGTTATTTCAGTAAGTCTTGAGGTGCATGATGGCGCTAAAGCCCCTAAGGTATTACGGATTACTGAGGTTTCACCGAGACCTTCGGGTGGCTCACCAGAGTGGATTGAGGTCAGTAATTACAACGACTTCGCCTTATCTTTGAAGGGTTGGTCCTTTGAGAGGATTGGAACTGAAGGCTCAAGCGATTATCTCTACAAAGATGGAGTTGTACCCGGTGGAGGGCTTGTGCTATTCAGTGGCGACCCTGCATCTCAAGTCAGAGGTAATGCTAGCGTAGTATACGATTTAGGCTCGACAGGTTTCCTTGGAGTTGGATCAGTTAGTGGTTTAGATGACAATTCGGGCAGGCTTCAGTTACTATTTGCAGAAGAGGACGAAGGGCAAGGCACTCAAGTTTGTAGGGTTGAATGGAATCCATCAACTGGAATCTTGCTTGATAATACTCTTGTTTGGAGCGGTGGGCCTCCAAATCAAGCATCATCTTGGAACCTTTCCAATTCACCTACTCCGGGCGAAGTGTGATTGATTTTGGCGTATCGTTCATTTAGGTAGATTGATTCGGATGGACGTTACCCATGCAGCCGGCAACAGTTTACACTCGCGACCGTTGTATTACGGGTATACATGGAATGGATGAGATTCTGAGGGGTGGAATACCTTATGGTTCCACAGTTCTTGCTGCTGGGACTTGTGGTTCCGGAAAAACTACTCTAGGTATGGAATTCCTAGTTCGCGGCGCATTAGCGGGTGAAGCATGCGCTCACTTTACTGCTACTGAGCCAAGTGTTAAGTTGCTTGAAAACATTAGGCAATACGCTTTCTTTGACATGAATATGATAGACAGTGGTCTTATCAACGTATTCGATATGGATGTTTTGTATTCATGGCTTGGCTTAGACAAGTCAACCTTTGACTTGGAAGACGTTCACGCTTTAATCAAAGCAATTGTGGATATCGTGAACACAATTGGTGTAACAAGACTAGTAATAGACTCGGTTACAACTCTTTGTTACAAGATTAAAAGTGAACAGCTTATCAGAGATTTCTTGTTTACTTTAGGAAAGAAATTAGCAACACTAGGTTGCACAACAATTCTAATTTCTGAAATTACATCTGCAACCGCAAATGCTCACTGGTCTTCTTTCGGTGTAGAAGAAGCCATTGCAGATGGAATCATCGTGATGGGCGACGTAGAAAGGATGGGCCATTTACTGAGGTTCTTACAAGTTGTAAAGATGAGAGGAACAGCACATAGTAGAGCCAAGCATGCTATTGAATTAACTCCTCTTGGAGTAATGCTAACGCCAATGCTGAAATGGGGTGCTGTGAGTGACAAAACCAATCGATGGGGGTGATGGAAATGTTTGAGTTAGACCAAAGAATTGCAGAACAACTTACTGAGGTAAGTCTGAACTCATCAATACAAGTTCGCTGTGGTAACTCAAATGCGTTCATGGTAACAGCCTCAACTATGATTCCACTCATGCAGATGTTCGAAATGGGTGGCGTTTACATTTGTGCTACACGAGGTGCGGTTGAAATTATTGAGGCATTTGAGGCTATAGGGGTAGATGTGTCAAACATTGAATTCGTAGACTTAGTTTCATCAGGAATTCTTGGTGGCACAGAGGTGCCTTACAACAATATTACATTCGTGGATAGTCCTATTATGCTCGAAAGTGTTCTTCTCAGAACTCTTTACATTCTCAGGATTTCAAATAGTGAGAGAAACTTTGTTCTGATCGATTCTGTAAATGCGCTTGCAATTTACAATGAAGAGAGAATGTTAGCAGAGTATCTGCACACTTTCATCAACACCTTCCGCCAAAGAGAGGTCCTATCTGTTATACTGAATATTCCAGACCAGGTTCCACCAACCGTATTATCAAATCTTGACCTGTATTGCACTGACCTGATCGATCGTGGACAGGTAGTTATTCACTGAGGAGTTGATTAGATGAGTAAGCAAATCAAATTCAGTCCTGAAGACGAAGAATTTTTTGGAAGCGTAGGAAGTTTTGGCGTTCCCAAGTTCGATAATGCAATGAATGGGGGAGTTCCTAGGGGATTCCTTGTAGTTGGCTTTACTGAGACTGGATCTGGTTCTGAGTTATTCGCAAAGCAATTGACCTCTCCTGCTGAAGAGCCGGATAACACTATTCTAATCTCTACAAACGAAAGCCAGTTAGAGATTTCAAGAGTATTCAGCAAATACAAATGGCCAACTGACATTGCTGTCAGAACACTTGGAGAAGAGTATAACGCTAGAGTTCTAGAAAAGGAACTGCTTGCAAGTCGCTATCGTCTTGAAGGATTCAAGTTGCCAGATATCCAGCGTCTTGCTCAAACTAGATTCGTTGACGATAATACACAAGATTTCCTAACCGAGATGACTAATGAAATCATGGCGATGGGTCCATACTTCCGTGCGGTTATCGATTCTCTTGATTTCTTTATGCAAAGAGAAGACCCAAGCCGTGTTGTTGCTATGCTTAGAATGATGCAGGCGCACACTCAAATTCACAGAGGAATCTTGTTCGTAACTGTATCTAATGACACAATCACTCCAGCTATCAAGCAGGAAATGGCTGCTATTGCAGACATGGTTTGTGATTTCAAGGTTAGAACAATTGGTTCTGATTTCGAAACTTCGATGATTGTATCCAAGTTTAGAAACGCTCCAGAAAACCTGTCTATTATGGTTTACAGAGTTACACCTGAAGAAGGAATTACTCCAGAAACTGTCGAGCGTATCGCTTGACGTCCACAACACGTTGTAATACGTGGTATCGCATCCAAAGCAATTGATTTTGAATGTCTGGCCAACACTTAAAAATATGCTCTGTGAGGACCTAAAGAGAAAATGCAGGGCTCGTCGCGAGAGGATATACTAGCTAAGGCTAGCGCTATGGGTTTAGAATTAAGTGCAGATGGAAAGTCTTGGGTTCCGGTTAAAAAACCCGAACAAAAAGCACTTCCAGAGGATAAAAAAGTCAAGATACGGATAACGGATCAGCCAGTTCCAGGTTGGTTAAAATGGACTGTAAGGTTAACCGTAATTGGAGTGATAATCTCTGTCATATTGTATGCAATAGCGACTTTAGCAGTCATATTTTTGCTAGCATCTTTTTTTAGTATGTTTTAGGTGAACACAGGCTGTTTTTGCATCAAAAATATTCGGAACCAATTTACTTTTAATCAAATAAAATGACTCATGATAATTCATTCCAGTAATCCTGTATCATTTCTTTATCTTTGACACCTGACATACTATTCTCAATAAAACCCTCACTGTTTACAAAAAACATTGTTGGAATTCCTGTCACATCGAGAGACTGCGAAAGTGGGGGTGCGTGGATAAAAGGGTGCGATAAATTTCGTTCAAGTAAGAATTAGGCATGAGATCTATTCTAACTATCGGTATTTTTTACTTAATTTTTCACCCGACACCCATGCGAATTGAATATAGTTAAATCAAACCAAATCATCAAACTGATAATGGGGCGTATAAGAAGACTCCTCTTCGGCAATAAGGAAGAGGATGTAGGCGTCCTGAAGGATAAATACGGCTTATCTCCATCACAATATATTGCATTGCCAAATGGAGTAAATCTTCATTTTCGAGATGAGGGTGACCCTAAAGCACCTCCAATCGTCTTTGTTCATGGACATACTGAAGATTTGCACACTTGGAACAAACTCGTGAATGAACTAGTTGTGAATTACAGAGTGATCAGATTTGATTTACGCAGACATGGTCTGACAGGTCCGGCACAAGATAACGAATACAAGATTGAGAATTATGTTACAGATTTGTCATTGTTAATACAGCACCTTGAAATAGACAATTTCATTCTAGTTGGCCACTCTATGGGTGGGCGAATATCACTGAAATACACTATCGAAAATCTTGAGAGAGTCAACGGCCTAGTTCTACTGTGTTCAAGTGGCGCTCCACGCGAGGAAAAGACCTCGCCGCCAATGGCCCTTAGGCTAATGAAAAATCCACTTGGACGTGCCTTAATCAAACGACTTTGGTCTAGAAAGATGGCGAAAAACTCCCTGATGGATATGGTATTTGATGGAACGTTAATTACAGACGAAGAAATAGATAGAATGTGGGATTTTTCGAAATATCCGGGTAGCATGAATGCAATGTTTAGAGAATTTGCAGAAACATGGGCGGATTTCAATTCTGCAGAAATCGAGCAACTCTCCACGAATACTCTGCTAATTTGGGGAGAAGAAGATACAATTTGCCCAATTAGTATGGGTGAATGGTATGATTCTAAGTTAGCCAACTCTGTTATGGTGAGGTTGCCAAATATTGGCCATATACCTCAGTTTGAATGTCCAGACAAATGTTTGGAAGAAATATCGTCTTGGCTTGAAACTCTATCATGAAAATGGAATCACATTTTCAATATGCGTGAACTTACTACAGATCATGTTCATGGCTACACTTTGAATGGAATGATTACTCGGGCTTGTTGGCTTTGAATCTGCTAGACATTCCAGGGAATAGAAGTCTTGCTTTCACATCTTTGAATCCAACCTCTTTCATCACTCCTTTGTAATAGGAGTGTGTACCATAATGCGTGTAGGTTCTTGCAAGCCATTTCCATGGATGGTTTGGGTCCTTGGTGACAATTCTAGCAACCCACTGCACGAATGTAGCCATGTATATCCTGCCAAACAAACCGTGTAGCCAATTCGCTTTTCCAGCGTCACAAATTACCAACTGGCCGCCAGGTTTGAGGACTCTGAATATTTCTTCCAAACCCTTCTTTTTATCTTTGAAGTCTCTGAAAGAGAACAAACAAAACACTCTGTCAAAGGTGTTGTCAGGAAGTGGTATTTCTTCAGCGATTGCCTCGACATAGTTTGCTTGTGATTCGCCTCTTTCCTTTCTTGCCTTGTCTACGCGTTTTTTACACACCTTAAGCATCTCAGCGCTTGGATCTAAACAAGTTAAGTCCATGCCAACAATGTCGACTGCAAAAGAACCAGGGCCGCAACCAACTTCGAGAATCTTCATGCCGGGTTTAGCATGTTTTCTGACATGCTTCCGCATCCCTTTATCGAAACCGAGGGTCATGATTTTGTTTACTCTATCATAGACTGGGATTGTTGCCTCAAGCTGCCTTTCTAATTCTGTCCATGCTTCGTCATCGATACCTGACGGGTCGAAGCCTCCAGTGCTAGAGCGGTCGGACATGATTCGGGGGAATGGGTTTGGGTTTTCACGGTTTGGTGAGATTGCTTTCGATTTTGGATTAGCATCTTATGAGAAATCGACCACATTGGTTATCTACCGGTTGTAACTCGCCAAACTCACCAAGGGTGTTAGTATGGGTATGGAGAGCGTACTTCAGAGCATAAAAGATGCAGAAGAATCTGCACTTGCAAAAATCGCAGCTTCAAAAGAAGAAGCAGCCAAGATTGTTGCAGATGCACGCAAAGAGGCCTCTGAAATCATCCAAGGTGCTCAGGATGGAGCAGTCAGTTCAACTGTATCAACTCTTGACTCTGCAAGAAACAAAGCAGGCAAGGAAGCAGAAGGTGTTCAGGCTGAGGGTGCAAAGGCTGTTGAAGGAATTCAAAGTTCTGCGAAAGACCGCAGAGATAAAGCAGTCAAGATCATAATCGATTCATTAATGTCCAACTGAGGTGAATTAAATGTTTAGCACAGTTCAAATGTCCCGTCTAATCATGGCGGGTCCAAGCAGCAACCTCGATGAAGTGTTGCGCTTATGTGCTAACCTTGGTAATGTTCACATCAAGCCATATTCCGGAGACACGGAGGGCATAACAGTAGGTGTTCCTCATCCAGATGCAGACGAGATTTCAGCGACTCTCGCTAAGGTTCGTGCAGCGATTGCAGTCCTAAAGTGCTCTAATAAATCAGGCCCTGTTAGCGCAAAAGCAGTTGCTAATGCATTGGACAACTCATTTGGAGATAAGATTGATTCCATTACTGAAACAATAGCTGCTAAAGCGGATGCTACAGCTGAAATTTCCAAACTACAAGAAAGAGTAGAAATCCTAACCAAGATTTCTCCGCTAAATATTCCTCTAGAATTGATGACAGATATTTCTGCAATTGACGTATATCTTGGTGAAACCAGTAAAGCCGGTAAAGCCAAGCAGGTATTTGGTGAATTGAAAAACAGAATCGAAATGCACGTTTCTTCTAACATAATAGCAGTCGCTTGCCAAGGTAAGGATGCTGCTGAAGTTCAGATGGCAATGCAAGAACTAGGTGCAAAATCAATCCAAATACCAAGTGGTAAAGGAAAGCCTTCTCAATTGCTCAATGAGGCTCACAAAGCGATCGCAGAACACGAATCTACTGTTCAAACATGCGAGTCAAAAATGAACCATTGGAACCGGGAAAATGGTAGGATGCTTTTGGCTGTTCAAGAACATCTTGAAAGAGAGTCAGATATCCTAACTGGACACACTCTTTGTGCAACAAGTTCTCATGCATTCGCTCTAGAGGCTTGGGTTCCATCCAGTGAAGCAGATTCTGCTAGAAGCGTTTTGTCAAAGGTATCTTCGCATTTGACGATTGAAGAGTTTGTAGAAAGTCACGGTCATGGCCATGATGACCATCATCACGAGCCAGATTACCCGCCAGTGGAATACGATACAATTCCAGCAACCAGGCACGCATCTTTGCTAACAAGCCTTGTTGGACGACCCAAGTATGGTTCCTTTGACCCAACTAGCATGCTGGCATTTACATTCCCAATATTCTACGGTTTGATTTTGGGTGACGCTGGTTATGGTTTGGTAATCATGCTCCTCGCACTATTGCTAAAGTCAAAGATTGGTCATGACCCAGCAGGAAAGGTCGCATCAAGAATCTTGATGAACATGGGAATTGCTACATTCATTGTAGGTGTATTAACTGCAGAAGCATTTGGTTTCGTCATAGAAAAGTGGGATGCATTCGTGTGGTTGTATGAGCCGATGTACAGTTCTACCAAGTATATTCTAGAAGATACTGTGTTCGTAGAATGGTTTGGTTTATCTCACACATATCTGCCGTTCCATCGTGCTGGTGGAGCATTGACAGACTACATTCTGCTGTCAATTTACCTTGGGTGTGCACACTTGTTAATCGGTTTCATAATCGGATTCTACAATGTATTCAAGGCTCATGGCCCAGTTGCAGCATTCTTCGAGAAAGGTTCCTGGATTCTAATCTTAGTAGGTGGCTCCGCACACGTCTTGAGATTCATCACCGATGCAAACTACGGCACTTTCGAAGGCTCAATATGGTCAATGATGGTCATAGTCGGTGTTATCTGCTTGATTTACGGCCTAGCAGTTTACGAGAAATTCGGCTGGCTTGGTGGAGCAATTATGGGTCCTATCGAAACATTTGGTTTACTCGCAAATACACTGTCATACTTGCGTATCATGGCAGTAGGTGTAGCCGGTGTTAAGATCGCTGAAATCGGTAATGAAATGGGCTTCCACAGCATGGCTGATGCGATTTCCTCAGGAGAGTATCTCTCTGCAGTTCTATTCTTTGTAATATGGATAGGTGTCCAAGTGTTTGCATTAGCGCTTGGACTATTGTCACCAAGTATTCACGCAATCCGTCTGCACTTCGTTGAGTGGATGGGTAAGTTCTACGACGGTTCCGGTGAAGAATTCTCACCGCTTGGAGGCCGTCCTCTCCACGTGGAGGGTCACACATCATAGTCCAAATGGACAAAATAGGAGGTAAAAAATATGAAGAAAATGAGTATGAAATTGAGCCTGAGACTACTACTGGTTCTCATGAGCATCACTATGCTAGCACAAGGTGTCCTTGCTGCGGTAACAGATGCTGATGGAAATTATGACGACTGGGGTAAGTACATGGGTGCAGGTATTGCTTTGGGACTAGCTGGCCTAGGTGCTGGTTATTCACAGGGTAGCATTGGAAGCGCAGCTGTTGGTATGCTAGCAGAAGACGGTTCCAAGTTCGGACCTGCTCTAATTTTCACAGCTCTGCCAGAATCAATCGTTATTCTAGGCGCACTACCACTGTTCCTATGAGCAGAACCGTCTGAAATCAAGAAATATGATTTCTTGAGATTCAGACTTGAGGTGAAAGAATGACGTTAGACCAACTCGCAAAGGATATTTCTGCTTCAGCCGAAGCAGAAGCTAAGGCTACCATCGCGGCAGCCAAAGAAGAAGCGAAAACCATACTTGCTGAGGCAAATGAACGTGCAAGTTCCATTGGGAGCGATGCATCGTTCAAGGCAAATAAGGAAGCAGACCAAATCGCAAAAGAGATGGTTGCATCCGCTCGTCAAGCCAATCAAAAAGATGTCCTGGTTGCTAAAAATGCTGAGTTAAAAGCAACATTAGCAAGTGCTTGTGCACAACTAGGGGATGCAAGTCTTGCTGGACGTGCAAGTCTCTTGAAGAGTCTTGTAAAGAAAGCAGGTACTATCAGCCAAGGAAAAATGGTTTTGCGCCCAACAAAAATCGACAGATCTGCCCTTTCGGATGCCGCTAAGGATTACAAGATGGGAGAGGATGTAGAAGGATTGGGCGGCTTCATACTAGAAGCCGAGGATGGAACACTCTCATTCGACTTGACTTTCGACACACTATTGAAAGAAGCTTGGGTTGAACAGAGAGCAGCGGTTAATGAGACCCTATTTGGATAATTAAGGAGTCGATTAAATGGCAATCTTCGGAAATAACACTGCTTACGTAGCAGCACGTGCAAAGTCACGTAAGTCCAACTTAATGGACAGGACAAGGCTACGTCAGTTAATCCAACAAACACCAGACCAATTAACAGTAGCAGTAGCAGATAATGGCTACAGGACTGAGATTGACCTCTATGCTGGGCACTTCACAGGAGGAGACCTAGTCGAGGCAGCACTAACTCACAACCTGCAATCAGAATTGTCAAAAATACTGAATTTGTGTAATGGGAAAGTTAGAGGTATCGTAGAGATTTACACTAACAGATTCCAGTATCATAATGCAAAAGTTGTACTTCGTGCTGTTGAAAACGAGGTTGATGTGAAGAAAGTATCCCACTCTATTCTTCCAGAAGAGAGTGAGATTAACATTCCTTGGCTTAAGATCATAGAAGAGTCAAACACAATTCGTGATGCTGTTGAACAAATGCGCCGCCTTCCATTTGGAAAGGCACTACTGGCATTGGGTGAGGAAGAAGGATTACAAAAGTACGAAGATGAACTAGACCGACACTATTTCAAGAAATCCTTAGGATTGTTGCAAAGTGGTTCTCCAGATATTAGAATTCTAAAGAATCATCTTTGCTCAGAAATTGATCATCGCAACATAATAAACATACTCGAAGGACAGGCTTTCGGCCTTACTGGAGAGGAAATCACAGAGGCGCTCATCCCTGGTGGCCGCCTAATTTCGGAAAGGAACTTTTCTCAGGCCACTAGTGGCCGGGATGGTCTCCTTGATGTGCTACGCTTGTCGAGTAAATTCGACTCCGATGGATTCCAAAATGTCATCTCTGAATCTGATGAAAAGAGAACGTTGGACCCCGTCATCACTTGGTTGCGTGAATTAGAGCACGCCCAAATGCAGCGTATGAGTTACCTCCATCCGATTTCTGCTTTGCCTGTAATACACTATGTTTCGGCAAAGATCCAAGAAATCGAGGATCTACGTTTCATTGTCAGAGGCCGAATGGCTGGATTGTCAACCGAAGTGTTGGAGGGTCACGTACTCTGAGGTGATATGAATGGAAATCGCAGTTGTAGGCAGTCCCGAGTTCACACTCGGATTCCAATTGGCTGGCATTAGCACATTATACAATCCTGAAGGCGAGGATGAAACATCCAAAGTCTTCAGAGATCTACTAACAACAAAGGGCGTGGGAATTGTGGTCGTCGACTCCGCAGTTCTGTCAGCCCTCCCAGAGCGTCTTCGTGACAGACTCTCGGAAAGTGTAACCCCAACAGTACTAGGAATTGGTACTGAAGAGGACACAACCCTTCGCGAAACAATTCGCAAGGCAATAGGAGTTGATTTGTGGAAGTGATTCCAACCAAATCCAAGGAGGAAGAGGAAATGAGCAATGAAGGAGTAATCTACCGAATTTCTGGACCGGTTGTAACAGCAACTGGAATGGAAGCGGGAATGTATGATGTGGTTCGTGTAGGACACGAAGGTCTCATGGGTGAGGTCATCGAATTACACGGCGATAAAGCAGTTATTCAGGTGTACGAAGATACGAGTGGTATTCGCCCAGGCGAACCAGTATTGAACACACGTGAAACACTATCTGTCGCACTAGGACCTGGACTGTTAACCCAAATTTACGATGGTATTCAGCGACCGCTGGCTACATTGGAAGAAGTAATGGGTGTATTCATCACAAGAGGTGTTGATGCAGACGGATTCGATATGGAAAAGAAGTGGAAGTTTGAAGCTACAGTTTCCAAGGGCGATGAAGTGGTAAGTGGACAAGTAATCGGTACCGTTCAAGAAACCGAAACAATCGTTCACAAGATTATGGTTCCACCTGGAAAGGGTGGAGTCGTAAAGGCGATCTCTTCTGGAGAATATAACGTAACTGAAGACGTTTGCACTCTAGAAGACGGCACAACAATGCAGATGATGCAGAAGTGGCCGGTAAGAACTCCTCGTCCTTACCAGCAGAAGTATGCACCTGATACACCACTAATTACCGGTATGCGCATTCTTGACTTCCTCTTCCCTCTAGCTAAGGGTGGTGCAGCAGGTATTCCAGGACCATTCGGTTCAGGAAAGACGGTTACTCAGCAATCACTAGCGAAGTACTCCGACGCACAGATTGTTGTTTACATCGGTTGTGGAGAGCGTGGAAACGAAATGACAGAAGTTCTTGACGAATTCCCTCACCTAATCGATCCAAACACTGGAAAGCCTCTGATGAACAGAACGGTCATGATTGCAAATACATCCAACATGCCTGTAGCTGCTCGTGAGGCTTCTGTATATACTGGAATTACCATTGCGGAATACTTCCGTGACATGGGATACGACGTTGCTTTGATGGCGGATTCAACAAGTCGCTGGGCTGAAGCAATGCGTGAAATTTCATCTCGTCTAGAAGAGATGCCTGGTGAAGAAGGATACCCTGCTTACCTATCAAGCAGGATTGCGGAGTTCTATGAGCGTGCTGGACGTGTTCAGACCCTAAACGGCGATGATGGCTCAGTTACGGTTATTGGAGCGGTATCACCACCTGGTGGTGACATCTCTGAACCAGTTTCACAGGGAACTCTACGTATCGTTAAGGTATTCTGGGGACTTGATGCAGGATTGGCTCGTCAGAGACACTTCCCTGCTATCAATTGGTTAGGCTCTTACAGCCTTTACCCACCTTCTCTCGACCAGTGGTTCCGTGACAACATTGCACAGGATTACCCTGAAATCAGGACAGCAATCAGTGGTTTACTTCAGATAGAAGCTGAATTGCAAGAGATTGTCCAGTTGGTCGGTTCTGATGCACTACCGGTCGATCAGCAATTGACACTTGAAGTAGCACGTATGATTCGTGAGTACTTCCTACAACAGAACGGTTTCCACGAAGTTGACGCATTCTGTTCAGTTGACCTACACTACAAGATGGCTAAGGCGATCTTGACATTCCAGGAGTCTGCAAAGAGTGCAATGGCTGCTGGAGCAGAACTCCAAGATGTTGTGAATGTCTCTGCAAGGACAGATTTGATGCGTGGTCGTTTCGAATCAACTTACAAGGATGAAATCGACGGACTTGTTGACAAAATGAATGAAGAAATCGCCGCAGCGATTGAGGAGAACTAGGAGGAATAGAAATGTCTGGAAAGGAATATCGAACCATCACTGACGTCAAGGGGCCTCTGGTCTTTTTGAACAAAACAGAACCTGTAGCATTTGGTGAAATCGTACAACTAAGATTGAACGATGGCACAATGAAGAACGGACAGGTGCTTGATACATCTGACGAATTAGTTGTCGTTCAGGTTTTCGAAGGAACTGCTGGTGTTGACCTAAATACCGGTGTTAAATTCATGGGAGACGTGTTCAAGTTACCAGTTTCTGATGACTTAATCGGACGTATTCTAGACGGTGCAGGACGCCCACGTGACGGCGGACCTGACATTGTTGCAGAAGAAAACGCCGATATTATTGGTGCTGCTATCAACCCATACTCTCGTCAAAGCCCTCACGATTTCATTCAAACTGGAATCAGCGCTATTGACTGTTGTACTACCCTCGTTCGTGGACAAAAGTTGCCAATTTTCTCTGCATCTGGTCTGCCACACAACGATATTGCACTGCAAATTGCTCGCCAAGCAAAGTTGAAGGATTCCGATGAGGAATTCATTGTAGTATTCTGTGCGATGGGTATCACTGCTGAAGAATTCAATTTCTTCAGAAGCGACCTTGAGAGAACTGGTGCTCTAGAAAACGCTGTATTGTTCGTTAATCTAGCGGATGACCCAGCGGTTGAGAGAATCATTACTCCACGTCTTGCTTTGACAGCTGCAGAATACCTTGCTTTCGAGAAGGACTACCACGTTCTGGTTATCTATACTGACATGACAAACTATTGTGACGCACTTCGTCAAATTGGTGCTGCTCGTGAAGAAGTTCCAGGACGTCGTGGTTACCCTGGTTACATGTATACTGACCTTGCTATGCTATACGAGCGTGCGGGAATTGTAAAGGGTAAGAAGGGAAGTATTACCCAGTTCCCGATTCTAACAATGCCTGGTGACGATATTACACACCCAATTCCGGATCTTTCTGGATATATTACAGAAGGACAGATTGTTATCTCTCGTGAACTGCACCAAGCCGGTATTTACCCGCCGATTAACGTTCTACCATCTCTATCACGTTTGATGGGTTCATGTATCGGTGCAAAGACAACACGTGAAGACCACAAGTCAGTATCCGACCAGATGTATGCTGCATACGCACAAGGTCGTGAACTACGTGGACTAGTAGCAATTGTTGGTGAAGATGCACTTAACGAGCGTGACAAGCAATTGTTAGACTTCTCAGGTGTATTCGAAGACAAGTTCTTGCGCCAATCTCGTGACGAAGACCGTTCTATAGCAGAAACTCTCGACCTATGTTGGACTTTGATGTCTGATATTGACACCAAGTATCTGGTTCGTCTAGACCAAAAGTGGATTGAGAAGTATCACCCTGACAACAGGGAGTGAAGTTCTCGAAATGAGATTAAAATGGAGGTGAAATCACATGGCATTGGATATTAAACCAACACGCAGCGAACTGATTAACCTCAAGCGTCGTATCAAGCAGACAAAGAATGGATACAAACTACTCAAGATGAAGAGAGATGGTTTGTTTCACGAATTTAGAACACTTCTTTCTGATATGATTAAAGCAAAGAGAGAACTTACTGAATCTTACGTTTTGGCAAAATCTAGAATTGATTTGGCCAACTCTATCGAAGGTGGCCTGAAGGTTCGCTCTGCTGCAATCGCTAATTCCGCCTCTCCTGAAGTCGAAGTCGAACGAAGAAACATCATGGGTGTTGTCGTTCCCTCCGTTTCAGGAACCAATTTGAAGCAAGCATTCGGTGAAAGGTCCATCGGTTTCACAGGTTCATCACCTTATATCGATGAAGCTGCAGACTCCTTTGGTAATCTGATAGAAAGAATGGTCAAGGCTGCTGAAATGGAAGCAACGCTGAAGAGGCTGCTCGCTGAAATCGAAGCAACAAAGCGACGTGTAAACGCTCTTGAGTTCAAGGTTATACCTGAATTAGAAGAGGCCAGAGTATTCATTCAATTGAGGCTAGAAGAGATGGAAAGGGAAGAAACATTCCGTCTTAAGAGATTCAAGAATAAGTGATTTACACCCGATTCATTCATTGAGGACGGATGTGACCCAGCCAACGTTGGGAGGCTTGATTTATGTCTGAAGAAGAATTGATTCACGCGCACAAGGATTCTTGGAGTCTGCGTGAATTGATGCATAAAATCCTCTCAAGGCATTGTCACATTCTCGAAGACATTGGAGGCAGAGTTCCTACATATCTTGTCAGTGAAAAGCAAGATGAAAGCATGCATGATGCTTTGATTGACATTAACCAACATCTCAGCAAACTTGGTTACAGTGCCAGATTATACCCAGATGATCCTTGGATTCTCCAACTCATTCCAGACCCAACACGACAGTGGCCTTCGCCGAGATTTGTCGCTTCGATGTGGATTTTATCATTGCTTACAACTCTGTTAGCCGGTGAAATGTGGATGGACGGAGTTAGGCCAGAAGACGGATGGTTTGTCTCAAATATTACTCTAGATGCATTTATTGGTTATACCCTGCCATTGTTCAGTGCTCTGATAATTGCTTCTTTCGTGCAAAAGAAAATTGCAGCACAAAAAGGAGTTCATTTGCCTCATCTGTTTCCAATACCTGGTCCGGCAATGGTCTGGTGGCCGTTCGGAATACTCGGATTCGCATCCCTTCCTAGAAGCGATGCAAGATTGTGGCCAGATAGATCTTCATTGGGTGTCACCGCTCTTTCAGCACCACTTGTGATGATCCTTATGGGGATGTCATTTATTCTAATCGGGTTGAATCTAACTCCTGATATTGTGCCTCTATTATCAGCTCCTTTGGCTGTTGAACTACCTCTAATCATACAACTCATTGGGTTGAGTATGGAAGGAGAAACCGCTTTGCTGCTAAAGACATCATGGGCTCACCCCTTTACTAGAGTAGGGATGACTCTCACTTTCTTGGGTTGGGTCTCTTTACTCCCAATCCCAACATTCCCTGGGGGAAGGATTCTTATTGCTCGAATGGGAATACCTGAAGCACGTTCGGGTTCAACCCAAGTAATGCTATTGCTGGTTGTGTTACTGTTTGCATTCCTTTTCGGTGCATTTGCTGGATGGAATATCTGGGTGCCAATCGTTGCATTAATTGCTTCTTTATTGATTACCAAAGGTAGTGATCCTAGATTACCAATAGTGCTAGATGATTTCAAAGGGCTGTCTGAAGTGGATCACAGGAGACTTGGTGTGATTCTATTCTTATCATTCATGCTAGCATTACCGTCACAAATTCCATTCTACGAAGACGAATATTGGGAGGATGAAATTACTTGGGAAATAAGTGATGATAGATTGTCAATCAACGAGGGATGGTTCAATTATTCCATTACTGTAAGCAACCCCTCACTAATAACACAGGATTGGGAAATAACCTATGTCGGCGGGCTTTATGGTAACTCCACTTTATCAGAAATTGATTGTAAAACAGGAGATGTGAAATCTGAAAATACCTGTACGGGAGAAATAGAACCATTAGATGAAATTGATATTGAATTTAATTTTGAATGGAATGAGTTATGGGAAACCTCAGCTATTGATATCTCTTGGCTAATCGATGATCAAATCCTTTCTAGCAATCTTCGACCCAGCCACTCAACATATCCGATTGGTGCGTGGCAGTTTAATGGCGATTTGGATGATCCAGAATCCTGTATCGCAGTGAAATCCAAATCACAACAAGTGAATGTATCTGGTGAAACGAATTTCGCTATATGGGACAACCTAAACCCAGAAGGCAATGTCACAATAAGCGATGAATCTCAAATCTGTCTCAAGTCTTTGTCCGGTGACGATATGGCTTGGATTGCAGATATGGATTTCAATATTGATAACGTCACATTCAGAGCAGATTATTATTCTGAAAATATAGTTGCAATTTCTGAGGATGGAATTGTATTAAGTGAAGAAGAACTTTTGTTCAGTCAGTCGATATTGGCATTAAATCACGATGGCGACTGTTTAGATTTAGGAACTCCTTCACCTCCATTATTTTCACAGAATGGAACCCGAACATGGAATATGTCAATCTTGCCAGTGGCATTGAATAAATTAGAGGGGACAAATGAATCAATTGTATTGTATGCTGAGGAAAATTCGAACATAACCGATTGCAAATCAGTATACAATCCAACGACATACACCGTCTCCTATGGCCCATCCCTTATTTTGGGAACAGGCGATAATAGGACGCAAGATTGGATTGGTGCAGTAGAATTTGTTGAAGGTTTATTGGTGATTGAAAACCCAGGTGGCAATGATGTTCCTCTCAACATAGAGTTTGATGGAAATGGTCCTCAATGGAATGTTTCAAACAATATAATTCTAGAAGCAGGGCAATTGACCAATGTTTCAGCGGTAGCACCTATCTCTGGACAATCTTATTCCTGGTTAGAATTAGATGATGGCGAGGTAATTCTTCATCTTGTAAATCACGAGGTATAATCATGAGAATTGCAGTATTAGGGGCCGGTTCAATCGGCTGTTTAATCGCTGCTAAATTGGTAGAATCAGGCCATGATGTACTAGTTCATGCTAGAGGTGAACATGGAGCGATATTGGCGGTTTCTGGCTTGAAGATTTCTGGAGAATGGGATTACAATGTAGGGCCAAATGAATGGACGGTAAGTCTAGATGAAGCAGGGATACATGAATCTCTAAGGAAATCATTTGATCAAGCAATAATAACTTGCAAAGCAAAAGATACCGCAAAACTCTGTGAAATTGCAATAGAACTTACTGACGGCCCAGTTCTATCTTTACAAAACGGACTTGGCAATTATGAGATTCTGCAAAAATACGTCTTTGAAAATTCGGCAGTCGGTGTGACCACCAATGCAGTAAAGCGAATAAGACCTGGTGAAATAGAATGGGTTGGCAAAGGAAATTTACGTCTTGGTGGGCCAAAAGGTGAAGATTTTGTTGCATCACTTGAATCTCTGAATGCAGAATACAGCGAAGATCTCTCTTCCATACTTTGGATGAAATTGTTAATCAATGTTGCAATTAATCCTTTAGCAGCTATTTGTGGAGTAAAAAATGGCGAATTGAGTTATGAGCCATTATTGTCACAGGCCGAATCTGTGATGTTAGAAGCCGCAGAAGTAGGAAGATTACTTGGAATAAATCTGCCCGATGAACAAGAACTGCTCCAAAATTTACACTCAGTATTGGAGTCAACATATGAAAATGAATGCTCTATGTTGGCAGATGTTAAAGCCGGTAAAGAAACCGAAATTGATGCTTTGTGCGGACAAGTTGTGTCTCGAGGAGAAAATCTAGGCATTCCAACTCCGTTAAACTCGATGCTATTGTCGCAGATAAAATCTATCAAATGAGGTCTTTGTTCCAGTGCAGCCCTCTGTTTTCATGCCTGTTTAATGCATCATCAGTAATGTGAGATGCTACCAAAATTAGGTTTCTCAACTCAACTAACTCTCTAGTAGGAATGCTTCTTTGCCAGATTAGGTTTACTTCATTTGAAAGTAAAATAAGCATTCTTTTTGCTCTTTCCAACCGACTAAAACTCCTAACTATTCCTACGTCGTCGGTCATAGTTTTCCTCAATGTTTCTAAATCTCTTACAAGCGGCGCGTGTTCTTCTAGTTCTTGCATGCCCTCAGCACGCCATTCTGGAACAGATTCTAGATTTTTGATTGGATTGTTAATGAAATGCTCTGAAGCTTTGTTTGCAAAAACGACGGCTTCCAATAGGCTATTCGATGCTAGTCTATTTGCTCCGTGCATGCCTGTGCATGCAACCTCTCCTATTCCATATAGCCCAGGCATAGAATTTCCATCTTCCATTAACACTCTTCCGTGAATATCTACGCTCAATCCGCCGACCATGTAGTGTGCCGCTGGAGCAACTGGTAGAGGGTCTTTGCCAAGAGAAAGTCCGAGTTTATTCAACCGACCTTCGATAGTTGGGAAATGTTCGTGCAGTTTCTCATAATCGAGATGGTCGGTGATTAACCATACATTGTCGTCTCCAGTTATCTTCATTTTTTGGTCGCATGCCCGAGCTACAATATCTCTTGTTGCAAGACTTCCATCTTCGGAGAAATCGAGTGTAAAAGAGAATGAATCAGGACTTGAATCAGTCATTCTATATTTTTCTAGTCCGGTGGAATCTAACAGGATTCCACCTTCTCCTCTAAGTGCTTCAGTTATCAAAAATGGTTTCTTATTTTGAGCCATTAATGCGGTCGGATGGAATTGGAAAAATGCCATATCTTTACTTGATGCACCTGCTCGAACCGCCATTGCCAATCCATCGCCAGTAGCAACAGATGGGTTTGTGGTTCGCTCCCACAACTGCCCACATCCTCCTGTTGCAATTAGGACCGCATCTGCTGAAATTGCTTCCATCCTTCCACTATCAAGGCACAAGCACCAAATTCCTTTGATCCCCTTCTTTGGGTTGCCGTGTTCTCTTTGAATCAAATCAACACCCAGGGTGTGAGGTCGCATTGTGATTCTTTTGCTGTTTGAAATTGCCTCGGTTAATGCCCTTTCAATTTCAGCTCCAGTGGCATCTTTTGCGTGTAAAATTCTACGGGCAGTATGTCCGCCTTCTTTGACAAAATGAAATCCATCACCTTCTTTTTCAAATTCTACTCCAACATCGAGTAAATCTCTGATTCTATCTCCGGCTTCTTCAACAACCAATCGCACAACTGCTTCATCACACATTCCGTCTCCACAGGCCAATGTATCTGCAATATGTGCTTCCTTTCCTTCGCCATCGGTTTTGTCGAGAATGCCAGCAATGCCTCCCTGTGCCCAATTAGTAGAGGAGTCCTTTGGCCTTTGTTTTGTAATGATTACAACATCGTGGCCAGCATTATCTAGGCGTAACGCAGCGAATAGTCCAGCTATTCCACTGCCGATGACCACGACACGCGACATTGTCCTCGAATAGGCCTAGAGCCTTCTACATTCAAATGTGACTGATAGATATGTGCGACATCAATAAGGAGTTTGTCTTCTAGGGTTAAGGCATGGGACTCAAGAAGAAGTTGGCTGCGTTGGTTGGCCTAGTTCTCATTGCTGTCTCAGTGGCTAATGTCGAGTTAGGGGCTTTGATGGGCCTTGAACCTCCACAAAAATTGATTTTGGCACGGATGGCAGACCCTGGTTGTAATTCTGATGAAATTCAGAAGGATTTAGATTCTGGAGATGCAAATGCCTGCGTAACTAATCCAGGCGTTTGGGATGCCCCGGACCTTTTACTGCTTGGAGAGGGCATCCTCTTGTTTTTGGCTTCATTTATGCGCTGGCCAAGAAAGGGGCGATGGGCAGTTCGTATCCGGAAAATAGCGGTAGTAGCGGGAGTCCTTCTTTGTGGAGTCGCCTTGGCGGATAGGTTTGACCAACTTCCAGGAACTTCCTCAGAGGACTTGGCTGCTCTTCTTCCATTCCCTGCACCGGGTATAGCCGTTCAAATTGGATTGTTTGCGATAGGAATTTTCCTGATTAGGGGTCCTAAGTATAAGATCCAGTTTGATAATGAAAAGAAGAACAAGCGAGAAAGGAACTACTCGCATCAAGAACTTGATTTTGCTTACCAAAGGGGTGGAGATTTGGGCTCGTTATCCAAGTCTGGAAAATTGAAAGGCGTAGCAAAATACAAGACTGTAGGTGATTTATGGGGTCACCAAGGGTTGTCTGTTTACGAAGATGCCTTTGAAGGTGGCATGAGAGATAATTTTGCGTCAGGCACTGGAAGAACTTGTCACTTGTGTAATGGTGAAGGTTGTGCTGGTTGCTCTAACAGCGGAGTTTTATCCTGAGTGGGCTACTACGGCAAAATTTGCACTGTCCAAGAATAGGCCTCTCGCGAGCGCGAGACTCGTAACCTTCAAAACCCCCCTTGCATCCTTTGGGATTTAACGTCAAGGTTTCAGTACTTTGATTGTGAGGGAAAGGGATGTATCTAAAATCACTTGAGGTTGAGAATTTTAAATCTTTCAAGGGAGAGGCTGTAATTCCATTTGATCGTGGATTTACGGCAATAACAGGACCCAATGGTTCTGGAAAATCCAACTGTGGGGATGCGGTTCAGTTTGTATTAGGGGCACGTTCAGCAAAGGTGTTGCGTGCTCAAAACTCAAAAGATCTAATTTTTAATGGCGGTAAATCAAACCGTCCAGCAAGAAATGCGAAAGTGACCTTAGTATTCGCTAACCCCACATTGACAAACGGAAGAAGGCGTCTACCTCTAGATACTGATGAAGTCAGAATGACTAGGGAGGTAAGGCTGACGAAATCCGATAATACGGTTTCAACATACCTCCTAAACGGAGAAGAAAGCAATCAGAAAGCCTTCCATCGAATTCTAGGTCAAGCGAACGCAAGACCTGACGGATACAACATTGTTCTGCAAGGAGACGTGACTAGATTGTCTAGCATGACTCCTATGGAAAGAAGAAAGGTGTTAGATTCGGTGGCTGGAGTTACATCTTACGATGATGAAATTCGTAAAGCAGAGCGCCAAAAAGGACAAGTCGAGGATTATATCGAAAGGATTTCTTTGGTAGAATCCGAACAAAAAGACCAATTGAAAAAATTGGAGAAAGAAAAGGCGGTTGCTGAGAGAGCTAGAGAGACCAAGGAAGACTTTGATGCAGCACATGTTACATTACAACAATCTCGCCATCATACTGCAAAAGCCGAAATCTCCCACCATGCGGATGAAAGAAATCGTTACCTTGCTGAAGCAGCGGACCTTGAATCTCAAGTAAAAGCGGCTGAGATCGTCCTCCTCGATTTGGATGATAGAATCGGTGAAATACAATCGCAAATTTCAGAGGCGATGGGTGGAGATAAGAGCGGATTGAACAAACAAATTGGAGATTTGCAAGTTTCTCTCGCCTTGAAACGTGACCACATCGATGAATCGGAATCAGCTGATGCTGAAGCCAAACAACAACTGGAAGAACTTGAAGAAATGATTTCAGGGGCTAAGGATGATTTGTCGGAACATGAATCAAGCCTTCTTGCTGCAAAGGAAGCATTATCTGCTAGCAAGAAAGCATTTTCAGAAACAGAGGCCATCGAAAATGAAATACGTCAATCACTAGAAAATTCAGGTGCAGCAAATGCAGCACTTTCACGAGCATTATCGGAGGCTAATGAACGATTAGATTCCTGCAGAGAATCTGTAAGTCAGGCAAAAATCGATGTAGAAAAAGTCGCAAATCAAGCAGACTTAGTTGCTGAACAACTTTCTGCAGCAGAAGAGGCTGTAGATGATGCTAAACTCGCATACGACGACCTCCAGTTGCAAGTTGAGGAACTTGGGGAATCAGATCCAGATACAGATAGGACAGCACTAGCAGAGGATTTGCGTAAAGCACAGTCTGCTGAGAAGAAATTAATTGAAAATGCAACAGCAGTAAATAATCGTCTTCAAGATTCTGAAAGAAAACTTTCTGCAGCCCGCACCGAGTTAGATAAGCGGTCAGGAAGTAATGGAATGGCTCCTGGTGCTGCAGCAGTAATGGCTGCAAGAGACAGAGGTGAACTGAAGGGCATAATTGGAACAATCTCCGAACTTTGTGCTCCAAAAGACCCTGCACATGCAGATGCTCTTGCTACTGCTGTGGGCGGAGGGATGAACTCAGTAGTTGTCGAAAATGATCAAATGGCTGCAGAGGCTATGGCTTTACTAAAGAGTAGGAACCTTGGTCGAGCAACATTCCTTCCACTCAACAAAATGCAAGCAAATCGTCCATCCGGTAAGGCAGCGATGTCAGCAAACAAGCCAGGAGTGCTAGGATTTGCTCACGAGTTGCTTGATTATGATCCAAGAATTGCTACAGCAGTAGCATATGCTCTGAGAAATACCCTTGTCGTAGACAATATTGGGACCGCTCGCAGGTTAATGGGTGGCGTCAGACTAGTAACTCTTGGTGGAGAGATAACCGAGCCTGGCGGTGCAATGATAGGTGGTAGCAAGCAGAGGATGAAGACAGGATTTGGTGGCAAGATACACGGCGCAAGTGAAGTGGAGAAACTTGTAGGCGAAGTCCAAAGGCTGTCTGTGATGGCAGAAACAGTTTCTGCAGCACTAAATCAGGCCAGAACAAAACAAAATGAAATTCGTGGTAAAATCAACTCTCTGGCAGAAGATGATCGTTCAATTAAGGTAGGGACTTTGAAGGCCGAAATTGAAATTGCATCCAAGGAATTGACAAAAGCGAAGGGTGCTGCAAGCGAATTACAAAGGCGTCTTGCAAACTTAGAATCGGAACATGTAGGAAAAGTCCAGATGCTAGAGAACGCCAAAGCGAGTTTGATTCAAGCCGAAAGTGACCGTGAGCAAGCGGAAACTGAAGTGAGCAACGCTAGCCCAGATGGAATAAGGCAAAGATTGCTGGAAGCACAATCGATGAGATTGGAAGCAGAAGGTGCGGCAAATAAGGCTCAAGTCACTCTTGACAGTGGAAAAGAAAAGGGTGATTTACTCGCTGACAGACTCGACTCTTTGACTTCTAGAGCAGATGAAATCCAAGCAGACATGGCAGGTAGAGAGAAATCTATGAAAAAGTGGAAATCCTCTATAGAAGAAGAATCTGTTCTGCTGAAGCAAAAAGAAGAGGAGCGCTCATCACTTCTTGAAGAGCACGAAGAACTCGACAACGAAAGAAAGGAATTAGTGGAGGAAAGGGCAGAGGTAAAGGCTAATGCAAATCAAAAAGCAACCTCTGCAATCAACTGTCGCTCGATGGCAGAAGATATTGCGAATAGTTTAGCTCTTAGAGAGCAGAACTTGGCCGATCTGCTAGTTGAGATGGCAGCGGAATCAATTGCTGTTGCTGATGATGATGCTGACTTGCCTAACGTAGGAGACGCACAGAAAGCAGTCAACAATCTTAGGAGAAAACTGGACAAGTTTGGTGATTTCAATATGCTAGCCATCGAGCAGTATGATGCTTGTAAGGCAAGGTTGGATGAAATGAAAGATGATTTCAAGACACTTCAACAGAGAAGAAAGCAACTTATTGACATCACTGACAAACTCGAAAGCCAAAGGAAAACGAGGTTACTTTCAACCCTCAAGGAAGTTAACAAGAATTTCAAAACGGTCTACAATAGACTTTCCAATGGTGGACGTGGGGAACTATTCCTTGAGAATTCAGAGGAACCATTCAAGGGAGGTTTGGATATGTGGGCTCAGCCTAGAGGTAAGTCGAACAAGTCTAGGTTACAGGGATTATCTGGTGGTGAGAAGTCAATGGCTTCTTTGTCACTTATCTTTGCAATACAGGACCACGATCCAAGTCCATTCTACTATTTCGATGAAGTTGACCAAAATCTGGATGTTCCAAACTCTAAACTGATCGCTACAGAATGTCGAAACAGAAGTGAAGCAGCTCAGTTCATCATGGTGACCTTACGCAAGGTTTCACTTGAGTTGGCAGACCATCACATTGGTATTACTCACGGTGGAGATGGATGCTCACGAAGAATTGTAGATTTCGATAGAGAGCGAGCCATTGAACTTGGTGCTGAAGCAGAAAAAGAAGCAAGTAATGCCGCAGAAAAGAATCATTCAAGGATTGAGGAAGCTAGAATTATTGCTAAAGAGATGCCAGAAGTTCCAGACGCACTCCCTGCTCCTAAGAGCCTAGGGGGATTACTCAAGCATATTGATTCTGAAGAACAAGAATCTGAAGCGACAGGATTTGAGAGCCTATCCGAGAGGGCAGAAGACATGTCTGAAGAAATCGAAGAGAGACAGGAGATTGTCTCGCAGTTGCTGGCTGAAAAGGATAATGAGGATTCTACAGTTGAAACAGAGGAGCAAAAGGAGGTCTGAATATGCAACAGGCTGCACTTGACGATTGGTTTCTGCGTCAAGACATTCTTGACCAGTTAATGAGTCAAGAAGAGGATGCTAGCGAAGCAGAGCGTTATGCTGATAGAATTATGCGAATCGCTCAAGAAGACAGTGCAGAGCATCAGGTCTTGACTGACCCGTTTGACAGGTCTGTCGCACTAGTCTTGTCTTTGGTCAAAGAAGAGGGAATGGATCCATGGAATATCGATCTTTCAGCATTCCTTAAACTGTTTACTCAAAGGGTAAGAAAAGAGGCATCTGGCCTTGATCTACCCGCTTGTGGACGTCTAATTCGTATGTCTTGGGAAGTATTGAATCAACAGGCATCAACTCTATTTGACAGGGTAATTGCAATGGATGTCGAAGATGAGGAAGATTTCTTTGACTTTGGTTGGGAATCAGAATACGATGATGAAGAATTTATCTTCACAACCACGATTTTAGAAGGTAATGCTGACCAACATCTACCAGCATTCTTCGGTGAAAGAATGAGGCGTGATGAAGGAAGGCCATCCACTTTGGGAGAATTGCTATCTGCATTGAAGGATGCATGTGATGAGGCAGAACTGCTCAAAGCGAAAGAAGAGTACAGGAAAGAACATGCCCAAGAATTGAAGAATATGTTGGATAATGTCGGCTCAAGAATGCACAACGAAGACATGGAGGGTGATATCCGTAGATGCTGGGCAGCAATGCGGAAAGTTACCTCAACAAAAGGAGAATCAAAGGTTCCTGTTGCTGAAGTTACAATTGAATTAGAGAAAATTTTACTCGAAACCTTCGGAGAGATTCCGGAAGGTTATGAAATTGAATCGAAAATAACCTCTTTTGTTTCAGGATTATTCCTAACACATCGTGGCTATGCATGGATTAGCCAGGACGGCCCTGAGGATCCTATAATGCTCGAAGATAGGTGGCCAAATGTCGAGACATTTGATGAAGCAACTGAATTAGCTGAGAAACTGATTGCAGATGACTATGAATCGATGAAAAGTGGTGAAACAGAATCTATGCGCCATGCTGCACGGTTAGCAGAAAGGGCTCAAGCAGCACTCGAGGAAGAAAAAGAAAGGTTAAAGCAAGAAGAAATGGCAAAAATTGCTGCCGAGTCTGAATCAGAGGATCCTGAAGATTGGTTAGTTGAGTGAGGAGTTGTTTACATGACAGAAATACCATTGGAAACATTACTCGAAGCAACATTGTTCAGTGCTGGGCGTTCACTTAGCATCGAAGAGTTATCTGAGAAACTTGGATATGAAGGAGATGAAATTTTAGAGTCAATGAATAATCTACAGTCCACAATAAAACGCCGCAGAGGCGGTGGTTTACAAATAGTTGAGATCGGTGGTAAATGGGCGATGGAGGTCAAGCCTGGCATCGCAGATCATCTTCCAAAGGAAACTAAGTCTGAACTACCTCCAAAATTGTTGAAAGCTGCTGCATTGATTGCTTATCATCAACCAATGCCACAATCTCGTCTTGTAGAGTTACTCGGTCAAAGAGCCTATGATCACATTAGAGAATTAGCTCAGGCAGGACTGATTGGGCGCCGAAGAGATGGCAATACGAGAAGGCTGACTACCACTAGGAGATTCTCAGAGATGTTCGGGTGCCCGCACACGGATAGAAAGAAGGTCAAAGCTTGGTTTAGAGAGATGGTGACCTCTTCGGGTATGCTGGATGGCATGGAGGGCAAACTTGCGCTTAGGGATGAAAATGATGTCGAGGGTGGCGTCCAAACTACTCTGGATATAGCAGAGGATGAATGATCACTCATTTCGAATTCTTTCTAGTGTTTCTTTGACCAACTGTTGAGTGACGGGGCCATTTTGTGAGTTTACTATAGTTGCAACTTTTTCAACCTCTTCGCCTACTGCTCCTGCGCTTACAGCCATGTTTCTTGCATGTAATTTCATGTGTCCCGCTTGAATTCCACTTGTTGCAAGTGCTCGCATTGCGCCGAGGTTTTGGGCTATGCCAGCGGCTGCCATTATTCCGGCTAGTTCTTGCGCAGATTCTACTCCTAGAATTGAAAGATTTGCTCTAGCAGCAGGGTGGACCTTTGATGCTCCTCCTACAATTCCTACTGCCATTGGAGTTTCTATGCTGCCTACCAGGTTTCCCTCGCTGTTCCTCTCCCACCTTGTCATAGATGTATATGCTCCAGTTTCAACAGAGGCCCATGCGTGACACCCTGCTTCAATTGCCCTCCAATCTTGTCCACAGGCAAGGGCAATTGCGCTTATTGCATTCATAATTCCTTTATTGTGAGTTGTAGCACGATATGGGTCTGCCATTGCAAAATGGTGTGCATCTAATATGCCCTTGATTATCTTGCTACCATTTTCTCTAGTCCCATCGTCTGAAAGTTCTTCTGGTGTGAATTCGGCAACGACTTTTGCTAATCTGTGCGTTGCTAGATTCGATAGAATCCTTAGGTGTACTCTTCCTTTGGTGATTTCTTCTATCTTTCCACTGACTAATTCAGCCATTGTGTTTACTGCATTTGCTCCCATAGCATCACGAGTGTCAACTAATAGGTGAATGACTAACATAGGGCCAGAAATAGTGTCTATTTTACGGACTTCTATGTCTTTACAGCCTCCTCCAAGTTTAATCATGGTTGAAGGTAGTGAATTACACATCGCCATCAATTCATATTTTGCGGTTAGTGTAGATTCCATCGCAAGGTCGACATCCTCTATGTCTAGAACTTGAATCTGTCCAATCATAATTGGATTATCACTATTGGTCTTGAATCCGCCCTTTTGCAGGCATCTCTTGGCCATGTTACTAGCTGCTGCTACAATGCTGGATTCTTCAACACAGAATGGAATTAGGTATGATTTTCCGTCAATGACGAAATTAGTCGCTATGCCGACAGGCAATGACATGGTTCCAATTACATTCTCAATCATTCTGTCCGCTGCTATCTCGTCTAATTCACCGTGATTGGCAAGAGCGGCTATCTCTTCACTAGATAGTGATGATAGTTCTGCAACTATTTCTCTTCTCTCTGCAACTGACAGTTTGTAGAATCCCGAAAGTCTGCTATCTCTGACTGGCATCGAATGGGTCTCCTGTGTGAGCCACTAGTAAACCCTTGATGAATAAACCGGCGATTAACGCTTTAATTAACGCGTTAACCATGCGTTAACTTTGTGTTAATTTACTGAAAAACCGACTTTTCGTGTATAGATTAACGTGTACTAACGTGCACCTAGAAAGCCTAAACATACTGAAACATCATATACTCGCTAAATCCCACTGCGTTCATGAGTGAAGAATTGCCAATTTTGGGTATACCTGCTCTAAGAAATAATCCGTTTCAAGCTAGGCCATTGGAGAAGGGCAAGTCAGACCTTCTTGTCGGCAGGGGAGAAATTAGTGCAAGATGGATTCGTTTCATCAAGGCAAGGAATGCTAGAATGATTCTGTTGATTGGCGAAAGCGGCTCAGGGCGTTCGTCTTTGCTGCGATGTGTCTCAGAGGAGACTCAAAAAAGCGTGCATCTTGACATGTTCCCCACATCGGACCATCCGCAAAAAATTCTGCATGAGATCTTCGTCTCCTTTGTTGGCTTTGAAGTCCCTTCAAGTAATCCAGAGATGGTTTCTAGGCTAGTACAAGAGACTGAAAATATGGACGGCCCCATACCACTAATATCCCTTGATTATGCCAATGTTGACGGGAAAAAATTGTCAGAAGTTCTATCCACTTTAGTTGCTGCATTAGAGAGACTAAATGCATTGGTAGTTGTCACACTCTCAACCGAACAAAGAGCTCAATGGCCAAATAATCTAGTGAATCGTTTCGATCATGCAGAAGTAATTGGTTCACTAGAAAAACCTGAAGTCAAAAAATTATGCGAATCTAGGATAGCGACTTCCTCTAATCTATCATGGGCTATGCCAGAAGAAGCCCTGGATTATGTTATGGATGCCACCTCGGGGACTCCATCAAAGGTGATGCGATTAATGCGCGATATGGTTGATGATGAGCGAGCAAACCCAAGAGAGGTGAAATACGACCAATCCATTGACGAATCAAAACATTCTGAATTAATCGATACTCCAGAAGAAGAAGCGAAAGGGGATGTAGATGATGAAGATTATATCGAAACAGGACCTATTTTCGACCTAGATCTGGAAGAACTAGAGAAAGAACCTGAGGTTATTTACATGGAAGATACTGGTTCAAGTTCTCTCCCTGTAACAGGGGCTTTTAGTGCCCTTGCTGCAAGAAACCGATTCAATAAGGACATCGCTCCTAGGTTTGACAAAACCAAAGCGAAAGCAGTTCCTAGGGAGCCAGAAGGGGTTGAAGCCAATCATTTGTGGTTGTCTGATGAACCAGATGCGGTTTTGATTCGAAATAATGCATTCTTGGTTGATGATGTTGAAAATATTGACAGTGAACAAGATTACATTGAACCGAGTGAAAATTTGCAGGCTGAAATTAAGCCCAATAATGATGTAGAAGGATTACTAGGTCAACTATTCGAAGCACTAAATGTGCCAGAAGGGCTTGGCATTGCAGATTTACTTGCTGCAATGAGAAGGCCAGTGATTGGACAAAGACAGAGTAATGCCCTTGATGTATATACTCTGAGAAGTCTGTCAAAAAATGAAGCCGTATTGGTAGAGGTCTCATCATCGAGAGAGTTATCTCCTTCTGATCCAAGATTACAGGACCGATTAAGCATTGGCAGGCCGAGGATGTCGCAGATGTGTAACCGGCTCTATAGAGCAGGAATTCTTTCTGTGCAACAGAAAGGTCGTTCTAGAATGTTCAAGTTAACCAATGATGCTAGAGCACAATTAGTGGCTTGGGGAATGATGGAGGCGAGCGCATGAGTTGGTCAGTTTCTAGGTCATATCAGTCACCAGACTTAATCTCGACAACGTGTAGTGTAGGTAATGACATCCTAATCTCATGTGGATTAGAGATTATACTACTAGACGAAGAAACCAATCAAAGATGGAAGAGATCACTTCCGTTTAGGGTACATTCAGCAGCCCATTCCTCTGGAAAAATCGGAGTATTACTAGGACATGGATTCCATCTTCTTAGGGCAAGTGATGGCTCGCAGATAGGCGAAGGAAGGTCCACAACTGGTGGATTCAGTGACATAATGGCTAGACCAGGTGGCGGATGGGTTCTATCCTGTCGTAAAGGGCAATTACACGTTTTCAACCAAGACGGTAGAGGAATCAAGCGATTAGATGTTGGAGGAGTTAGGAGATTGATTGGTTGGTTTGACCGAGAACATCTGATTTTGCAAGATGAAGATGGAAAGTTAAGATGTGCTAGATTGGCTAATGAGAATTCACAACGCCTCTTAGAAGATAGGGTATGGTCATGGGTTAGCAGCATGTCTGGAGGCAAAATATTGCTACAATCTGCAGATGGAATGCTATGGGAAGGCAGTCCTCACCCATATGGCTGGGACAGTCTTGCAACAATCGAAACAAGGTCATTGGAACCTCTTTCAGCTCACAGAGCCGGAGATGGTTGGTGGGTTCTTTCAATCGAAGGAGGATTAAACTGCATGACAGAAGATGTAGAAATAGAGTCAGGTAATGCTGACTTAGGAGATTTCCTCGTGGGTCTAGCAGCAGATACAATGGCTACGGTAAAAAGAAACGGATTGGTTAGAATCTGGAAATCTGCTGATTTGATACAGTTGAGAAGGGTTGAGATGCAAAAAATGGTTGCTGAAGCCCAGGTTGCAAGTGATTGGGAAGAGCGTAGGCGTATATTCAAGAGGGCTTGCGAGGCTGAAGACGAAGGTAGAATATCACTTGCTATTGAATTGTATGAGTCCCTTGGAAGGGCTTCGGATGTAAACAGATTGCTTGCTAGACAAAGGGGTGAATAAATGGTTGATGACAAGGTGACAGAAGAGAAGTTGAATCATTACTTGAACCTCACAAAATTGGCAAGAAAGAAAGCCACTAGGATTCCTAAGGAAGGCACTAAAGAATCGATGGAACTAGATATTTTGTTACGTATGGCAGATGATTACGCTAGTGATGCCAAGCATTTCATGGAAAGCGGAGATTATGTCAGAGCATTTGGAGCGATAAATTACGCTCATGCTTGGATCGATGCAGGTGTAAAATTACGATTGCTTGATGGCCATGGCGATGATAACTTGTTCACCCTACCTTAATCAATATTGGAATTAGTCTTCAAACCATTCTAAGGTGAGACCTACCGCTTACTTCAACCCATGAAATATTTGATTTTGATAATCTTCGTTTCAACTCAGTATCCACGGTTAAAATTGGCCAATTATTTGCGACTGCTAGTGCAAACAATTGGTCATCAGTATGCTTTCCCGAATCGATTAGTGGTTCTAGCATCTCAGCTTTTGACTCCAACATTGAAATCATCAATCTTGGGTTGTTTAGTGATTCTAATTCAGATAATACGTTAGGAATTATTGCTATGTCTTTGTAACCACAGCAATCGAGTAATGCAAGGTCGATATTGATTCCAGCCTCGATGACTGCGACCCAGCCGCAGGCATCAATCAGGACTTTTTTCATGGAAATCACTCGATAGTTCCGTGCCCAATAAGTCTCCATCGAGAGCCAACACGTCTAGATAATGAAATTCTTTGACCAATATCTGCACAAATCGGAAGACGTAATGTAAGTGTTGCTTTTCCTTTCTTTACGTTGGATATAACACCGACACTGGTTGCTGTTGCAACGTTGACCATCAGCATCTCATTTGAGCGAAGAGGCATGATCGGTGAAGCATCTTCGCCTTCTCCTGCAACCATATTTTTCATTAAATTGACATCAATGTTAACAGAATCTCTCACTTCTGGTAAATCTCCAACCTTAGCAACAACCTGACCAGAGAGGTTGTCTGCAGTAGTAATTGCGGGGTCTAGAGGCGTAGCCATTCCACACAGACCCCCTGCATGCATGTTTTCTAGGTTTAATCCCCCTCCCTGCATGCTGATAACTTTCGAGCGTATAGGCTCGTAGTGAGATTTATTTCCTTTCTCGATTTTTCTTCCAGGGCCGATTAGGATTTCATCATCAATGTTGAATTGCCCTTCAACAATACTACCGCCGATTACTCCTCCTCTCAACTTCGTTGGACGAGTACCTGGTTTGTTTATGTCGAATGAGCGTGCAACATGCATTATCGCTCTCTTGTCTTTGGAGCGGTCAGGTGTTGGTATTGTTGCCTCAATTGCTTTGATTAAGATGTCAAGATTGACATCATGGTGAGCGGATACAGGGATGATTGGAGAGTTTTCCGCGATTGTGCCACTCAAGAAATCCTTGATTTCCTTATGGGATTCTAATGCCCTTTCACGGCTCACTAAGTCGATTTTATTTTGAACAATCACGATATTTTCAATGCCTGCAATCTCTAGAGCCATTAGATGTTCTCGAGTTTGGGGTTGAGGGCAAGTCTCATTGGCTGCAACCATTAACATGGCTCCATCCATTATACTTGCACCAGTGATCATGATTGCCATGAGAGTTTCGTGACCGGGAGCGTCTACAAATGATACAACTCTCTGCAATTCAGTCACATCGTCATTTCCGCCACCAGGCCTCTTTCCGGTGACGTAGTATTCATCGTCACCAGTTTTGTAAAACGCTGTATCTGCATATCCCAGTTTGATAGAAATACCACGCTTTCTCTCTTCAGAGTGAGTATCGGTCCAAACACCAGAAAGCGCTTGGGTTAAGGTGGTCTTACCGTGGTCTACGTGTCCTACTAAACCAATGTTGACTTCAGGTTGTGCGGGAAGCTTGCGTGCCATGCTTCCCAATCCTCCATTACCTCAAGATCAGCCTCGCGGCTTCACTCACTGCTCTCTTCTTCTGCGCCGATGATGTCAGCGAGACTCTTGTTTGCAGCCTCGATTACTTTGAGATTGATTTGTCTTGTATCTTGGGTAATGGTGTTGCCACGGAAATAGCGTCGCTTGCGCATTCCATCAGGCTTGTAGCGGAATCTCTTCTTTTCTCCACCCTTAGCCTTGTGAACTAAGTTGTGCCCTTTGAAACCGGTTGATGCGGTTACCAGAACAGATTGACGAGTCCCTCCCTCGAGGTCAGACCTCATCGGTGTTCCAGTTTTGTCGGATCCACCTGTGATTTCAAGTTTGTATCCAGCTAGTGTTTTGTCTCCTTCTCCGACGAAGATACCATCGACGACGTCGCCGATTTTCTTACCTAGGAATTGGGATTGGTTGTTTCCACTAACAGCTAGGTTGTAGGAGCGTCCCCCATTGTCTGGATTTGTGTCATTGACCACTGCGACGAAAGTACCATCTGCCATGTTATCAACTCTTGAGCAGCCTGCCGACATAGGACGGGTATTTAGGCCCTTTGTGCGATAAAAAACGGATTATTAGCGACGTAGTCGGCTTGGAATTATCGTTTCGAGGCGCCTTTCCACGTCACTGGGAAGCATATGTGGCATAGAAATGTGTTGTGTTCGACCTCTTCCAACTTCAGATTTAGCAGTCTTTGTCACGACGATGTCTTCTTGAGCCAAACGCTTCAGGTGTTTCCAAAGTGTAGTGTGGCCTTTGGGCGCTTGGTCATATTCTTCACATACCACGTGGTAGAGTTTCTCAGCTTCTCCACTGGTAACTCTTTCCTCTTTCTTTAACCGTCTGCACAATCCAAGTAAAATCATCATTGCATGTGGTGGCAAATTTTCTATGTTCAATGAATCAACATTTGAAGGCATAGTTACAACTGTTCTTTGAACATCTTTGGATTCTATAATTGAGCGACCTGATGCTTCAGCACGCTTTGCAGCGCCCTCTAGCAATTCTATTGCTTGTCTCGCATCTCCTGAAGGGACAGCCGCTTGAGAAATCAAATCTAAAATCTCATCAGGACAAGTTCCAGTAACCAATCCGAGATTCATTCTTTGTTCAATTATGCTTCTTAGTCCACTTTCATCATAAGGTGGCACTCGGACATGATTTGACCTACCTACTCTTGACAGAACAGCATTCTCTAGTAAATCCAAAACCTGTTCTTGACTAATCATTATTGTTGAAAGTGTTCCAACACCTTCTCTATCTTCATCAATTCGCATCAATTTGTAGATGATGTCATCTCCTGAACGCCTGAGTAAATGATCTACTTCATCCAGTACTACTATCAGATGAGTATTACTGCTTTGCAGCATTCTTCTCAAACTTGTAAGCAACTCGCCAACACCCAATCCTCTGTCGGGGTGTCCTGGGTCTAAATCTTGGACAATTTTTTGCATCACTCTGGATGGTGTTGCAGCATTCCTGCAATTTACATGAACTTGCTTTATGTTTCTCTTATCGCTTAAATGTCGTATTATATCTTGGCAAAATCGCTTTGCTAAGACGGTTTTACCCGAACCAACAGGCCCGGTTATTACAACTCTACCTGTTCCTTCTGGGTGGGCTATACTACCGAATATTGCAGCTAATTCGCCTTGCAGGTCTTCCCTGCAAACAAGAGTTTCTGGGACGTAATCAAAACCAAAAACCTCTGGTTTGTTTAGTATTAATCCCGCTCCGATACGGTCTAGATATGAACTCATGACTACAGATGGTTATCGTCTATGGTTATTGAACTTTCAACTAGATTGCCCCTCTCAGGGTATCTCATCGAACTGATATCCAGTTTCCCACTTCTTTACTCCAAGTGCAACTTCAAGTTCAAACGGAGTGACTAGAGGTTTAGCGTATTTTACAGAATCATCAATAGCAATTCTCGGACAAGCAGTATTAACAAATGCGTCAACTGGATAGAAGTCAATCAAATCTGGACCAACGTGCTCCAAGGCAAGCAAATACCCCTTTTTACCCTGCTTTGCAAGTGTACGCTTCAACTTAAGTGCCAAACTTCTTCTCATTTGTCCTGGTTTTTCTCCGATTAGAATTGCAAAGTTTTGCGCATCTTGTATAGCCATAATCAATCCGAAGCGCTGTCTTAGAATTCTTTCAATTCTCTCAGCGCCCATCTCGCTAGCATCACCCGTGTATGGGTCAAGCATAGCAAGCGGCTTTCCTGTGTGCAAGGCAAGACCAATAGGATGGAAATCACCGCTACCTAGGAAGAGATAATGTCCAATTTCATCATCATCACCAGAGTAATTGCAGCCAAGAACTTGTCCTGGGAAGGTTAACCTTGCGCCACCAACAGGTACCTCGACTTCAAATCCAGCGTCTTCGAAACGCTTCTTGTAATCGAATACCAAATGGAGATGTTGAATGGATGCTACAAGTCCTAACTTCGCACCCTTGAGTGGAGAAATTCGGCCAACAGCGTCTAAGAATCTCTCTTGTGCTTCCTCTTCACTGAGATTTTCAATGCCGGTTTCAGCAAGCCTAGATTGAGCTATCGCTCTGTGTTGAGTAAGTATTGGGAGAACAGGATCTATGGCGGGGTCGCCATCATAGGTGACATTGATGAATTGGGTCGGCATTCCTGAATCGATATTCATTTGTGAATGACCCATATGTGCCACTAATTCTACTCCCATCATCTTCATTTTGTCATGAACTAGATCACATGCTCCATAGCATGGGTCAGCAGCAAGTATGACTTTTGCAGAGGTTTCATCTTCAATTTCGTCCATCATCTCTAGGGCCTGCATTTTCAAGCCTTCAGGAATTTGGAGAGCAACTAAACGATGGTCGTGTCCTTTTATTCTCTCGATTAACTCATCGAGTTCAAAATCGTGTCTTTCAAGGTCCATCTAATCACTCCGGTTTGTCTTATTTTCCGGAATGTGAATCAGCCTTCTGCGAGGAAATCCACGTATTCATCAGGCTCAAGGAGATTTTCCATATCCACATCGTGTGGATTTAGAATAATAATCCAACCTAGGTCATAAGGTGAATCATTCACTAGTTCTGGATTTATTTCTACTTCACCGTTAACTTCAGCAATTTGTCCAGCGAAAGGACTTGGGAAAGTCAATTTTTCTTCAGCTGTCCAAATTGAGAATAAATTCTGTTCTTCATCGACTTCGGTTTCAGCATGCGGTAGGATGACACGGAGGACTTCTCCGATGTCTGCAGCGAGGTAATCGGAGATTCCAATTACCAAGCGGTCGTCCTTTTCTTGGTACCAAAGGTGGTCCCTCGAATACTTGCGGCTGTGTGCGATGCCGAATTCCATGACTTCTTCATCCATGGTCTCAACCCTGTGGCGCCGTTAGACCAGTAATATATGAACGCACTGGAAAAGTGAATTAGTAAGGGGCATCCCTAAAATGCTCTAACCATTTGGCCCATAACATGCGCTTCGAAGAGACTGATGAGCAACAAATGATTCGTGAGATGGTGAGGGACTTCGCAGAGTCTGTGCTGCCTCCTACGATCGAGCACAGAGACGCTAATCAGATACCTCCTGCAGAGGAATGGCAGCAATTTCTAGAGTATGGACTTCAAGGAATAACAATCCCTGAAGAATACGGTGGAAATCCAGTAGATGATATTTCAGAATCAATCATAATCGAAGAGTTGGCAAGAGTAGACCCTTCTTTCGCAGTGATGTTCTGTGTTCACGTCGGTTTGTGTGCAAAAACAATCGCACTTCATGGAAACGATGAGCAGAAGTCAAAGTATCTACCTAGGCTTGCAGCGGGCGAAGTAGGCGCTTACTCACTTTCAGAAGCAGGTGCTGGTACAGATGCGGCAGCAATGGTCTGTAAGGCGAAGTTATCCGATGATGGAACTCACTACATTTTGAATGGAGAAAAGATGTGGGTAACAAACGGCGCACAAGCCCAAATTTACGTTCTATTCGCCAAGGATGTAGATCACCCAGACTATGGCACTAAGAGGCATGGCGGAACAACTGCATTCATTGTCGAACAGTCTTACGAAGGATTCACCGTTGGAAAGAAAGAAGACAAGTTGGGAATAAGATCTTCAGATACTTGCACCCTAGTTCTAGAAAACTGCAAGGTTCCAGTAGAAAACGTGCTAAAGGGGTCCGGTAAAGGATTTGCAATCGCAATGAACGCTCTAGATAATTCAAGAATTGGTATTGCAGCACAAGGATTAGGAATTGCACAGGGAGCTTATGAGGCCGCTTTGAAATACGCACATGAAAGAGAAGCATTCGGCAAACCTATCGCACATCATCAGATGATCACCACATACCTCGCAGACATGGCTACACGTATCGATGCTGCTCGTCTCCTAGTTTACAAGGCATCTTGGGCTAAAGAAGAACACTACGAGAATGGTGGTCCAAGACACACGAAAGAGGCCAGTATGGCTAAACTATACGCCGGAGATACTGCAATGTGGGTTTCCGAGAGAGCGGTTCAGGTATTGGGCGGATATGGATACACCAAAGAGTTCCCAGTAGAGCGATTCTTCAGAGATGCTAAGATTACCCAAATCTATGAGGGTACTCAAGAAGTTCAAAGAATCGTCATAGCAAGAGCGATTAAACCTTAATAATGAATCTGCTTCTAATTATTTGTTGGCTATTTGACAAATTTTCTTGGGATGTGAGGGTTTTTTTTGAGTAAAATACCTTGGAAGTCCCAAGTAATCATTAAAGAATAAATTATTTTGGAAAAATCATGTCAAATAAGGTTAGTCCCACGTTTTTAGTTTTGATTTTATTAGTATCTCTGATTCCAATATCACTTACAAATTCACCATCTGAATCTAGTAATTTATCGGAATCCAATTCCAAGTTTGCTCCTGAGGCTTGGATTCAGGATTGGGATGTCTATGTTAATGAGGATTTAACATTACACTCAAATCATAAAACCATATACACTGATGGGAGTTATGGATATGACGATGTCGGAAATTTTTACTTTGCTTACCAAGATGATAATGTAGATTTATCAACAGGATCTGACGTATTCGAAACAAATGGTCGTGGAATATACGTACACAAGATTAGCCCGAATGGAGATTTACTTTGGAGTGAAAGAATTACCAACAGTAGAAATGATTGCGACCATTGGAATAGAAATGAATGCAGATTAATGGGGTTGCATGTTACTGGTGTTGACACATTCTATCTCGTTTGGCAGACATATCATACAGTCACCTGGATGTTGAGTGACGATGTAGAGATAGATACTTCCGGCCATGACATAATTGTAGCCCACCACGGTCCCAATGGATGGAATTACGCAGAGAGTGCGGATACTAGAGGATGGACTATAGATTATATCAAAAAGCAAATGTTAGATGATTCTGGTAACTTGATAATTCTCGAAATGGCTAATGATAACGGAGCATACCAAGACTATATTCTGAGAGCCTATAATTCCACAGGAGCAATGTGGGAGAGAACTTTAGAAACATATTATGGTGAACCAATAAGAAATCGATATCCTATTTTGATCGACACATTCGAGAATAACACGGAAATTCTCGTCACCACAAAAAACAATATCAAATATGATTCACAAACAATATCTTGTCCTCAAGGTTCACAAGAAGATGTCTGTCACATTTGGATCACCATCGACAGTGATGGTGTGAAATCAAACCAGACAAAAGTCAAGTATACTTCAATGGAATTTGTTGACCTTGCTGTAGGTGAGCAAGGTGCTTATGTTATAGGTACTACAAGAGATCATGTTCGAAGTAATAATGGGCAAAGTAACTTTTCAGGATTCATCTCTGATTATGGCGATTATACTGCTTATGTTGCCATGTTGCAAAGGGATGGTTCTTGGGCATTCAATACGGATATTGCAGATGACACAAGCGATGACTTGGTGGAATTTTTCGACAGTGATGATGAAGGTTTTGCTAATATTTTCGTTCAGCCTGATGGTGATGTTACATTCAGTTTCCAATCTTATGACCACGGATATTATGGTTCAGAATCATTTGAAATAGCGGGACAGATTTCGATAGAAGCCTATCAGACTTATGTAAATATAGATAAGGACGGCAATTACCTTTCGAATACGACATTTGCATTCTATGATGTAGATTATTGGGATTCTGACTATTTCGCTAAACCTGTAATTGGAGAAGAAGGATATCTCGCAATCTGGCTAGATGGCAGGGGTGGAGCAAATGATGTAATCTTGCCTAACGGTAGCTCAAACTATGGTGGCCTAGCATTCGTTAGTTACCAAACCGGAGAATTACTAGACTACGAGCCTATGGTAACTTGGGATTCTAACTGGATTTATCCTATGGCAATAAGCCCAGATGGTGACCTAATGGCACACAATCAGGTGAAATTTTCTGGAAGCTGGTACAGATACTTCCAAGTTTGGGGGGTAGACACAGACTCAGATAATATAGGAGATGGAGACAACTGTCCGGAAGATTACAACCCTGGACAGGAAGATTATGATGGTGACTCCGAGGGTGATGTCTGCGATACTGATGATGATAATGATGGAGTTCCCGACCTGTTCGATTATTGTGCAATGGGTGTTAAAGATTGGACTTCTAGTGAATTTACAGATCACGACTATGACGGTTGTCGTGATGGAGACATTGAGGATTTAGACGATGATAATGACGGAATAGTTGACGACAAGGATCAATGCCCAAGAGGTATTGTAGACGAAGGCGAAGATTTCGATGGAGATGGATGTAAGAACGCCGAAGATGATGATGATGATAACGATAATGTCGACGATGGCTCGGACCTTTGTAGCCCTGGCAAGTCAAATTGGCTTTCAGGCACATTAACAGATCATGATGGAGATGGGTGCCATGATGTAGAGGAAGATGATGATGATGACAATGATGGAGTTCTAGATACAGAAGATCAATGCCCAACTGGTCTAACAAATTGGCTTTCAAATGCTAAGACAGATAAAGATCAAGATGGATGTAAGGATGATGTTGAAGACTTGGACTGCTGTAATGGCTCAGGAGAAACTGGTGTCTATTATGTATGCCCGTACACTTCGGAAATTGTGAGTGATATTACAGAATGTGACTCGGATGACTCAGATGATAATCAAAGCCTCGTAGTTGATGATTTCAAGATTTTTTACATATGTCCTAATACTTTTGAGTTTGTTGAAAATATCGATGATTGCCCAGAATCACTAAGGCTAGAATCAGATAATGAATCGGAAATAATAAACATTGTAATTGATCCAGAATCTGATGAATCAGACAATTACACAATTTGTGATGATGGAGAATTGATAGTCCTAAAAGAGACGTCTTGTGATGATTACGTGTCTAATGATGAACAACAAAATATTGTAACCTCTGAAGGTAGTTTGGATGATACAGTTCTGTATATCTCAATCGCAGCAATACTGTTTTGCATAATTTCCTTGCTACTGGTGTACAAGAAAGCATCGCCAGATAAAGGTAGCAAGTGGGTTTCTCAGGACATTGATAAGATGTTTAATCAGAATGAGTTAGTGCCACAGGCCGTTAACTGGGGTAATGATAAGATGCCTCCAGTCTCACTTACTGGAGAAAATGATGGTGGTTATGAATGGGTTGAATGGCCAGAGGGTTCAGACAAACATTGGTATCGAGCAGAAAATACAAAGCGGCCATGGCAGAGATACAAGAACTAACATTCTTTGTGACTGATGAAATTCAGATTGACAGCATTTAGATTTCAGTTCCAGTCATGTTGTTTTACTTGTTTCAAACGAAAAGGAATGCGATGTTAATTAACAACATTATTACGGTTAGATAGACGCTTGTTTTGTGAAGGATGTTGAATTTCTTTTGATTTCCCTCATCAGTTGCTCTATTTGTTGCCGGAATAATGGCATAACATATGGCAGAAAATAGTGTTGTAGCACCAGCAATTGAGTATTCAATTAAAGTTGCATCATGTCCAAAGTGCAAGATCGCAAGGGTTATGCCACCTAGAATAGTCAACATGATGAAGAATTTTGGCCACAATGCTCGTATCGCTCTGCCAAAATCACTGATTTCGAGTTTCTTGAACAATGTAGGAGCAACTATGCTAGTCTGTAGGATAATAATTCCCACAATCATGCCTGGGAAGTAGAAGTGCATGTAATTGCCAAGAGGCTATAGCATAAAAACTAGACACAAACAAAATCAGTATCAGAGAATTGTTATTGCAAGGTCATTAAAGCCTTAGAACAAGTTTTTGTTAATACAATCCGCCATTTAATCATTAACCCGGTCAAACAATTTCACTCGATTCTAGCACAGGTCGCTTAAGACTTGGTGAGAAGTCTACCAGGCTTGCCCATACTTGTATCTCGTCACCCTCTTTACAGGACAAAATTTGTTCATTATGTTCAACAGGTATTTTGATTACACCGTTGTATGGTCCACCGTCTAACAAACCATGCACAGATTGTCCGCCTCTGTATTTTGGGTCACCAATCAGGGTTCTCTCCATCTTCTCAATCTTTATTGTTACAAGGAATTCACTTGTTTGCATCTCCATCAGTGCCTTTCTCTCACTTGAGAATCTAGCACCTTCCATTTCTAGAACCAGTTTTTCAAATTCGGTTTCTATTTCTTCAGATAGTTCATTACTTTGGCTAACCACAGTTGGTATTTCTTCCGGCTCAGTAATTGGTTCCGGCTCGTAATTTTCGACAACCTGCTCTTCAAATTCCTCTATTTCTGCAGGCTCTTCGGCATGTTCTTCTACCATTTCCTCCTCAATTTCTTCGGAAGTATCTTCATCTACTTCATCCAGTAAATTGTCGATTTCTTCATCACTGAATTGTTGAACAGTTTCAGCCTCAAAACCAAGTTTTGTCCAAAGTTGTCTAACCTCTTCAATATCTAAAGTTTCATCGTCATTCAAATCGAAATCTTTCATTGCATCGCTAACTATGAAGGCAGGAACAGCAAATCCTGTAGCAGCAGTCATAGCACCAGCGATCTCGATTGCATCTAACTTGTTGTCCTTATTTGCATCAGACATTTCGAATAAACTCTCAGGCGTTAGGTTTCTTTCTTCAATTTGCTTTCTTAGTTGGTCAAGAATAATGTTGTTTGCTACGTCTGTAGCCTGTTCTCCGGATTCAGTTGTTGGGATTTTTGAGTTGATATTGTATTTTCCAGCCTCGATATTTTCTCGCAGTTTTTCTCGTCCCTGCTCTCTTAATTCTTCAGCTCTTTCGATAGCGCTCTCTCTGCTTGATTGGATGATACGGGCTGCTCCAACAGCACCTGCACCTCCAGCAACTCCAAGCACTCCCAATTTTAACGCGGATTTAGCCAGTGAAGAATTATGCAGAGCCTCAATTTTTTGTTCTCTCGAACCGCTTTCTACGCCATAAGCGCTTGCAATGATATCCAACTCGTTGGTTTCCAATTCCTGTAGGGATTTACCATTTCGCACTTCTGAAATAACCCTTGACATGATTTGAGTATTTTGATCGTTAAAGTGGGAAGCAGCACCAGTAGTATCTCCTTCAATCTGATTTTTGACCCAATTCCACTGTCCTGAACTATCCTGCTTGAGAACCATAGATCCATCAGAACTTACAGCAGCACCATTTGCTGATACAATTCCTCCAGCAATCATTCCAAAAATTCCTAGACAGCAACATGCTGAGCCAATTGATGAATCGGTTGTTCCGATTGCAGATTCAATTACGACAATAACAAGACCAATAGTAGCCGCCCAGCCACCTGCTGATGAAAGCCAATTTTTCGTGTTTTTAACGTCGGACATGAAATTACGATGCAGGATCTAGTCATCAACTTGGTGCCGTCACGACCATGTTGGTCGAGGCCAATCTTTGGGGTCTCCACTCTGCCAAGGAATAGTACACAATGCAGTTTCAATTTGTTCTAATTTGTTATATCCTCTCTCGATTTGAATTCTGAACAACCAATCTTTTAGCCGTCCTAGTTTGATTCCAGGATTTAATCCGGTCCTTTTCATTATCCAGTCGCCATCAACAAGGCATTTAATGTCGTATGGATATTTCATTGATTGATTGACTAATGTGGTGTCTTCACCAATTGCAGATAACATTGAAGAGTGAATTAAAACTTCTTCACAGAGAGTGTTTCTATAGAGCCTTAATTCATGATTAGATGGGCTCTTTGAAAGCAATGAGTGTAGAAACTTTGCTCGAGAAAATGTAGCATTAGAAACCTTTAGTCTCTCGAGGATAACTATCAATTCATCAGATTTCATTTTCGAAAATAATATCGCAATTCTAGCCTCCAAGTCTTCTGGGATTTTTTGAATCAAATCAAATATCTCGTCTTGAAGAGGATAGCCAATAATTGCTGCCAATACGCCATCATCATTCATTCGCTTGAGGACTTGTTCTGCATTTTTCCCCAAAATAATTCTAGAAAACTCATTCCAAATTCTTTCTATTGAGACCATAGCTAGCATAGCCCTGTTTTCTATTAATGCAATTGATAATTGGCTTTCTGGTAGCCAAACACCATTCACATTTCTATCCATGAAACGGTAAGCCCTCATTATTCTCAAACCATCTTCTGAGAGTCTTTGACTTGCATTTCCAACCGCTCTGAGGCATCCATTTTCAAGATCGTTTTTGCCACCAAATGGGTCATGTAACAGTTCTCTGACTAGGTCATAAGCCATTGCATTCATTGTAAAATCACGCCTTGAAAGGTCTACATGCAAACTGTTCCCCCATTCTACAACGTCGGGCCTTCTTCCATCGCCATAGCCACTTTCTGTCCTAAGAGTTGTAACCTCGAACATAGAACTTCCACTCTTCACAGTTATTGTTCCATATTTCTTACCCGTTGGTATGGTTTCATCAAAGGATTCGATTACTTCATCAGGTGTTGCGGATGTACAAATATCGTATTCTGAAGGAATTCTACCGAGTATGCAATCTCGAATTGCTCCACCAACAATCCACGCCCCATAGCCACCTGCGCATAGAACATCCAAAACATGAACAAGGTCTTCGTTTTGTGGAATTAATGAAGGCATCGAATGGCCCTTGACATCGGCTAGCAGACCTTCCTCCATGAAGGGTGTGTCAATCACCCTTTCCAAAGCATTATCCCATGTATATGCTTGGAACAGCCTATGTCATGGGAGTCCGAAGATGTTTCATTGATAGCATTGGAGTGGTTAAAACCACATGAGGAGATTAAAGTAAAAAGTCGCGACAAATTACTAGAAATGACAAAAAGGTGGGGCGGTTTTACCAAACCCTTGCTAGTAGATTCTCAAACTGGAGCAATTTTAGACGGCCATCATCGCCATTCCGTTGCTGTTTGTTTGAACTTGAAACGTGTGCCTGTAATTCTAATCGATTACTTATCAGATGACCAAATTACTGTTGATGTTTGGCCAGGAAGTGGGTTAGAGAGTATAACCAAAGAAGATGTAATAGAAATGTGTCTTAGTGATAACTTGTATCCTCCAAAAACAAGTAAGCACACTATCTCTAGTCACATGCCTCCAATTCACGTTTTGTTAGAAGTTCTAGCGGAATCAGAGTGATTAGCGCATAGTTGCTTTGATCGCATGCCAAAGTTTGTTGCCTTTACCTTCTATGATTGTCAAATGTTTTGGATTAGCAGTAGGTGTGATCTTAACTTCGTGTAATACGCCCTCTCTAGCGATTGTGAATGTTGTCTCAACGCCTTCATTTCCAGAAATAGCCGCAGTTATGTCACCTGGAGACTTAACTCGTAGTCCATCGATTGCAATAATCTCGTCACCAGTATGGATGGATTCTCTACAAGGGGAACCTGTAAGGTGTGTTCGCACCTTGACACAATTGGGATTATTTGCTAGATTTAGACCAATCCAAGCTCCTTTGGCTTTCTTGTCAGCGACCATTTCTAGACCGAGTGTTTTCATTGCTGAGATTACATCAGGAGCCTTTCTTTCACTTACAAGAGAATCTAGCATAACTCCTAATCTTCTACCTCCGTGAGTATTTACTAGCGCCTTTTTGATGTCAGAATGTGTTATTCCGGGATTGTCGGAATCTAGTTTGTGATTGTGGTACAATGTAGCCATTACATCGTCCATCCCATGCTTGCCTTTCGAACGCTTTCTCAACTCAGCATCGAGGCAGAAAACTGCCATTTCTCCTTCTAAATAATATGAGATCTGAACTTCCCTGCTGTAAGAGTTCGGCCTGTATAGATGGATCCATGCATCGTGACTACTCTCTTGGAGCGATTCAAATTCCATTCCATTTCTATCGGTATGCCTTTTCATTTTTCGAGTCCAATCCTTTCGCCAATCTTCTTCGCTCCAAGCTCCACTTCGCAGACATAAAATGTCTCCAAGCCATGATGTAAGTCCTTCAAACCACCACAACAAATCAGAGTGAACTTCCTTCTGCAGTTCGTAATTCAAGAAATTCTTAGGTCGCAGTTGTTTCACATTCCATTGATGAAGGAATTCATGGCTGAAAAGAGATACAAGGTCTCTCCATTGTTCTTCATTTCCTTCTTGCAAACACTTTCTTGGCATCATTGATGTTTGACTTCTGAGGTGCTCAAGTCCACCTCTTCCAGATTCAGTTAGGTGTAAAACTGTCCAGTAGTCTTTCCATTCAGGAACTCCAAACAAGGCAAAGTGTTCTTCGATAACCAATTTCATTGCTTCAAGGAACCTGTCAAGCCCTTTCTTAGGAATAGGCAAACCTCCTGAATCCCATAGTTTCAGATGTTGCTTTGTTCCTTGTACTTCGAAAGTAATCATTGGATTGGCATTAGATTCCATTATCGCATCCAAAAATTCGTCTCTTCCTTCTGCAATCCACTCACCTTCTTTTCCATTGAGTTGTGTTGCAGTGTGCCAATCACTTGGAGCAACAAGCTTGACTTTGTGGTTCAAGTCGAGTCTTTTCAGATCTATGCCTCTTGTTGGAAGCATCCATGTGTATGGGGGCATAATATGGACATGTGTAGCATCCAAATGATTGGCTCTACAAGTCATTTCAGCCGCCAGTAACCTGTAAGTAATCATTATCTTACTTGCTCCACTGACTCCTGTAATCCTTGCGCCATCAACATCTATTCGCTTGATTTTGGTATCTTTTCCATCACATGTTGCAGAAATTTCAGACATGTGTTGTATTGGTTCGCGAATAAAATAAGAGCCAGGGACCCATCTAGGGAAACGAAGCTCCAAAATATTCTCATTAAAAGGGCCAGCAATCTCTATGTTTACAGTTAATCGCCTGCTTGCTCCATTGGTTGCATCTACATGAAAAGTGATTCCTGAATCCAAATTTATCCCTCCAGTTCTTCAATAGATCTTGCTAGGTTTTTAGCTGCCATTTTCACAAGGCTTGAATCGTCTTGAATGATTATCTCTAATCTATTCTTGTCGATGTTACTTCTACCTTCCATTTGCTCAATTAACTTTGAGCGTATTCTAGAATTCAATGCACTATTTTCAATCAATGACCAACGCAGAGAATTAGATTTTGAATCATAGCGTAAACGTAACCATCTCAGAACTATTTCCGGGCAAATTTTTGAGACCATTTCAATTCTAGAATCAACAATATCAACTTCTGACCTGAGTGTATCGGCAATTGCCTTTCTCACTTTGGGATTGGAATCTTTGCATGCAATCTCAAGAATATCTCCTCCTGATTTGACAGCCAATGATGCAGCCAAGGAGCGTAGTGATGGGTCACTCGAAATTAGTGCCTTCTTTAGAATGGTATCATCTAATTTCATCTTATTTTCACTAGCTGTCGTAATTGCGGCTTTCCGGACAGATGAATGTTCGTCCTCAATCAAAGATGAAATCAAAGATTCATCAATAGAATTTTCTGCAGCGATTATCCGTACTGAATGATGTTCATCCTTTGCAAATTGCGAATGAAGCGCTTCTGATTTGGAGAGGTTTTTTGCTGCAAAACTTCGGATTACATGGTCTTCTTCAGAAAGTAATCTTTTTGCAATTTCTGGTGAAGGTATTTTTTCTAATAACTCAGCAACTAATCTCTTATTGTTAGCCATAAGAGGTTCTAATTCTTCAGGAGAATTAGCCCATTTGCGATGTGCATCCAAGGCTTTGTTTCTGAACCAAAAATCCTGGTCATCGAGCAATTTTACAAAGCCACTTAATGCGCTGGGTTCATTTTCCTCAAAGAGTGCTCTAACAGCTCTTCTTCTAATTTTGACATCCTTGTGTGAAAGGCGTGAAATTTCAGCAGATATGTTTGTCAAAATCTCACCTCACGGAATAAAATCAGAATGATTGTGATTTTTATTTTGCTCATTTGGTGAATCGAAAGAGGCAATCCTTGTTTCTAATGATGCCTGAATAATAGGCCACAGTAGTACAAACCACTCACCCTTTTCCATTATTAGTTCAATCATTGGATGCTCACTTGGTTCATCAAGTTCTTCAGGAGGAGGTAAATCGTCTGGGAGTTGTCTTAATTCGGCGACCAAATCGTATAATTTTGATTTATCACTCTCTTTGATTATATCAGAATCTGACATGATTTCGATAACATGTTCAATCATCTCAGCCATCTCGCTTGGAGAAGGTGATTCAATGATGCTTTCCGATATATCCAATGGGCCAAAAATCACACTGCCTAGGTCGGTTTCGAACAATTCATTTCCTTGTTTTTCGATTTTTATTAAACTCTGAGCAGAACGATTACCTATCGGTGCAATAGCAAATCCTCCCTCTTCTAAGCCGTCACTTAACCATGTTGGAAGGTTCTCTAGTTGTCCAGTGACAAGAACTCTGTTTAGGGGCGGCATAATATTTTCAACAAGCTGTTCGATATGGTAGCATTTGACAGTAGGATAACCAATCAACCGTCTAGAAACATGAGTGATTACTTCAATTGATGGATCGATTAGGGTAATGCTCCCTTCTTCTTCAACTATATGTGCTACTAAAGCACTTATGTATCCACCTTTGGCTCCGTAAATTACTACATGTTGCCCCTTTTTGAGTTCTAAATTATGCAATAATGTCACAACCATATGTGGTGCAGAGATATTTTTGATTCCACCATCATCAGATTTTAGAAAAACAACAGGCCTGTCAAGATAGAAATCCTCGGGATTAAAATCTGTGAAATCTTCTATCTCAACTCTGTACATAGCGTTCTCTATGTCTTTGGGTATTTCAATACCCGAAAGTTTCAGATTGGAGAGCAGCCTTGCTAAATCGCCCATACTAACACCTATCTTTTGAGAAGCCATCACTCATTAATCTCATCGTCCTCTGCAGGGTCTGTTTCAAATTCGACGTTTTTATGCATGTTTTCTAGCAGTTTATTGAATTCCTTATCTTCAGCATACCCTAATTTTTCAGAATCATCGGTTACCATATTCTTGAACATTGTAAATTCTTCAGGACTGATGCTAATATTTGTGAAAGAGCCAAGAAGGTCATCCATGACTAAACTCTCAATTCTGTTCAAGTGTTCTGCCAGAGTTGCTCTGGCTATATTCAATTCTTCAGCCATTTCAGATATTCGAACACCCTTGTTTATGTCATACCAGCCTTTGTCGTAGGCAAATTTTGCAAGCCTGAGTTGTTTTTCATTTAGAGGTCCGGAATATTGAGTAGTTGTAAGGTCCAAACTCCTTGCAGAAATTCGGTCAGGTTTTGCCATTAGTCTGGCCATTGCAGCCACCAATCTTAGTCGCACATTTCCTCCCTGTATTACGTAGGTAAGTCCTTCACCATCTAATCTGCATCCTGGAACTGCTGTAGTTCCTCCAGTCCTAGCGTTGAGGTTAGAAAGTGGATGCGAAATTTTTACATTGACTACGTAACTTTCGTCTTTACCTTCTGGAGTGTGGTGGATGTCAATTAATTCTAGAAAGTAGAGGCTGTTCAAATCTTCTGGTTTTTTGCCCGGTTTGAAAGATGCTTTCAATAAGATACGAATATCTCTTGGTGTTCTCTTAATGTATGCTAAAAACTCCAGTTGGTTTACTATATCAAGTAGTGGAGCAATATCAGTTTCCATGATGCGGGCCTTCCTCCAAAATAGAGTGATTTCCCGCATATTTCTAGACAAAGGAATATCTCATTTATTATCTCCTATCTATCGTCCTTTATTCGTAACTACCATCATGCCTAGAATCGCACCTGCTATGCCACCTAAAAATGTCAATATTATTTGCTCGGGTGCGAGCGAATAAAATGCAACACTACCCGCAACTGTAAGCGGTGGGCAAAGCATCATCATACGAGTAATTATTACCGATCTATCAATAATTTGCTCGGGAGTAATGGTTAGAGACTTTGTTCTCCTTTGAATCCGGCTTTGTCCGACCTTTTCCTCTAAAATTGGTAAAACTCTGTCCCTAAGGGTAGGGTCGCTTTTCGAAAATCTGAAAGTAAGTTTACAATCACTAGAAATTTTGAGAGCCTTTTCAATAATTAACAAGGGATTGGAAGCGTGTGATAGGGAAACTGATGCACCCATTCCTTCACCTCTGACGTGGGATAGAGACCTCCATCCACCCACTCCTTCGTTAAACTCACTCAAACCATCTCTTAGATTGTTGACAGTTGCATCAGTTTCTGCCAATCCTCGCTTTCTGCCTCCTGCAAGGATAGGGGTCAGAACCAATGAACAGAGAACAATCGTTGCACCCCAAAGGAAAGCAGCTGTTGCTAATCCTTCAGTTCCTAAAACCATCGCAATGGCAACTGCAAGCATGAATCCAGAATAGAGTCCTAAAACAACAGCGGCGGAGAGGGCCTTTCGAAATCCGACCTTCTCCTCCATGCATTGTCCAAAACGGGATAGGACAAAACATATCCCCTATTTACGGCTGGGAATCAACATGCACAAGAACGGTTTAGAGAATCGTTCTAGAGAAAGAAAGGTAGGACTATGGATTGGAGGAATCTCCACATTTCTTCTGGTTTCCTTTTTCTTGGTTCCATTTTATCTTCCAGAAGGAAGTGTACCGAAGTTATCAGGGAGGGCTAATGCTTTTGATTACCATTCTGAAGATGGATGGGGGAATTTGCAAACAGCAAACTCCGCAGATGTTGGTCACAATCAATCAGAATATGGAGAATTCGTTTGGAGTGAATTAGATCCTTACGCAGCCTTCATCTACGGATTTGGAGATCTGAATTGTCATACAAAAGCGGAACGGTCCTGGGAAATAAATGAAAATCAAATGCCTGTTTGTGTTAGGGATGTAGGTATATTCTTTGGGATTGCTTTAGGTGGTTTCTTATTCTCAAGAAAGGGATACAACCGATGGACAATTCGAGATACATTCCTCTCGCTGTTACCAGATAGAATGATGGAACCAGTCTACAAGAATGACAAAAGATTGCTAGCAATGTTTGTTCTTGCAGGTATCGCAGCCATTCCAATTGCAATAGATGGTTTCACTCAAATGCTAACCTCTTACGAGTCTACTGCAACAATGAGGATGCTAACCGGAACTCCATTTGGTGTATTAGTTGGGACATTCATGGCTGCATCGTTTTCTGCAAGACCTGCTTTGTTTGGTCTTGAACCATCTTCAGTAATTCTTCCATCGGGAAGTCGTTTCAGTATGAAATCAGAAGAAGAGTAACTATTGGGGCGGCTCAGTAGACCACCAAACCAATAATTCGTTCTCGTCCTTTGGTACTGGACAATCCGCATGACCGCTTGAAATTAGATTCAATCTATGTATCACATTTTTTACGGATCTTCTGATACTCAATGGAACCTTTCTATTTTCGTTTTCAGATATTATTTCTTCAAGGGCATTTTTCCAATTTGAATTGGAGTTTGCTCTTCTCCAACTAGAAAACGCAGACCTCAATGGCCACATTGCTAGGCACAGCCTTCCATATCCAAGTCTATTTTTTCTTAATTTGAATAATTGTGCTTCTGCGAATGGAACGTGATTTTGTTGACGATGAATCCATCTTTCTTGTTCAAGCCATTTTACAAGTCTTTGAGTGTGTCTTTTTGTCACGGAGCGCACCGGGCCTAACTGCTTGTGTAGGCTAGGTACATCGGTCGTATCTGTCAATGATAGCGTGCCGAGGATAGCCCATGATGAATGGGCGATAGGTCTTGCGGGAACATCGGATTCTTTCGCTCTTTTTTCATCCCATTCACTTTCTGCAAATTCCATCCATTTTGCAGGAGATTTGCCATCAAGCCAATCTTCGAGTAAAGATGCGTGTTGAACTGGCGCTCCGGGTAGCCTTTGCTGAGTTTGTACGCCTGCAGTTAGTGACCGCAATAGGTATCTATCAACTTCATCTCTGCTAACGTTGAGAGGTTCTGGTCTTCTATTGAAGAATGTGCTAAGGACCTGTGAAAGTTGTTTTTCCAATTCATCTAGTCCACTTTCATTCAACACAGGTCCAATAATACAACACTTGCTAAATGGTTGTGGAGTTGGAATTTCTCCAGACAAAATTCCACTAAATCCAGCTCTGATTTTAGTCTGTATTTCTGTAGTCTCGAAATACTCATGTTTCTCTCCAGCCATTCGAAGTGTTCCAGAGTTAATTCTCTTCATAGCCTTACTAGGGTCGCAATCAATCCAAATCACTAGATCTGGAATCATTGCAGCAGAATTCATTTTTGCCACTTGTTCTAGACCTAAATCTCCTACAACTCCTTGGTAAACCAGACTTGAGTGGATATTTCTGTCAGATATGACCAAATCTCCTTTCAATAATCTTGGACGAATCCATGTATGGGAATGATCAACTCTATCTGCAGCAAAAAGGCCTGCCTCTTCAAGCGGAGTATGGTCTCCCTTACTTACGGCACTGAGTGCAATTTTGCCAAGTTGACTGTGCCTTCTGGGCTCGTGCGTTACGTGGACTTTGGGAAATGCCATTTTGTTGGCTAAGTTTGCCAGGATTCTGACTGCCTCACCTTTACCTGAACCATCACCGCCTTCGACGGTAATTAGGTACATTCAAAATTCCTCCTTTACCTGTTGATCTTCAAAGTCTTCTTTGTCTAACATTGTGAAAATCATTCCCAGTAAAATCAAAGCTGGCCCGAAAATGATTAATCCTCTACTGAATAATCCAACCCAGCAGAATGCCTGCGCTCTTCTGTAACGTTTTTTCCGCTTAATCTCAAATGATGCATGTACCCCCACTAGTGCACACGCAATTGTAAACACGCCCTCAAATGTCGCAAGAGCAACTGCATTTTCCATTGACCAACCTTCAGTTGCTGATAATTCATCTTTGGTTCTTTCACCCTCGCCAACAACCATAGTGATAGGTGAAATTCCAATAGGTTCTGGTTTGAAGGACAAAATCACGGTTTGATAGCCTGATTTGCTAACATGTAATTGATAATTTTTGACCAAGACGGCATCTATGACATATCTTCCGAATTCGTCAGAGGTACTGCTTTTTATTGCAGAGTTAGATTCGGGATCCACCAACTCTATCGAAACATTTGCAACAGGTTCACCTTCTTCATCTAAGATTAGTCCATGAATATCTAGTGAGTCAGTGGTCCTGAAAATTGATGAATTTAGTAATCCTGATGGATTTCCCTGAAGGATTAGTGCACCTGAAACAATACCCATCAATGCCCCAATCATAACTAGGGCAGAGGCTATTTTCCGCCTTCTTTCACCATCTGAGATTTCATCATCTTGGAGTTGCAGAAATCCTCCTTCTTTAGATTGTGAGACTTGAACGACTATCTCATTATCTGCTTTTCTTTGTCGTTTATTGGAGGCAATCCGGGAGTCTACTAACTTTGAACGGATCCTCTGGCGCAATGCTGCAAGCCGATTCTCTTTTTCGTCGCCGATAATTGCACCTCCCGTTATCTGTTCCGATACAGTGCGCGGATTTCACCCCTCCCCTTGATTATCCGCGTAAATATTCCAAATTAGAATGCTACAAATTATGATTAAACACAATGCTAGTGTCACACCTGTAGTCAAATCATCAATTTCTTGGGATGCAATACTGGGATCTGAATCAGTGTCCATACATCCATTGGGATCTTCTCCAGATTCTAATGGGCATTCATCCTCAGAATCAATTATTCCATCCAAGTCTGTATCGTTTGATTCAACGGTTTGCATTCGAATATTGAGCCAAGAACCTGATATTAATCCATATTCAAGAATGAACCCGACTGTTTGCAGTGATTCAGCGCTCACTTTGTCTATGGTGTCATTGTGTGTATGCCAATGACCTTCAAGGTATTTTGCACCTTCTCCATATCTTGTGTCGATTATGTCTATTGCAGGTATTCCTAAGTTGTGAGCAGGGACGTGGTCATCATAAATCCCATCAACTCTTTCAAAATCAAAGTACGATGAATCATTCAATTCACAAACTTCGTCAATATTTCGAATAATCTGTTCAGTTCTATTCCATAACTCACTATTTCCAGGTGAGGTTTTCCTCAAAGTGAGATCTGAGTCTCCAACCATGTCTACTAAAACAAATGATTCAATTTGGTCTGCATCTTGTTGTGAAAGATTTTCTGCCCATGCTTTAGCTCCCAAGACATATGTTGAATGGTTGTCGCCTTGGTCTTCTCCATCGGTAAAGAATAGTGTGATTTCATGAGATAAATTCATTGTAGGAATTATTCTTGCTAATTCCAATAAAACTGCAACTCCGCTAGCCCCATCATTGGCCCCGTCGATTGGTTGATCTTTCCTGCTTTCGTTCCAATCTCTTTCAGCTTTGTGCCTTGAATCATAGTGCGCTGCAAACATTACAGTGGAACCTTCGCCCTTGTTCCAAGTAGCATACAGGTTTGTCAAAGTCATTCCATTTGAATGATGAGTGGATTCGGTAATATGCCATCCCGTTAAATTAGATTTTATTGATTCCCTGAGTGACGCACTAGCTAGAGATCCTGGCAATCTTGGCCCCAAATCAGTCTGGAAATGGACAGATTGGTTAGCATTCACTCCATCGAAATTTAACTGGCATTCTTCTGTGATTTGTTCAGTTTCTTCACCGGTAACAAAAATCGAGGTTTGAAAAGCAAAAAGAATGGCCAAAAATCCTGCAATTACCTTGCGCATTGATGATGCTAGGTTCGCTGAGTATTAAATACCTCATTTGAAGTGGGCAATTTGGAATGCAGTAATGCGATTCACAGGAGGCCCTCTAAATGTCTGAACATTGCTCTAGTCGCCCTTTCCCAATATTGCTGATTTTCCTAGTCGCAATAGCCTCTCCTTTAGTCTCTGCAGAGCCTGAAGAATCCAGTGCTAATGTAGTGAATGAATTTACTCCAGTATTCGCTAATATAGATGATTTCGAACCACTTGACTCACATCCATATATGCTTCCTGATAGCAATGAAACACTTTACAGTGCTACTAGGATGATGAAGAATGAATGGATTGCCCAAGGATTACCTGGGGTTGATATTGCAACCTCGCCGCAATCGATGACTAGCGGGAGGGCTTGCACGCCTTACAACGAAGGAGATACTGCGACTGTTCCCAAATCTGGAGGCACTGTCGATGTCACTGTCGAGAAGACCACTTCAACTGCAGCATTCATGGTTGAGAGTGGTTACTCATTGTCTTCCACGGTGCTGAATAACTGGGCAAGCACATGGGATTCAACAGTTTATCCTACATTGATGACTTATTTCGGTAAAGATTACTTTGACGGCAGAGGAATCGCTGCGCCAGATGTTGATAACAACTGCCAAATTGAAGTTGTAATCTTGGCAATAGATGGTGCTTACAACATAGGGGGATACTTTGCTCCCGGAATGTCTGCATCAAGAGAAGCTATATTCATCGATATTGATGACGCACCTCTTGCATGGTCGAAAGTGATTCTTGCTCACGAGTTACAACACTTAATGCACAATGCCCTTGATCCTTATGAGAATCTATGGATCGATGAAGGTGCTGCAGACATGGCAGCATTCCTCTGTTTTGGAGGTTCTTCGACGCTTTATGGACACGTGAACGCGTGGACATCGGCCAGTGAACTTTCTGTCAGATGGTGGAACCAAAGGCCAGCAGACTACGGTGGTGGTTTCATTTTCCTATTGTATCTCGCTGACCACCTAGGCGGCGGCCCAGCAATCAGAAAACTCGCGCAAGATTCCTCTACTGGCGCAGCGGGAATAGAGGACTTAGCTAGGAACCCAATTGGTGCAACTCCAGGTGTAATCGGCAGAGATTTCATCGACATTTGGACTAATTTCACTATTGCGGCAACGCTAGACAGTGACCAAGGAATCTATGGAATGTCTAATCTGTTCTTGACTCCTGTTTGCGGAGGTAGTGAGTTTTGTAGAATACAACCTGCAGATTCGAATAGTAATTGGCTCGGGCCTTGGTCTTCGACTGGGAACAGTGTAGAAGGCTGGGGTGTAAGGGCATTCAAATTCACTCCAGGGTCTGCTTCTCCAGCACCACTTACGATGAGGTTTACCGGTGATGTTCCGGGTATGGATGGAGTAATCATGAGCCGGGCTGCAGCAGATGGGATTTACACGCGTTCTGACATCAATTTCAATGGTGCAGTTGGAACAGCCTTGGTTCCAGGTTTCGGAAATATTACCGATGAGATTTGGGCCATTACTTGGTATGCTTCAAATCAAGGTGACTGCGATTATACCTCATGTGGAAGTTCATATCCTCAAGGAACCATAGATGTGGAGGCTGCAAGAATAACCTCTCCTGCTTCAATCAGTCTGAATTCAACAGATCTTTCAGACCGAGATGGTGATACAAATGTTGATACTGCAGAGGTGGAATTCAATATTCTTTCAAATGCTTTCTTTGAGGATTTAGACGTTGAAATCCAGGTTAAGAATGCTTCTGGTATTGTATTGGATAGAATGGAGGCCAGGGTGCAAGCAGGTGGCGGTGTAGATGTGCCTACCAAATTCTGGTATACTGCAAAATCTAGTGAAATACACACCTTCCATCTTACGATGACAGATATGTTGGGTGATGTTGTTGACACAATTCAAACTGGTGCCCAATTCCTAGACAATATGAAACCACTTGCAAATTCAACAATCGAACCTACAGAGGTTCAAACATGGGAAAACATACAATTTACTGGAAGTGGTTTTGATGCTTGGGGCTTGTCATTGGCTAATAATACGCTTCCATACATGGATGACCCAGTAGCATATGCATGGACATTTGATGATGGAAACACCTCTTCGTTGAAGAGTCCAGTAAGGCCTTATCTTGAAGTTGGATCATACAATGTATCGCTTAAAATTCTAGATCAAGGAGGGACATGGTCTGATGCTGATGTAACTACAATCAACGTATCTGATGACACAGCTCCAATTCCAGTAATCTCTGTTAATGGCCTAGTTTTGGTAGATAACCTCTCTATATTGACAGGTCAAATTATCCAATTCAGCGCAGAGAGGACAACAGACAATGTTCCCGTTAGCCATCTTGAGTTCACTTGGGATTGGGGTGATGGCAATATTGAGGGCGGAAAAGGAGTTACACAGGCATACCACCTGTGGGCAGATGGACTAACTGCGACAACTTCCTACAACCTAACATTAACCGTTAGTGATGGAGTTAATTCTGCCTCTGAAACGATAGAGATTATCGTCAACAATCGTGCTCCAGGGCAAATTTTCTCAGACATGGTCATTACGGAGACATTCACAGGAGTTATGCTTCCAGATGTGTTCGAAGATATCGATGGAGAGATTGTTTCATGGAATTGGGATTTCAGCGAAGGTGTAAACCTTGAGGGAGGATCTGTTGATAGAACTGACCTATTCGTTGATTTGTTATCAAACCAACAAAACCCGATAGTTGCATGGTCTACTCCAGGAATAAAGAATGTGAGCATCACAGTAACTGATAACGATGGAGCAGAAACAACGTCGCAAATCATGGTTCAGGTCCTTAACCAATTGCCAGTTGCTCAGTTCGAGGTTCGAGATTCAAGTTCTGCAGGCAGCCCAGTTATCGACTTCAGAGTTGATGATGCTCAAATGGATGTGCCATACACTTTCAACGGTAGAGACAGCTATGACCCAGATGGATTGGTTGGAGACTCAAGTGACCTTACATTCCTCTGGACTTTTTCGGATGGCACAACCTCGAATGAGTCTCTAGTAATTCACAATTTCACTACTCCTGGAGAGCATTCAGTGTCCCTGATTGTAATCGACGAGAATGGTATGGAAAGCGAACCTAGAAATCTTGGAATAAGAGTCCTAAACCCAAAACCAATAATTTCTGTGAAAATCTTTGATGTTTGGTATAATGAAGAACTTGTAACCGCAACCACTCCTCTGCCAAAAGGAGCGATTTTTGATTATTCGCACACGTTCGATGATGATGGCAATGTGGTGACCACTCCAGGACAAATGTTGTATTTTGAATCCACAGGAACAAGAGATGGCGATAGAATCTATGAAGGGAGGTTTGTACCAGAAATTAACAGTTCAAATTGGAATGGTATCGTAGAGTATTCATGGGACTTTGGCGATGCTACTCCAATCTCTCACGAATCTATGCCTCAGCACTCATATGAGAGGCCAGGGACATACAAGGTAACATTGACTGTTAGAGATTCATACCTAACTGGTGATGTCACTAGAGAAACTTTCACAGTCATTGTAAATGAACCACCAGTAATTGGCGAATTCGATATATCTGAAACAATCTATGTTGGCGAATCGATTGTTCTAGATGTAAACGTCTCTGATTCGGAGGACCTTGCTGATTACGTTGTTTGGCGCGACCTTGATGTAAACGATGGACTTCATACTGATAGGGATGAACGAATCTCATCAAGTATTGTTGTGCTTTGGGATAGTGATTTGGAAATTGACTCTGATGAAAATGGAGATTCAACCGATGATTGGTTAACTCCATCTGGTGCTGATGGAATCAGGGTTGCAGCAAGTTGGGACGAAGTAGGAGTAAAGATGGTTAGAGTTTCAGTTTGTGATGGAATGGGGGTTTGTGTTTCCAAAGATACAGAAATTACGATTTTAGCTGAAAAAGCAGCCGAACCTAGCCTATCTGATTTCTCAATACAGGATTGGCAAGAATGGTTTATCGATTCTAGTGGGGAATCTATCATGGTCCTAGCATTGATTGTTGCAGTTCTAATTCTTGGATGGGCTGTAATGCGAAGCCCCACCGAAATTGAGGAAGAGGCAGAACAAGCTGCTGCAACCTACGAAGTTGAGGAAGTGCAATCATACGGTGGTGTATTGGGAATGGATCAACACGCTCCTCCTCCTGCTCCTGGAATTCTATCTAAAGAGGAACGTAGAAGCGGCTCCTCAGGATATGTAAGGCCACTAAGGCGCAGACGTTGAAGGGAAAACCGATTAACCCCCGCAATCTTGAATCATGATAAGGAGGGATTATGAAATGGGTTCAAGAACCACCATTTTTGTGATGATTTTGTTCATCCTTCCAATGCTAACTGTTACAGATTTATCCCCCGTTCAAGAAGTTTCAGCGGAATCGAATTGTGATAATGGCGACTTTGTAACTCCAAAATGGAACGCAACTGTAGAACGCTTAGCAAAAGTTCCGAATGTGTACGCGCCTGATTTTGAATCAGAAAAAAGAGGTAAAAAAAATAGGGATAATAGCCCAGAACCTACTAGTTTTGAGGACTACGATGGCCCCGAACAAGAGTGGATGACATGGGAGCCTAACAATGACCTTAGTCTGTTAAGGGACGATTTTCAAACAACAATGTTGATTGGAAATGACGCAATTGGCACCCTTAGGGTTAATTTGGACCATGAACGAAGAACTACCATCTGTGTAAATATTCAAACGATCAATAGTTCATTCGACCCTCTGGCGGATGTTTATCTAATGACGACATCTCAATACGACCGTTACACTACTGCATACGATATTTCGAATGGCAATTATTGGTTGAAAGAGGATAGAGATGATGATGACCCTACTAGTGATGTTCCACCGGAATGGAGAAGTTTTACAGTTGTAGGGTGGCATTCATTTAGGGACTCTCATCAATATGAAAATGTAGACGAGGTTTCGTTTTCAATTTCTCTAGATGGGCCCGAAATTAGCAGTGGTTTATTTGGGGATTCGACAAATCAATACTTCAATATCGTTGTAGATAATGCAAATAATTCACACGGCAACGATGCGGTTCCTGAAACAACGATTGCAGCCTATGTCTCAGTAGTTTCGGAGCCTAGGTCTACAATCTTGCCAAATTGGACGGTTTCTGTGGTTTGTTGTGGGGTAATGTTGGCAGTTTTAGCAGCGCCGTTGATTATGAATAAAAGATACATGAGCTCAGGGTTGAGCCTAACTCATGAAAATCAGCAATTGCAGAAAGGGCTTGTGCCAACTCTAGAGCAAGAGTAATCAATATTCTAGTAGAGACCAAGCATCTCTTAGGTCACGAACGTTAACAAGTCCTTTGTCAGAAATCTTGAATTCGTTTCTCATAGTTGCATATACTAGGCTCTGGTCAAGAATAGGTGCGTGCAGTCTAGTCCAATCCCCGCCGCTGTTTAGGGCCATCAGGCTATGATTCAGTCCTTCTCCAGTCAATTCTGTTGCTGCCTCTATAATTTGAAGAGCGTCATCATGATTATTTGCAGTTCCACAGAATTTTACAATATCTCCTGCATTTTGGTTGTCACGAACTATTGATGCAATTGTAGATGCATCTGGGGTTCCATTGATGTCATGGGCTGAAGCAATGATTTGACAATTATTTTTCTCAGCCGCTTCTTTCAATGATTTGCGAGCTGATTCTTCAATTGAGAGTTCTAGGTCGATCCAAGAAACCTTTGAGTCAATCGCTTTTTGAAGGATTTCAATTCTTTCTGATTCGACACCAGGGAAGAAACCACCTTCTGAAACTGGCCTGACAGTGAATATTACTGGCAATGGCAAACCTTCTTTCAATGATTCAATCGCTGCATCAACATCAACTCCGGACATGTCCACAGTGTCCCAATCGTTTTCATGCGGCAACTCCACCCTTTCTCCCTCTTCTTCCTCTGAAATAGTCGGATCTGGTTTGACCAAGTACAATCTGTCAAATCTAACTTCTACCATGTCAGCGCCTGCTAGATTTGCACGAGCAGCCTCATCAGTCATTTCTTCGACGGTAGTGCCATCAAGTGCAACACATACTTTCGGGTCAGCCATGCTTCGGCGACCTGCCCTTCTTCATTAACGGTTGCGATGAATTAATCAGTAAATTTCTTTCAGAAATAGTTGAAAATGACATATTTCGCTAATATTTATTTTCCCAAAATAGCATTAATTTGGCCGTCTCTTTAACTATGTTCATATACCCCCTTGGGCACGATTAAATTAGAGTGGAGGAAACCCATCGTAAATCGTCCGACTGAAGCGAAATTTTCCCAATTTTTTGAGATAAAAATTACGCTTATTTTTCGAAACACAAGTTAGAGAATAAATAGATAATTTAAGTGGCCGTTTTCATAACATAAATTCCGATTGTTTGAGGTGAACTGATGACAGAAGACTATAGTGCACAAAGCATACAGGTATTGGAAGGCCTCGAAGCCGTCAGAAAAAGGCCAGGAATGTATCTTGGAGATCCGCACGACGGTTCAGCATTACATCACTGCATTTGGGAAGTTGTTGACAATTCAGTCGACGAGCATCTCGCCGGACACACAAACCTAGTCGAAGTGGGCCTAAATCCTGACGGGTCATTATCCGTAAGGGATTACGGCAGAGGGATCCCCGTTGATATTCACGAAGAATTCGGCATATCTGCAGCAGAAGTAATTATGACAAAACTGCATGCTGGGGGAAAATTCGATAACAGTTCCTACAAGGTTTCAGGCGGACTTCACGGAGTGGGCGTTTCTGCAGTTAACGCAGTTTCTGAATGGATGGAGGTAACCATCCATCGTGGCGGCACAATCTATCATCAAAGATACGAAGCCGGCGTCCCGGTTAGTCCATTGAATGAAATAGGGGCTTGTGAGGATACAGGGACTCTCATTGCGTTCAAACCAGATTTGGGTATTTTCACAAATATCACAGAATTCGATTTTGACCAAATCGACACGAGACTCAAAGAAACATCTTTCTTGAACGCTGGGTTGAAGATTGAGATTACAGATGGTAGGTCGGAAGAGCCACATGTAAGCGCTCATCACTATGAAGGCGGTCTCTCGGAGTATGTTTCGCAGATTAACTCTGCAAGAGATATTCTCCACTCGGATGTAATTCAAATCTCTGGGGAAAAAGAAGTTGAGAAAGGCACGGTTACAGTTGATTTGGCTCTTCAATGGTCCAATGCCTTCAGTGAATCGATTAGGTGCTATACAAACATCATCCGTAACAAAGATGGTGGAACTCACATGTCTGGTCTGCGAACAGCATTGACCAGTTGTTTGAATTCGTATGCAAAAAAGCGTAACATGCTCAAAGGCGAAGCACTGTCTGGTGACGATGTTAGAGAAGGATTGGCGGCAATAGTCAGTGTCAAGCATCCGGATCCGTCATTTTCATCACAAACGAAGGATAAGTTGGTTAGCAGTGAAGTTACAGGTATTGTACAAACTGTAGTCTACGAAAAACTAGGAGAATTCTTTGAAGAAAATCCATCAGTGGCTAAATCGATTATCGAGAAAGCACTTCTCGCATCTAAGGCAAGAAAAGCAGCGCAAAAGGCTAGGGAATTGACTAGAAGAAAAGGTGTTCTCGAAGGAGGAGGTTTGCCTGGGAAGTTGGCAGATTGCCAATCAAGAGATCCCGGTGAATGCGAAGTATATCTTGTGGAAGGTGATTCAGCTGGCGGTTCTGCAAAAACAGGCCGTGACCGTAGGATACAAGCAATCCTTCCGCTTCGTGGTAAAATCCTCAATGTAGAGAGGCAGAAGCACAATCTTGTGAAAGTATTCCAAAATCAAGAGATTCAGACCATTATCAGAGCGCTTGGTGCAGGGGTTGGAAACAATCCCGAGGATGAGGGGTCATTCGACCCCTCTAAACTTCGTTATTCGAAGATTATCATAATGACTGACGCGGATATCGACGGTGCACATATTCGTACATTGATGTTGACATTCTTGTGGCGATTCATGCGGCCAGCAATTACCGAGGGTCATGTTTACATTGCCCAGCCACCATTATTCCAGTTGACTAAAGGTCGTGTCAGTAAGTACGCTTTCTCTGACGAGGAAAGAGACATCATAATCGATGAACTGAAGGGAGACAACCCCAATGCGAAAATCGGTGTTCAGAGATACAAGGGTCTTGGTGAAATGAACCCTGACCAGTTGTGGAACACTACGATGAACCCAGAAAACCGAACAATGTTGAAAGTGACTGTGCAAGATGCTGAGGAATCAGATCGCATGTTTGAGATTCTGATGGGAGAAGATGTTCCTGATAGAAGGGCGTTTATCGAACGCCATGCAAAGGAGGTGACAAACCTTGACATCTGATGAGATTGAAGACACGGAAGAAGACGCAGGCATGCCTGACGCTAGCTTGCTAAATCGCTCTTTGAATGAGGAGATGAAGAATTCATACATCAATTATGCAATGTCCGTAATTATTGGAAGAGCATTGCCAGATGCTAGAGATGGTCTAAAACCCGTGCATCGCCGTGTTTTGTATGGTATGCATGAAGGAGGACACACTTCTGAAAAGAAATTCAGCAAATCTGCACGTTCGGTTGGTGAGGTAATGGGTAAGTATCACCCTCACGGCGATCAGTCAATCTATGATACAATGGTAAGGATGGCGCAAGAATTCTCATTGAGATATCCTCTTGTTGATGGCCAAGGTAACTTTGGTTCCATTGATGGTGACCCTCCAGCAGCGATGCGTTACACAGAAAGTAGGCTAGACAAAATTTCCAAGCATATGCTCGAAGACATAGATAAGGATACGGTTGATTTCCAACCGAACTTCGATGACTCTGAGCAAGAGCCTACAGTACTCCCGTCAAGGTTGCCGAATCTATTGTTGAATGGCAGCGATGGAATTGCAGTAGGTATGGCGACCAGAATCCCCCCTCATAATCTGACTGAGGTTTCTGGTGCAGTAAGGCTTCATGTGGAGACTATACTTGAGGAAGGAGAAGAAAACAAAGGAATGCCCGATTTGTCTATAGAACAATACATGGAGCATGTGAAAGGCCCTGATTTCCCTACTGGTGCATCAATTCACGGTATTGACGGAATCTTTGACATGTATACCTCTGGAAAAGGAAGATTCCATGTTCGTTCTAAGTGCGATGTCTATGATGATGCTAAGGGCAAGAGAATAGTTGTTCATGAAATCCCCTATCAGGTAAAGAAGGCAGATATGTTGGTACAGATTGCGGATTTGGTTACCAAAGGAACAGTCATTGGGATTAGAGACATTCGTGATGAGTCTTCCAAAGAAGGAATCAGAGTCGTTATTGAAGTAAAGAATAATGCCGACCCACATGCTGTTCTAAATCAATTATTCAAGTCGAGCCGCCTTCAAGAATCATATTCAGCGAACATGATGGGTATTTTGGACGGCAGGCCGGTTCTTTTGACATTGCCAGTTATGCTACATACTTACGTTCAGCACAGGGAATCTGTGATTGAAAGAAGGGCAATTTACAATCTAGGGAAAGCAGAAGCACGCGCTCACATTTTGGAAGGTTTGGTAAAAGCTCAAGATCGAATCGATGACGTAATCACCGTCGGAAAAGGAAGTTCTAGCCGCGAGCAATTTGAATCGGTTTTGCAAGGGAATGAAACCTCCCCAGGAATCGCTCCATTCAGTTTCACAGTACCCCAATCAAAGGCTATTGCAGAGCGTAGACTATACCAATTGAGTCGTTTAGATGTTGAAAAGGTGCAAAATGAGTTCGATGAATTACAAATCAAGATTACAGATCTTAAAGATATAATTGCATCAAGGCCAAGACGCTTAGATATTCTATTAACTGAAATGGATGAAATGTTAGACAAGCACGGCGATGAGCGTCGTTCACATATCGACCCAATGCCACTTTCCATGGATAGAGAAGACCTAATTGAAGAAAGAGCGATTGTAATTACTCTCAGTGAAGACAACTACGTCCGCCATACGCCAGTGGATACGTTCAGAACTCAAAATCGCGGCGGTAAAGGTTTGAAGGGAGTGACTACCAAAACAGAAGATACGCCTCAATTGATACTTTCCTGTTTCAGTAAGGACAGGCTACTAATTTTCACAGACCAAGGGCGAGTCTATGGTTTGAAAGCATGGGAAACTCCAGAAGGCAGCAGGCTATCTAGGGGGACACACATTAGGAATTTACTAGAAAGTATCAGGGATGAGGAAAACATCGTATCGATACTGCCTCTATCAAAAGAAATCCTTGAAAATCCAGAAGGCCGCTTCTTAATGTTTGCAACAAAGATGGGGCTAATCAAGAAGACCTCACTTGCAGAATACGTTCGAATTAATCGTAATGGAAAGTATGCACTCCGTTTCAAGAAAGAAGGAGATTCGCTTGTCAACGTCAGGTCTGCTACTGACGAACATGATATTGTAATGATTTCAACAACCGGTTATGCATCTAGATTCAAGTGTTCGGCAATTAGAGCCTCTGGTAGGGTTTCCGGTGGAGTATACGGCATCAAAGTTGGAGACCGAAAAGGCTCTGGCGGAGGATTCGTTGCAGGTATGGTTTCAATAAATAATTCAGAGACTCAGGTTCTTACTTTGTCTAAGTATGGTATGGGGAAGAGAAGCACAATTGGAACAGGAGACAGAGTTGCAATTCTCGATGAAGAAGGAAATCAGAAGATGACAGAATCTGGTGAGCCGAGATACACCACTGATGGATATAGGCAGACAAGACCTGGTGCTAAGGGTGTCAGGACCATGAAATTGGACGAACAGTTCGATGATATGATTATCAGCGTTAGAAAGATTCCAAATCCGGATGACCATCTATTCTTGCTTACAAAGAAAGGAATGATGATTCGAACTGAAGTATCTCAGACAAAGAGAACCACTGGAAAAGCTACTAGGGGAACAAGAGTAATGGAATTGAGAAACAAATCTAAGGATGGTTACGATGATGAAGTTATCTTCAGTGCACGCCTTCCAGCAGAATTGATCGAATCCAGTAAAGAGAATGCTGAAGAGGAATTTGAACTAATCGATCAGAATCAAGATGGAGTCATCGATAAGGAAGAATATCTTGCTGCGGTAGAATCTGGACTTCTGAAAGAAGAAGAGTGACCAGGTTTCCGACGGTTTGAAACGCTAACTACACTTGTCTCGTATTGAGCGAGCCTCTGAGGGTGATAAAATGGATGAACAAAATCTAATCTATGACTGGAACGTTGTTGACTATGAGTATTCTAGAAATCCGGCAAACCATCCTCACGGTGTTTGGTTTGATGATGAAACTCTACGTGATGGTCTTCAAAGCCCTAGCGCTTTGAACCCATCAATTGATCAAAAGATCGAATTGCTAGGTTACATGGAAAAACTTGGAATTCAAAAAGTCGATTTAGGCCTACCTGGAGCAGGCCCTTTTCATCGAGAACATATCGATGCAATGTTAACTCACATTAGAGAAAATGACTTCAAAATACGCCCTGGTGCTGCAGTTAGAACTCTAATGAATGACATAGAACCCCTTGTAGAAATGCAATCCAAGCACGAAATGCAAATTCAAGCTAGCGCATTCTTAGGAACAAGTCCAATCCGACAGTTCACTGAAGGTTGGACCATGGAAAAACTTGTTTCAACAATGGAAAAGGCAGTTTCTTTTGCGGTTGAAAATGACATTCCTGTTATGTTCGTGACAGAAGATACAACCCGTTCAAAACCAGAAGATGTGAAATTGATCTATCAAAGGGCAATGGAGTTAGGTGTTCGAAGGCTTTGTGTTTGTGATACGTGCGGTCACGTCACCCCAAATGGTGTCAAGCAGTTACTATCTTTCATCGATGAAGAAGTAATCAAAGATGGTGGGTACAAGAGAAGTGAAATCGAGGTTAACTGGCACGGCCACCAAGACAGGGGATTGGGTGTTGCAAACAACTTAGCTGCTGTTGAAGCAGGCGCGGATGTTGTGCATGGAACCGCCTTAGGAGTTGGTGAAAGAGCCGGCAATGCTCCATTAGACCAAACCTTGGTCAACCTTTCACTGATGGGTGTAATCAATAATGACCTCTCATTACTTAGCGAATACGTTCAGAAAGCTAACGAATACATCAAGGTGCCATTGCCTAGGAATTACCCAGTGTTTGGACAAGATGCGTTTGAAACCGGAACCGGTGTGCATGCAAGCGCTGTAATCAAAGCGATAAGAAAAGGCGACATGTGGCTTGCAGATAGAGTCTACAGTGGGGTGCCTGCTGGAGATTTTGGATTGGAACAGGTAATTAGAATCGGTCACATGTCCGGCCGCTCAAACATCATTCATTGGTTAGAGAGCAATGGTTTGGAAGCAACGGATGAACTAGTAAGTCACTTGTTTGAGGTTGCAAAAAGCCAACCAAGAAACATGGAAGAGGATGAAATCAAAGAGGCAATCGCCGCTTTCCAGTCGTGATTAAGCGGCTTCTTCTTGCTCAGTGTCTTCAGCATTAATTTGCTTCCATTCAGCATCAACTGAACCGCCAGACCATTCGCCTTCGACTTGGATTTCGACCATTTCGTCATCTTCTCGCCAAATCGCATCTCCTTGGCTTCCATTTACGATTAATACTCCTCTCTCATCCATTTGAGTTTTCAGAAGTTCAATGTGTTTTGTTACCGGCAAAAAGTGACCTACGGGGTTGCCTGCAGTTACAAATGGATTCGTTGCTGTACAAATCATTAGACCATCCTCTGGTGCAACGATATCAACTGAAAGACCAGGGCTTCCGGGGTCTGAAATTGTAGCGATGACATCGCCCTTGGTCACAATACTGCCTGGCCCAACAAACATATCGAGAAGACCACCTTCTCCAGCACGCAGCCAGGTTGACCCTCCGGCATTGAGCCTAAATCTTGGTCTGCTGGGATTCTTTGGAATTACTTTTAGTGACTTCAAAACGTTAAGACATCCTTCAACAGCAACCTTCACTGCTACCTGGTCGAGTTGATTTGCTTCTCCTCCCTCATAGGTTACAGCTGCAATGTCCATCCCGTTGGCCACACGCCTCAAACTACCTTTAGGTGGCCTGCTATCAAGCACAACTTCAATTCCGAAAGCCTTTGCTAACAAATAAGATTCTGGATGAGATAAGTCGCCTCGAATTTGTGGCATATTAGAACGCCCAGTAGCAGCGCTGTGAAGGTCGATGATTACGTCAGAATCCTCAATTAGATTCTTTTTGATAGTGCTTGCTACTCGAGACGTAGTACTTCCTTTTGTTAATCCGGGAAACGCTCTATTCAAGTCTCTGCCGTCAGGAAAATATCTGGACTTTGAGCGATACCCAGGCAGATTTAGAACTGGAACAATCCTTACGGTTCCTGCCATTGATTGCGGGTCCAACTCGCCACCTAATTCAGTGAATTTTGAAGATAGTAAGTTAGTGCAAGCACTTGGACCTGTCAACTCATCACCATGTGTTGCTCCAATGATTGTGATTACTGGGCCGGGTCTAACGCCATGGAAGACAGTGACAGGAATAGGCCAAGAATCGCCCATGTCTACATCCAAAAGAGGCATTTTGACGGTACGCATTTCACCTCTTTTTATTCGCTTACGCAAGAATCTAATGTCTTTCCATTCCGACGCCCTGTCCCATTCAGGTCTAGATTCGGACTCATGTTCGTCCAGCGCTTTTTTTATTGCAAGTCGCCTTGTTTTGGGAAGTTCGTTTGCGACTCTGATACGTCGCTTCTTCCCGGCCATGTGTGGCCATTAATTGACACAACATCAAGATGATGGATGCGAATAGCAAATCAACCGCCTTTGCTAGTGTCAAATTATGGGACCGGGAGTTCAACGTCAATATGCACCCTCATCGATTTGTTTTGGTTGTGGTCCAGCAAATGAGAAAGGGCTGCAAATAGATTCTCACAGGTGTGCTGAAGGATTAGAACTACGGTTTACTCCTTCAGAAGAACATCAAGCATTTCCTGGAATGGTCAATGGAGGCATAATTGGCAGCCTTCTTGACTGTCATGGAAATTGGGCTGCTGCAATCGCATTGATGGATGCTTCTGGACTCGATGAACCACCATGTACGGTTACAGCATCATATTCAGTATCTCTACGAAGGCCAACACCAGCAGGTGTTGAGTTATACATCATTGCAGAGGTAGAAGAGTTGTTTGAAGATAGAGCGAAAATCAAGATGACCCTAACTGCTGATGACAAGGTCTGTGCAACAGGAAGTGGCTTATTCGTAGCAGTGAAAGAGGGCCACCCTGCATACCACCGGTGGTCTTGAATGGCAAAGGCAACAGAGTCTCAGTTAGGAGAATTGATCAACCTACGAGATTTTGTCATAGAGGTTATGTCCGCAATGAATATCTGGAGTGAGAGAGAACTCACTAAGTTGACTAAGATTGATTTTGGAGTTTTAAGAAAGAGTGCTACCCAGCGTCATGGAGTTACTAGATGGCGTCAAGGAATTAGAAAACCAACGATGCCGGAGGAAGTCGAAGTAATCGAATTACATCCAAGATTACTTTGTCCGGAGTGGAAACCATATGCCGCTTGGGTTTTACATCACGAATTTGTTCATGCTTTAGGATTCACAGCTCACGATTCAACATTTAGAGCACTAGAACAAATGTGGCCGAGTAAAGAATCTTCAAAAATGGGTCCCAAATTTACTGAAATGCTAAGGAAAGAGAAAGCAAAGTGGTTGTGGGTGTGTGATACTTGTAACAAGGAGTATCCAAGACAAAAGAAAGGTATGGGCAAATACATGTGCAGGCAATGCAAAAGGGTATTGCGAGATGTAGCCATGAATGCGTCACAGTGATTAGTGCATCATTCAAGCAGGTAATAATGCGGAGCAAAATCACAGTCCTGCTCCTGTTAATTTTGTGCATACCCAATGTTACTGCAGCGATTGATTCAGATGATGGTGGTGGAGAACTATGGTTTTCTTGTGATGATATTGATAACTGCTCTCTTACTGAATTTCATACAGGCGAAGAGAGTATAACAGGAACGGTTAATTCAGCATCGCCCTTTTCTCCTGAAACGGTGTTTATCGAATTACCAATGGCTCCAAAGCAAACTGAAATAGCTTTGATTCCAGAAGAGATTGATGAGTTACAAATTGATTTGAGGTATCAAGATGACTTAGTTGGCTTATCCCGGCCAGACTTAGAAGTGACCATAATTATCGCTCAATCGACTACTGTAATCGAATTCGAAGGAGATTCAAACCCAACCGATGGCATGCAAGGTGTGTATAAACTAAATGACGAGCCTCTACATCTTGGCGGTGATAGACTTCTATGGCCCGATGAAGAGATCAGGATTTTACTTCAGTTTGAGGTTGAGAGACCTGGAAATTGGCAATTGAATCTAAGAGGTGCTTCTTACATGTTCTTGGATATTATTTGGTCAGAGGATATAGAGTTGAAAGACGTTGATGAGCCATCTTCCAATGCTGCACCTAGGCAAACCGAATTAGAAACGGTCCACTATGGTGCATTGATTGAAGATGATTGGGATTGTTGGACATTTGAAGTTGACAACCATGAAATCTTGAGGATAACAATCGAATGGGAAGAGGTACCTTCTGAGATTGAGCAGAATCATGGCCTTCCAGACCTTATTCTTCCAGATAATCGTCTAGCACCAACCCCTGAACTAGAAAGTGAAGTTGTTAACGGAGCCACGAAGAATACTTGGAAATGGAGAGCACTGCCTGTTGGTGAATACGATTTTTGCATCGGTGGAAAGTTAAATGCATTCCAACCTTACAAATGGGCAGGGTTGCTCGCTTTCGAAAGTTTAGGTCCAACTTCACCAGATGGTTTTGATTATTCATCATGGGAATGGCAAGGCTATGGAATGAAGGCGGATGAGTATGGTGCAAAGGATTTGGATTCTACATCAGGAGTAATGATAATTGTACTGACATTTGCAATATTGTTAGGATTAATAATTGAATTGAGAACTGAAACAACATCCAAAGCAGTAAGATTTGGCGTATTTGTACCTGGAGTAATGTTGTTGTTAATTGGAGGAATAGTATCTCCTCTTTGGGCGATTAGTGGGGAGATGCCATCTTCTGATGAGTTGAGTCTTGAAGAATTAATCGATAATAGACTGGATCAAATATGGCATGCATCTCATGAAAATACTCCAGCATCATCTAGAGCATTACACGTTGGTTCCACATTTGGAATATTGGATGGAGAGACACTATCTTTACGATTAATTGCTGATTCAGCCTGGCCCTTAGATGATGGTAGATGGCAACTTCACATTCCCGAAATTTATGAATTAGATTTTGAATCCTTGATTTTTGCAAAGGTTGCTGAAAAATCAGAAACCAATCCAGTCGATGATCTATTAGACTTACACTCTAGGTCTTTCATCCTATTGGCGGCTAGGACTCTGATGTTAGACATACTAATACTGGAAGCATTACTAGTAGTAGATGAATTACCAACCTCAAACATTATTCATTTTGAGACCGAAATGGTTGATTCTAGTAAAAAGGGTCTCATTCAAGATCCAGCTTGGGGGACAAGACCAATCGATATACCAGATGCCAAATGGAGGTTACTGCAGGAAAATCTCTATCCAAATTTGATTTCAATTGTAATGCTGGATGGAATTAAGGATGATTTAGAATTTAGAATAATTATAGACGATGAAATGAATCATAATTTCATGTATTCCACTGAATCGGTAAAAATACCAAATTCCCTAGTGGATTATCAATATCTTTGGGTTTGTGCCGGAATTGGTTTGGTGATACTGGGGATCACTATTGAGAATAAGCGCAGAAACAAAGCCAAGCAAATTCTACAGAAATTTACATCTGAAAATAAGTGGAATTAATCATCTAGACTTTGAAGAATCTTCTCGACTTCTTCAGTGATTTTTCCGCTTTCTAGAGCCTTTGTTAGTTTGTTCTTCTTGGCCTTTGAAAGTCCTTTTGCAGCATTCTCGATCATTTCTTTTTCTTCATCGGTTACTTTACCGTCCGCGAGTGCGGATTTTACTGCACTGGCTACAGCGATCTTTGCTGCCTCTTCATCACTGATTCCTAAAGCAGCCTGAATAGTCTTCAATTCTTCGAGTTCTTTGTCAGTAATTACACCGTCTGCGAATGCATTTTCATATTCTTTTACTAAGAATTCAGTGTATGCTTCAGGGTTAAGGATGACGTCTCTAATCAATCCGTAATCGATACTTCCTTGTTTGGACCCCATTTCAAGTAATACAATTGATTTACGTACTTCTTTAATAGCCATATCCTTCAATCCATGAGCAGCCCACAATAGGCCGGATACACTTATCGCTGCAGCAAACCATATCATAACATCGGGATCTACCAAGTTGCCCGGTGAGATCAGTTGGAAAATTCCTATGACAGCCATTAGTGAACCACAAATAACTTCGAACCAGTCATTCAAATCCGGCTCATCATCAAACACGGAAAGCCTCTCGTCAACCAATGCATCGTCACTGCCCATGTGATGCCCACACACAAGATAGGCCTTAGGGGTGTCGGCTATTCAAACGGTTACCTTTTGGACTATTGACCACCTCTTTGCATCATGGGTGAACCGGAACGTGACGTATCCCGTCTTGGTTTGCCAGACGATTTTGGAAATTTCATAATCAAAGAATGGGGAATCGAAAAGCTACATCCTCCTCAAGCGGAGGCGATGCAATCAATTATTTCAGGAAAGAACACTATGCTTTGCATTCCCACTGCTAGTGGGAAGAGTTTGGTAGCATACATTGGTATTGTTAACCAATTGAAATCACTGAATCCAGGTTCAAGGGGAATTTACATTGTTCCTCTCAAAGCGCTTGCTACTGAAAAGTTAGAGGAATTGAAACACCTAGGCGAGAGTCTTGGTTTGAAGATAGGTCTTGGCATTGGTGATGCACCAAACGAAACTAAGCAAATCGATAATTGCGATATTCTAGTTTGTACGAGTGAAAAACTCGACTCATTAATGAGGTCAAAATCAGAGGTTTTGAGGAGAGTTTCGGTCGTTGTTGCTGATGAATTCCATCTACTAAATGATAGTCACAGAGGGCCTACAATGGAGATAAACCTCGCAAGAATAAGGCACTTGTTGCCCGATGCTCAAATCATAACTTTATCAGCGACAGTTGGCAATTCTCAAGATTTAGCGGATTGGCTGGAAAGTGACTTGATAGTTTCCCAATGGAGACCAGTTAGCCTTGAATACGCAACACTAGCAGAATTAGAACTCGAGCCTAGAGCCATTCAAAAAAGTGAATTCTCCACTTCGGCGGACTTAGGTCCACCTAGGACATTGGATGGGCCAAAAAGTCATATTGCGTGGGCTGCTCTTCAAGATGTTTACGAAATCAAAGGACAATTGCTGGTATTTGTTGCATCTAGGCGTTCAGCTCAATCCGAAGCAAAAAAATTGGCAAAACGTATGCAAAAATATCTAGAGAAGAATAATCCAGAGGCTTTACCTGCTTTGAAAGAACTCTCTGCACGTTTGGCAAGGTCATCAAATTCGGCAATGGGAGATACACTGGCAGAGTGTGTAAAAGGTGGTGTTGCATTCCATCATGCGGGATTAATGCATACTCAAAGAGCAGAGATCGAGAAAGCATTCAAAGAGCGAATTCTATGCTGTCTTAGTGCTACTCCTACCTTAGCGGCAGGAGTAAATCTTCCAGCAAGAAGAGTTCTTGTCAGAGATTTAAAGCGCTTTGATGATGGAATGAGCAGACTTCTTCCTGTGATGGAAGTTAAACAGATGTTAGGGCGTGCAGGTCGGCCTAGATATGACTCGGTTGGGGAAGCCTGGCTGGTTTGTAAAGGAGGAGATCCAAGACAAGTTGCAGATGAAATCGCCGATCGCTATATTCACGGTCCTGTTGAAGATATAACTTCCAAATTAGCAGCAGAACCAGCGATGCGTTTTCACCTACTTTCATCAATTGCTACCGGCGGACTAAATGCTAGAAGAGCGATTGGTGAATTCTTTGCAGGCACTTATCTAGGTCACTCGCAGACCAATTCATATTTGCAGGAAACAATAGATTTCATGCTTCGATGGTTAGTAGAAAAGAGATTCATTCGAAGAACAAATGTCGGTTCAGAAGAAGAGGATTGGAATGATGATGTCCCTTCTTGGGTGGATGCAGCCCAAACAGCATCTGGTGTTAGCTTGTCAAAAAATAAGTCAATAGAGCCAACAGAAGTAACATTTGGATTTCAGAAAGCGTCTAGGATCTCTGCTCAGGCTTCAAACTCATTTGACTTCGAGGCTATGGATAATGAGTATGAGGCAACCCCGATGGGAGAAAGGATTGCACAACTGTATATTGACCCGCTTTCAGCTGAGATTCTACTTGATGGACTCAGAAGAGCGGTTAGGAGAATCGTTCGCAAGACTTTGCCTGTGACTAGTTTTTCTCTTTGTCATTTAGTAGCTGCTACACCTGATTTCATCTCTCTTTGGCCAAAATCAAAGGAATTAGAATTTGGTAGCGAACTAAGGCAAAAAGCAGCATTAGTTGAAGATGAATTATTGATAGAGAGCCCAATTGATGAAAGGGCTATGGGAATGGTAAAGAGTGCTTGGTGCACAGAATATTGGTATGAAGAAAAGGACCTCAGAGATATTGAGAAAGAATTAGGAGTCACACCAGGAGACGTTTATTCAAGAACAGATTTGATGGGTTGGTTGCTACTTGCCGCAAGAGAGATATTACTGCGAGACGATATTTTTGCCGACGAACACTTAGGCTATGTTGCAGAGTTGGCAGGCCTTCTTGAATTGACTAGGTCAAGGGTTAGAGCCGGTTGCAAAGAGGACCTTTTACAACTTGTTCAGGTTAGAAATGTAGGTAGGGCTCGAGCAAGGACTCTTTCAAAAATGGGAATTAGAACTCCTGCTGACCTATTATCTATCAGTCCGATGGAATTGGACAAACTAAAATCAAAACGCGGTTGGGGACCTTTGTTAGTCGAGAGAATACTTGAATCGGTAAAGAAAATTTCAACAAAACACCAGATTAAACAAACTAGAACCGATGATGAACCCTTGCCGGGGGAACGTCAGGATTGAAATTGTGAATGCTTTAGGACGTCTGTGACCGCACCTATGTTCCCGTGTCGAAGAGTTGCCTTGGGCGAGTCTTGTGATGATCCTCGTGAACTTGCAATGTCTTGGATTGAAACAAGAAATTCAGAGCATTGGGCACTTGTTAGTGGAACATGCCTTGCAAGCGAGATTCACGGTTGGGTCGCTCATGAAGTTCTAATGAGAAACAAATCGCGAGGAACTATGAAATCGAATTCCATAGATGGTGAATTTATGAGACTATTATCTGGTACCCATCACATTGCTAACAGTTTCAAGAGAGCAGGGCTGTGTAAGGGGGATGAAACTGCCTGGATAGTCGATTTATCAGGTGAAGAGTCAGAAGAAATGTTCAATATTCATGCCCAAAAAATGAATTTTGAAATTCTAAATGACCGGCCAAACTTAGACATTTTCGATTCTGAGCGAATGGGTATCGAAGGGACTTCTTCAGAAGATGCTGCAATAGGCCATATTCATCTTGCAGATATACGCTAAATCTCGTAAATGTGAAAGAGCCCCTACTACACCGGCGTTACATGGTGGTAGCTACTAGACAGTCAGAATCCTTGTTTTCCAATGGCAGATTGCTGGATGAAGACAAGATAAAGAGAGCATTGGATAAAGCATCAGAACTAGGTGCGGAGTATGCTGAAATTAGGCTTGTTAGCCAGACCACAAATACCGCTTCTCTAAAGGATGGAAAACTAGAGCGAGCGATACCAGGACAAGAGATCGGAGTTACCATGAGAATTCTCGCAGATGGTGCATGGGGCGTCCATTCAACAAGTGATATAGCCTCTATCTCAGACCAAGTTGCTCCAACTCTAAGATTGGCAAAGGCTGTTGCAGCACGTCGCTCTTCATCACAACATCCAGTCGGATTGGCAGAGGTGCCAATAATTGAGGATGTAACTCATTGGCGAAGTGCCAAGGATGTTCGAGAAACTGATTTGGATACAAGAATTGAGATGATGTTGGCGATAGATAATGAAGCAAAAGATCATGAAAAGATAGTCTCTACTTCAACAGGTTGGTCAGATGAGCACATCCATACAGAATTAATGACAACAGAAGGAATGAACAGAGTTTGGTCATTCCAAAGGAGCCTGATTAATGGCATGGTTACCGCTAGAGATGGAAATGATGTAGTGTCCTATAGAATGAGGCACGGAGGAGAAGGCGGCCTTGAGGTAATCGAATCTTGTGACCTTGGAAGCATGGGGAGGAATGCAAGAATTTCTGCACTTAGATTGCTAAAGGCTGAGAGGGCACCATCTGGGAAAATACCATTGGTTGCCGATAGAGACCTTACAGGTGTCTACATCCATGAAGCTCTAGGCCATCCCTGTGAAGCAGATTTGGTTGCAGCAGGCGATTCTTGTTTGGAGGGCCGTCTTGGCCAAACAATCGGTTCAGAGATATGCACAGTTGTGGATGATCCAACTATGCGTGGCGGATATGGCTGCTATCCTGTAGACGATGAAGGTGTAAATACAAGGCCCAAGAATTTGATTGTGAACGGAGTATTGACAGAATACCTCAATCATCGTGAAACTGCTCACAGATACGACTTAGATCCAAATGGAGGTGCTCGTGCACAGGATGGTTTACACCATCCATTGGTTAGAATGTCAAACACCGTAATTCAGGGTGGAACTCACAAAGATTTGGATGAACTTATCGAAGATATCGAGTTTGGAGTGTATGCATGTGGAAGCAGAGGTGGACAGGTTGACACTGGACGTGGGTCATTCCAGTTCGCAGCTCAAGAGGCTTGGATTATTGAAAATGGCTCGCTATCAAGGCCAGTAAAGGATGTCAGCGTCTCAGGAATGACTCTCGAGATTTTGAAGAATGTCGATGGACTAACACGTGATGCATATCTTGGTTCTCCTGGATTCTGTGGAAAAGGTCAAACTGTTCCTGTAGGAGATGGCGGTCCATTGATGAGAATAAGAGAAGCATTGGTGGGATGATATGATTCCCGATGATGCTGTTGAGCGTTTGATGGATTCAGCGCAATCGATTGGTAAAGCATGTGAAAAAGCAGGTATTTCTCAATGGGAGATTTTTGCTTCTCAAGGATATGGGCACTCATTGGATATTGAAGCAGGTAAAATTTCGATGGCATCCGGTGGTGGAGAAGGCGGATTTGGAATTAGGATTGTAGAAGATGGGAGATACGGTTTCGCTCATCTAGTGGATCCATCTGCAGCATCAAACGCTATCCATCAAGCAATTAGCATTGCTCGCAAATCACCTTCAATAGAAGGTTTTGAATTACCAGGCAATAAGTCAGCATCGAAGGTTGGCGGGATGAAAGATAAAGCGATTCTAGACATGGGTCCAGAGGATTTGCTAGCTCAAGGTGACCAAGTGCTTACTAGGGTTGCTGAATTGGACTCTAGGGCAGTCGCTGTTGGCGGAGGAGTTGGAGTTGGAGCTGGCGCTGGCGCCATAGTTACTAGTTCTGGAATTGAAGCAGGAGGGATTTACACTTCTCATGGAATTGGGATTCATGTATCCATTGATGAAGATGACCATCTAACCTCTTCCTACGAAGGAGAATCATCAAGGATGCTACTAAAAGACCTAACTGCATCAGTAGATAAAGCAGTTCAATGGTCACAAATTACTCGTGAGAAAATTGCTGGAGGAGAAACTGAAGATTGTCCGGTTTTGATGACTTCAGATGGCTTCTCTCCACTATTCTCAGTAGTTGTCCCCTCTGCAATAAAAGGAGAAAGATTAGCAAGAGGCGAGTCATTCTGGTCTGGTAGGATGAACGAATTGGTGATGGCAGACCACCTTTCATTGGTAGATGATGGCCTTCTTGAGGGGGGGATGTCATCTGGGTCAAGAGATGATGAAGGTGTGCCTAGTCAAACTCAATCTATCGTTACTTCAGGCAGACTTACTGGCGAGTTATGGTCTACTAGGGATGCAGCAAAACTAGTCTCAGAAGGCAAGGTTGATTCTGCACAAACAACAGGTTCAGCATCTAGAGGAGGTCACACATCTCCACCTATTTGCGGTTGTAGCGACTTGATCTTATCATCATCAGCAAAGACCCATTCTCGTGATAGATTGATCGAAGAAATGGAGAAAGGTTACGTCGTTCACAGCGTAATGGGTGCCCATACAGCAAATCCGACAAGTGGAGACTTCTCGGTGACTACCTCTACAATTTTGAGAGTTGAAGGCGGAGAGATTGTTGGTGCTTTGTCACAAGCAGGATTTTCTGGAAATATGGCTAAAGCACTGTCCGGAAATGTAGTTCTCGGAAATTCTTCAATACGCAAGGGTTCATACAGTACGGGCTCAATGCACGTCCCGGATGTGCTAATGATGGACGGTTTGAGAATCAATCCTGCCTGACGATTTAACTTTCATTTTGAAATTAATCTGTCAGACATCTTCATGAACCGTCTCCATTGAACATCTAACTCCACGGAGGTGAAAGGGAGTGTCCAACAAACTCAACCAAACAGCACGAAAGCCCAAACACCCGTCCAGCGACGGGCCAGAAATCGAAACTGACCGTCGAGGTGTTCCTAATGTCTGATTACGATGCACATGTTGCAGAAGTGATCAATCAGGTTCCAGAAGCGGACCCAGAAAAAGTAGCAGAAGCCTTTGCAAGGTATGAGAAAGATTTCTTGATACCGCCTGAAGATGCAATGCGTTCTGTACTCAGAAGATTTCAATCAGATACGGGAGTTCCTACACAAAGTAAGCAACAATCCTCTGGAAATCAGAGACAATCATTACCAATAAAGAAAGTTGACAAATTATCCGACCTATCTGGTGACGATAAGAACGTAGAGATTGAGGTTGAAGTGGTAACTCACAACCCTAGAACAACAATGGTTAGGGGAGAAGAGAAGATAGTACCTTACGGTCTAATCGAAGACCAACCTTGGTCTGAGGGTGGAGAGAGAACCAGATGGGAATACAAGGATTGGGGAAATAATCCGAACCTTGCCCCAGGTGCAGTCGTAAGGCTAGAGGGTGTATCTGTGAATGAATATCAGGGTCGCATGAGTATTAACGTCAATCAAGCGAGCAGAGTTGTAGTCTTGAGGGAGGGTGTTAGAACAGTCTCCACTCCTGGTGAGCCGGTTGAAATTAGCAGTATAAAATCCGAAGGTTCAGTAACAGTTGTAGGTCGTTTACTCGCAACTAGGAATGATGTAATTCATCGCAAAGATGGTTCGGGTTCAATAGATGTTGTCAGAGGGCGCATTGCAGATGATACAGGTGCCATAGGATTCCTTTCATGGGAATCTTTTGACCATGAAGTGGGTTCGCTCTTGAAAATAGAGAATGCTCAAATCAATGTATTCCGAGATACTCCTGAAATTAATATTGGTTCATCGTCTAGAATAGAGATTTTCCATGATTCTAATTTCGCATCAGCTGAAGATTTGGTCGCTCGCTCGGTAAGTAAAATCGAAGATTTGAGAGACGGTTCAAGGGATGTTGAAATCGTAGTTGAAATACAAAAAATGATCAGAAGAGATTTCCAAGGCAAGGATGGAGAATCAAAGAGTGTTTGGTCCGGAGATGTAGCAGACCCTACTGGTAAATGTCGATGTTCAATGTGGGAAGAGCCTCCCTTTGATTTTGAATCAACACCAATTGTTGTAAGAATCAAGGGTGCCCGAGTTCGGGCATGGCAAGGAGTTCCAGATATCACGGTTGATAACCAATCGCAAATAGAAGTGCTTGCTGCTGCTCCTTGGGGTAATGATGTTGACCTTACAAATAATTTCGTAGAAGTAAACTTAGAGGAGCTCGTAACTGGTGCTAGTAGGGTTGGAATTTCAACCCAAGGTAATGTGGTTTCAATAAGAGAGGATTCAGGAATCATACATCGTTGCACAGAATGTCGCAGAGTGTTGAGAGATGGTGAATGTGCAACACATGGCGCACAGGAAGGCAACAAAGATCTAAGATTGCGAATGGTTCTAGACAATGGAAAGTCTACGATATCTTTAATCGTTAACAAAGAAGCATCTGAGTCTTTAACAGGAATGACTCAAGAAAAAATATCCTCAAGCATTACCGAAAACGGAAGTATGCAATTTGTTCAAGAATTAAGAGAAATGCTTCTTGGAAGAGAACTAGTAGCCAGAGGTAGAACAATTGTCGACGAACAAGGTGCAATGTTACTTTCAGATGATGCTCAATTAATCGAAGCGGATTCGGTTTTAGCAGCTGCCGAACTTCGTACAAGTTGGGGGGTGGTTTGATTGCAGCCTGCTAGAAGAGTTAGAAGGCAGCCAGCTTGGCATATGTTGGCATCAGAATTTACTGATTCAACATTGAGCCAACAAGGTTCTGGGGAATTTGACCCTATGTTCATCATTACAAAATTAGGAGCCAAAGTTAACAGAGTTCTAGTTGCAGGTATGCTGGAAAGATTAGACCCAAGAGAGACATCTAATGGCTCAACTCTTTGGCAAGGCCAACTTAGAGACCCTTCAGGTCTACACTTCTTTTCAGTAGGCGACTATGCCTCTGAATCAATGAGGGAATTAACCATACAGTTATCCTCTAGGATTGAGGATGGGGAATCAATAATGCTCTTGATGACAGCCAAGGCTCGCTATTTCCAGAATGAAGAGGGAGCGGTTTACACAAGTCTTCGTCCAGAAGAAGCAGCTGTTGTAACAAGGGAAGTTTACAGAAATTGGTTGGTAAAAGCCAGTCAGGGTATGTTGGAGAGAATGGATATGCTCGAAAAATCAAGTTCACTCGAAAAGACAGCAGATGCTCTAGCTGCAGCGGATATCCCTGAAAATATGAGAGAAGGTATTCTCTTGGCCGGGGAACACTACGGCGAGATTGACGTAGAACCATATCGCTTGAACATCATGAATGCATTGGACATTGCAGAGGATAAGGTCCCATCATTTACTTCCAATACTCCTCCTCAATCTAGCCTAGAGGTTGAAGAAGAAACTGAAGTTTCCCAAAATGATGAAAATAATGCTGATGAAACAGATTTGAGACAGGTGCTTCTAGATTTAATTTCTAGACTGGATCAAGGTGAAGGAGTAGATTTCGATACTCTCCTTTCCAATGCTGCTGCCAGGGGTCACGATAGGGATGCATCAGAATCTGCATTGGACGATTTGACAGAAGATGGCACAGTTCATGAACCAAGGTTTGGTTGGTTTAAGATAACAAATTAATTTTCTAACTCCAACAGGTTCAAGTTCCAATCGCGTTCTCGCTGGTTAAAGGTGGGCACATGGCAGGAACGGATTTCTTCATTCGACCGGCGAGCGGTACTTCGAGTTCAGATTGGTTAAGACTACCAAATGCAGACATTAGCGTCTCTATTTCGAGAAGAATGACTCGAACTGTTCTACATGGTGGAGAAGGAGACGATTTGGTTGATGAAGGAGCTGAATCTGCAGTCTACACTGTAAGAGGAGAAATGGATTTTGAAGATTATAAGAAGATCTTGAAAATGTTCCGAAGCGGTCAACCTTACATCCACGACCCATTTGAAGAGAGGGATGTAAAGTGCTTATTCGGAAAAATCAACTACGATGGTTCTGAAAGAATTTACACATTCGAATTAATTGAAGACATCAGATGATGGTGATATTATGCGTTCACTAGACGAATCCCGTGAGGTCCTTTACGTGATTAGAACCTTAGATGTTCTAATGGGCTCGGGAGTTGGTTTAGAAGCTGCAATACATTCTATCTCACAAGGAGGATATGGAATCATCTCCAAAGATTTTGCAGTCCTCATGGAGAATATCAACAAAGGACGGCCCTTAGAAAAAGAACTCAGGACATTGTTGAAGAAAGCAGAGACAGATGGCTACAAGCGTGTATTGAACACGATGTTGAACAACGTCACACAAAACACAGATATTATCGAGACTCTAAGAAAACAAGGAGAACGGATGGAAGAATCAAGGACGGAGAGTGTTAAGGAGTATATTGAGGAGTTAGGCGGTGTTCCAGAAACCCTACTGTCAATTGGTATGATTGGCCCAATTATTCTCTCTATCCTAGGAATCGCTCCACAATTGATGGAGGATGCTGAGGAATTGTTTGGTCCAATGGATCAAGGATTTATCATGAGTATCGTTAATGTTGGCTTATTCCTAACCTTACTTGGTATGGCAATGATTGGGCTAAAGGCTCACACAAAAGACCCGGGGTTGTGATCTATGCTATTCTCAATCCTTGAAATGTTTAGAAATGAACCACTCCTTCTGTTTATTATCACACTTGGAGTTGCATGTTCAATTGGTGGAATACCACCTATTTTAGAGAGAGTTAGAAGGAGAGGTATTGAGAATGATTTGCCTGCCATGTTGGAGGCACTTTCAGATTCCCTAGGTGCAGGCCTTGGTTTGCAGCAAGCTATGATGGCTGAAGCAGACAGAAATAATGGAACACTTGGAAAACTACTCAGAGAAACTTTAGCAGAAAGTCATGCATCATCCTTCGATTCAGCATTGGCAAGTTTCGCAACTAAATCACGGTCGGCTCAAGTTCAAAGGGTAATGCACCTGATGTCAACTGCTATAGAACAAGATGCTCCGCTGCAGAATATCCTCGCAGACATGTCTCGTGACTATGAAAGACTCAACGATTTAATGAACCGTAGAGAGTCGGATTTGATGGGACGCTCAATCCTAATTATCATGTTTGTATCAGTCGGTCTTCCTTTCCTGATTGCATTTATCGTTGGTCTATTCGCACCAAGAACTCAAGGTTTCCAACTTGAATCTTTCAATACATCATTTACTCTCTTCTTTGGTGCTGCTTCTTTCGTTGCTATTTCAGTAAGCGGAAGGATGCTAGGCAGAATGCGTAATGCTCTTTGGTGGGCGCCGCTTTGGATGGCAGTTTCTATGACGATTTATCACGTTGGAGTCTTAGTAATTGGAGGTTAGATTATGGAGAAAATTTTGGAACAATATGGAAGAGTAACTGTATACATGGAGCCCAATCACCCATCTCCGATGTATCACGTAGATGGAGGAGTTGAACCCAACCCTTATGGCAATCTAGCAGTCCTTCTAGAAGATGACAATTTGGAAGAAGTCATGTATAATGGTGGAGCACAATGTGTCAAAGTTGCACACAGAGATCATGGCATGTGTAGGACAAATGTTTGGGTAGATGACCAACAAGGTCTCGAGGTTGCAAAGAACATTGCTGCATTTACTTCTGTTCCACTCGGAGATGGACCTGGAATGGTTCCAATTTTCGACGGCCGCCTTCCAGATGGTAGCCGTGTAAATGGTACAATACCTCCTGTATCACCGGACGGCCCAACTCTTACAATCAGAAAATTCCGTGATGATCCACTAACAATGATTGACTTGATTAAATTCGGAACAGTTAATCTTCGGCTTGCTGCAATGATGTGGGTTTGGATTGAAGGTCTTGATAGTAGGCCAGCTAACTTCGTTATCGCGGGTGGAACCGGTTCTGGTAAAACAACGACATTGAATTGCCTTGGAATGTATATTCCTTGGCATAAGCGCCTACTTACTGTAGAAGATACTGCTGAATTGCAGGTTTATCACGATCACTGGCTAAGAATGGAGACTCGCAGAGAGAGACCTGATGGTACTCCTGCAGTTGACATGAACGATTGTCTAAAGTCGAGTCTTCGTATGAGGCCTGATAGAATAATTGTGGGTGAAGTAAGGTCCAGTGAATGTGCAACCTTGCTTACAGCAATGAATACCGGTCACGATGGTTCGTTCGGTTCATTGCACGCAAATACTGCTATGGAGACCATCACTAGAATGATTAATCCTCCAATGAACGTGCCTCCAATTATGCTTACTGGATTGGATTTGATTATTATTCAAGCCAGATTGTATGTGAATGGGAAAACTGCTAGGAAGATTACAGAAGTTGCAGAAGTAGCCGGTATGGAAGGAGATAAACCTAGGCTGAACGCTATTTGGAAGTATAATGCTGCTACAGATAGAATCGAAGAAACAGGTATTCCTTCAAAGATGAGAGAAACAATTTGTACCGCTGCTGGAATTACTCCGGCTCAGTTTGAACAACACATTAGGCAAAGGGAGCAAATTTTGGGAGATCTATTGAATAGAGATATCAGAGATATCGAAACTGTAACTAAGGTTATCCAAGGTTACTATGCATCTCGTTAATCATGAGATAGTTTCAGTCTGGCTAGTAAATCATCTACGCCATCGATTCTCTTTCTCATTGAGTTTACTCTTTCAGCAGCATCTGCTACCGATTCCCCTAATTCGATTTCTTCGTGCTCTTCTTCATCCTTTGATTTGAACTGTTGAGCTAACCTCTTCAAATCAGTAATAATTGAATCAACCTCAGTGTCACTAACTTTGATTCCTGGTGCTAATCTAGGAATCTCACTAGGTGAGATGTAGCCTAATTCAGCGCCAATTACTCCTGCAGCAGCAACAACTCTAGGTCTCAATTCGGCATTGTTAACATCATATCCTTTCTTTTCTAAGAATCTGACTACAAGTGTCTGTTGTGATTCACCAAAAGTTCCTTCTGATTTCTCAAGAATTGTTTCAACCAGTTGCTCAAATCCTTCTATATTTCTTTCAAGTCGGTCAAGAGTTCTTCTATCATTAGGGGATAGATGAATTGCACCATGTTGCAGTAATCGAATTACTCTTGTTCTGCGAGCATTCTTTGGATTGGATGCGGCAATTTCGTCATCCAATGAGACCTGTAAATCGAATAGAGCATGCAATCTTCCCGAAACCGATGGTAATCTGAGGTCAAGATTCATTTGTCTTGCTTTTTCTTCGAAAGCCATTCTTGCCTTGATCATCTCTCCATCATTATTGGCGATGATTTCCGGCAAAATTTCTCTAAGGCGTGATCTAACATCCTCGAATTTTCTCAAAGCCTCTCTTTCTCTCCAGGAATTAGGCATTGACTGAAGTGCATCTCTTTCTTGGTTTGCCATGTCGTTTAGATAAAGTAATCTTCCTTTAACAAAATCAATTACATCTGCTCCATCTATATCAAAGCCATAAGTTGTGAGACTCGATATAAACGCATTTACATCTTCTGAATCTTCAACTTTCCCTACTAACAAGAAGTCTCTGCAAAGTGCATCTATTTCAGCAATTCTTCCTTTTATTTCCATCACAGATGTGGTAACTTTTGGTGGAACAGTTACAATTTCTGGCGGCAGTGGGACCTCCCTTTGCTCTACAACTGGTTCTGGCGAGATTGCTACAGGTTCAATCTTATGGATTACCTCTACTACAGGAACCTCTTCCACTTCGTCAATATCAATAGATATCGCTTCAGGTACTTCTATGGCTGGAACAGGAGCCATTACTACGACTCTAGGCACGTTCTCTTCATCTGAAGGGAATGGAATTTCAATCAACTTGGGTTTTCCTCGCGGTCTTCGCAAACTCTTCTTGATAACTCCCCAAGAACCTGATTGTGCTGTCAAAACACCTGCAACTCGCATAAGTAGGGCTTGTTTTGTACCAGATCTAGGTAAGTCTAGTCTTGAACACAATTCATGCAATTGATCCCTAGACAATGTATCCAATTTTTCAGGTGTCAATTGTTTAGCATCATGGTTTAGATGTAAGAATAGCCTTTGTCTTCTCTCTCGAATAGAACCTGATTTCTTGACACCGAACACCGCCAATATGTCTCCGAGGTCATTGTTCAAAATTGCCATAATCCCTTCAGCTGAAAGGTCCCACTCGTTTAGAACAAGTTCAGCAATCAGTTTAGCACGGAGAACTTCTACCGAACCGTTTTTCGAAATTCCATGCTGTGCACAGATTTCTTTCAGGCGGTCTAATCTTGCCCGATGAAGTTCAGAAAGTAGGGTTTGCTTGTCCTCCATCCGCACACCTCTGAAAGTTCCTCCACTCCTCTCCATATTTGAGGTTACACCTCGCTGAAGTGGAAAAAAGCCCCATTACGAGGGTGAAAATACCGAATGAGAGACCGAATTATCACCTTTTGAAATCAACACCTTGAAACGGGTCATTAGTGAACGAAGGTTGAGGCCGAAACATGGGGCGCTATGAGAGGGCTGCAAAAACATCGCTAAAAGAGGCGACAGCATTGGCTTCCGGAATAATCGATTCTGTTAGACAGGACCTGAGGCGAGAAGAAGTACGCCTAGAAGAAGAAATGAGAGACCGTGTCGAATCAATTCAGGGTATATTGAATGAAGTTGCAAGTATTCAAGATGCCATTATTGCAGGTTCTTCAGAATTGAAAAGAGATTTAGAAAGAGCAAGGAAAAAATTAGTCAAATCTGGTGATAGAGAATTAATGGTAACTCAAATTATAGGTGCAGCTACTAGATTGGGAGAACTCCGTGCATTACACAATGATGCTGTCCAAAGAATCCAGGGCGCTATGGCAAGGCCGCCATCTGCAGTTGATATTATCGAGAGAATGACCAAAGATTTACTGAAATTATCTGGTTCTTGGGAAGCATATGCAAGAGAAGTAGACGAATCTATTGCTGATGTAGTAGACGCTAACGCACCAGTTGAATTGATTGAATTACAACGTGAACTAAACAACAATGGATACGATTTAATTCTTGCAGGCGAGGAACGTGATCCTGAAAATATAGAAGTTCAGAGAGCAAAAATCAGAGAATTATCCGGTGAAGATTTGAATTGATTAATTATAATCTTCTTCTTTGAAAAGTGGTGCATATATTCTGTCTTCGGACAATCTTCCTTTAGAAACCAATTCCTCTACGTAATCATCCATCAACTGCTTCATACGGCCACGCTTTTCTTCTTGAGGCGTCTCTCTAGCAATCTTGATTATATGTTGCCAATTTACAACTAGATTTTGAATTCCGGAGTGGCTTTCATCAATCGAGAAAATTCTCTCCACACTTGTTGTAACACTCCCATTTGTACTAATTGTTTCCAAGATTACATCGATTCGAGGGTCTGAATCTTTAGGACCTTGATGTGTTTCACCTCCGGAGAATGTTTTCCACTCTTTTAGCGGGTTCTCTGAACCAATTGATTTACCTCTATTTCCAACATCTTGCATTATGGCTCTAATCTTTCTTTGTTCAATGATGAGCCCAATTTTGTCTCTCATATTTTCTTCAATGCTGTCAAGAACTGTCAATTCTAAACGGAAAGATAGTGCTGCACCCATGTCAATTACTTTGGAAAAACGTGATGCTGGAAAATCCTTTCTTGTCAATAAAATCGTGTATCCTTCTAGAGGAATCGGAATAAACCGTGACCTTGCATCATCTTTCCTCTGCATTCCTAATGTGTGTCTTCTAGGCTTGCTCTTTAGAGTTGAATGAAGGATTCTGGTTGTAATAAAACCATCAATATCTCCATTATCTCTTAATTCCTCAAGCCATTCTACCCTTTCAAAAACGTCTTCAGGTGCATCTTCGTAGTCAGATGGTAGTTTGACTTGTAAGTCATTTCTTAGGCGTAGCATTTGACGCTTCAGAACCTCACAGTCAGCAATAATAATTCCATTTTTGGGTATGTATTCAGGTTTATCTTCACCAACCAAGACCCTAGTAGGCTCACGCCTTGGTAAAACCAATGCGGAAGAAAAATCTCTGCTTCGATTATTATACCACCATTCGCCAGAAACAGGGACAATGTCTGCATGCCCATCAATTAGCAATTCCAAAGCAGTTTCAACATGTGGTACTGGCTTAATGATTAACTCTAGTTCATCAGGTGAACTGTCTACGAATTTTTGCATATGTGTGTTTACTCCGTCTCCAATTTCAGGAGCAAGCAATATCTCAAAGCGGTTTTCTCCACTCATTTCCACACCTCGGCCAGCGATGCCGGCATGTTGTGGGCGTCAGCCACTCGTTAAGAAGGCGACCCTTGTGGGAGGCTCATGGAGGACAATGAGGTACTTGACAAGATTGATGCGATTCGAGATTTAGTAAATGCAAATCTCGAAGCCATAATTGAAGAGCAATCGTCCACATTTGGAGAAGTTGCAGAAGTTTCTGGTCAAGTTGTTCTCGCTGGAGGAAAGAGAATTCGTCCAATCATGGTCATTCTAGCATATGAGTTGGCTGGAGGTCAAGACTTGGATGAAATAATGCCATTTGCAATGTCGAATGAATTCATTCACACTGCTAGTTTAGTTCACGATGACATCAATGATGAATCGCTAACAAGGAGAGGGCATGAAACAATACATGCAAAGTATGGCCAGGCTAAAGCGATAATAGCAGGCGACTGGTTGTTTTCTCAAGGTTTTGGATTGGGTGGTAGATACGACAAAGATGTAGTAGATGTAATGGCACATTATTGTTCAAGATTAGCTAGTGCAGAATTTACTCAGATAGACCATATTCTAGACATGGCGACATCACCAGAAGATTATCTCGACATTGTAAGTGGCAAAACAGCAGGTCCATTTGCTGCGGGTTGTAAAGGTGCGGGATTAATCGCAAACAGTGATGCAAAGTCATGTGAGAAACTATTCGAATTTGGGATGCAAATAGGAATTGCTTTCCAGTTGGTTGATGATCTCTTGGACATTCGAGGAGATGAAAGAATGGGTAAACCAAGAGGCTCAGACATATATGAAGGCAAAATGACCTTGCCAATCATTCATGCATTGACGATCCTTCATGGAAATCAAAGGACAAGATTTGCAGAAATTTTACACAACTTCGAAGATTCATTGTTTGATGAATTTATTTCTTTGCTAAATTTTGGAGAGAGTCTTAACTATACAGAGATATTAATCCAAAATCATCTAGAGAGGGCGATGCAGAATCTAGATTTCTTCCCAGATTGTGATGCAAAGCAATTGCTTAAACATCTAGTCGATATGGTGCAAAATAGACACAAGTGAGGTCTTGTTATGGCTCAATCTTTCGATAGGGAAGTAATCATTATCGGTGGCGGTCCTGCAGGTAGCACAGTCGCAAGATATGCAGCACAGGGTGGTGCTGATGTTTTGGTTATTGACCGCAGAGAACCGATTGGTTCTCCTCTGCAGTGTGGAGAATTAGTGCCTACCAATGATGAAATGCGCAGACTGTGTCCTAATGTTCCCGATATGGATGATTTGTTTCAAACACCTGACCATGCAATTTCTCGTCACTCGAAAGAAATGCATATTGTGCCTCCATCTGGTAAGCCGTTAAAGTTTGATTTTGATGGATATGTTCTCAATCGAGTTGCCCATGATGAATTCTTAGTGCAACTTGCAAAAGAATCTGGAGCAGATTTTCTCGTTGATTCAAGGGTCGACAAAGTGGAAGAAAACTCAGTGATTTTGAGGAATGGCGATGTATACACAGCCAAAGTAATCGTAGACGCAGGTGGCCATAATGGTGTGGTGCGCAAGGATTATTGGACTGAAAAATCTACAAAAATTCCAGTAAAATTCGTCTTAATGGATGGTGATTTTGGGGATGCTGTTGAACTTCATTTCGGATCTATGGCACCAGGAGGATATGCTTGGATGTTCCCAAAATCAAGTGGTGCAAATATTGGACTCGGCATACAAAAGAGCTTCTCCAAAGGTAAAAGTCTGAACGAATATACAGATGAATTTATTGCGAAATATGATGGCGAAATCACGTTTAAGGGGGCAGGTTCTCTGCCCATGTCCGGGACAATCAAGAAATTCGTTAAGGGAAATTACATGCTTGTGGGAGACTCCGCAGGCATGGTTTTACCATCAAACGGGGCAGGAATTACCATTGCAATGATAGGTGGTAGAATTGCGGGTAATGTAATTGTTGAACACCTAAAATCAGGGACACCTCTGGAAGAATACGAAAAGATTTGGAAAAAGCAAATGGGTAAAGTTATGGCAAACTCAAAGCGTTCATTTAAGATTGGAAGTTTGCTTTTCCGTCTGCCAGATTGGATATTGAATATGATGTTCAATCGTCTAACTAAAGGAATTATTTGGAGAGCTGTTACCTGCAGGAAGATGTTCTGGGTTATCTGATGAATAAAATAGGCAGAATCGAGCAAATTTATCAAAAATAAGCGGTTGATTCAAGTCATTTGCCTGATAGGCATTACCATGAACAGAGACGATGAGGCGGTAAGCCCAGTCATCGCGACTGTTCTATTGCTAGCAATCACCGTATTGTTGACTAGCATGGTTTTCGTAATGATGTCAACAACTCTAGACAATGTTGAGAAGGCAGACCCAAAGGCATCCATCTCGGTAAGAGCACTCTCGAATGGCTATCATGTAGTTTCGATTACAAGTATTGACCAAGCACTTGATCCTTCCAAGGTTGAATGGTCAATAGTTAACCAAACAGGACAGAGTTTGAAAGAACATTATGGGTTCGTTGATGATTCAGATGTTTATGGAACAGTTGGCTCAAATATTTCATTCCATGATAGAGATGCAGGCTGGTCCGTGACTAAAGGCGATTATTTTGTAATCAATTGCGAACTTATTGAATGCAATAACGGTGATCACATATTCCAACTTGTGGACAAAGGTAGCAATACAATTCTAGCCACAATCAAGCTGCCAACAACTGCCTAACCGCCGATAAACGACATTTCGATCTTATCGTTGGAAATCTTGCCTCGATCTTCAGAATAGGCATCGTCTCTTTTTGACCAGATGCTTCGAACTGCTTCTGCGATTTGTTCTTTGCTTGCACCCATTCTAAGTATAGACTTGAGGTCGTTTCCATTAGATGCGAACAAGCATGTGTATAGCGAACCATCTGCGCTTATTCTCGCACGATTACACTCTCCACAGAAGGGTTTTGAAACACTTTCAATGAAACCGATTTCTTGAGAACCTCTTCTGTATCTATTTGCGACTTCTCCAGTGTGATTCGGTTGAATCGATTCCAAGCCTTCCAGCATTCCGCGCATCATTTCGCCTGTGATGACCTCTCTTGTATTCCATGAATTTGTTTCACCTACATCCATGAATTCAATATACCTAACAATTACTTCTGTTCCAAAAAACCTCTCAGCAATTTTCTCAATCGAATGTTCGTTGTATCCAGCTCTAATGACGGTATTTATTTTGACTTTCAAACCAGCCATTCTAGCGGCTTCAATGCCACGTAACACCGTTTCTGGAGTTGCATTTGTATCTCCCATTGCCTGGAAAGTTTCTACGTCTAGCGCATCAAGAGATACAGTTACACGTTTTAGACCAGATGCTGCTAATTTTTTGGCAAACTTTTCCAGCAATAATCCGTTTGTTGTCATTGCTAAATCCAAACCCTGTGGGAGCATTTTGATAAATTCGCAGATATCTCTTCGAAGTAGTGGTTCACCTCCAGTGAGTCGAATTTTTTGTAAACCCAATGGGACTAAAGATTCGACAATAAATGCTAATTCTTCATAGGACAAGATTTCGCTCTTTGAAAGGAATTGATGAGAATCAAAATGCTCTCTTGGCATGCAATATCTGCATCTCATGTTACATCTATCGGTTAGGGATATCCGCAAGTCACGCAGAGGCCGATTAAGTGCGTCCGTGACCATAGTTAGCGCTAAACAAATGATGCACTTCAACATGTGCATTGGATGCCTTCATCAGTTAGTTCATGCTGGCAGAAACATGGGAGGGGATGCTAACCATGTCTTTCATGATTCATCTCGCCAAAATTATGTGTTGGAAATCCAACCTAGTAGCCTTGTAGGGAGACTGAAACTTCCGCCATCCAAAAGCCATTCCATGCGCTGGTTAACACTTGCAAGCATGGATTCTTCACCAACCAAAATTTCAATGTGGGAGGTTGGTCAAGATGTTCAAGCATTGATCGATTGCCTAATCGATTTAGGAATCGATTGGGACGGTAGGGTTATGACAGGAGGAGAGTTAAATCCACCACCTTCAAAACTAGATTGCAAAAACAGTGGAACCGCACTCAGATTCTTAATTGGGCAAGCAGCTACGTGTGACTTTCCTATTGCGTTAGATGGAGACTCAAGCCTCCGTGCAAGGAGTTCCTTACATTTGCCAAAGTCATTGGCTGTTGAAGTAAAATCAGGAAGTAAAAATAGTGAATATCCAATGCTAATTCAGGGTCCATTTGATCTTAAATCTGTAGAAATTGAAGTCTCAAAAACTTCTCAATTCCATTCATCAATTATGTTGATGGCACCTCGGACAAATGGATTTTCAATAACTACGAAAGGTGAAGCAGTTTCACGAAACCACTCAGAATTAACTTGGGATTTATGCAAAGCAACTGGAGCAACCACGCCAGGGGTACCTTGGCAGGTTTCATGTCCCGATGTTGTAATTCCTTCAGACGCTTCAATGATGGCATTCGCAAAATTAGCAGGTCTAAATGTGGAGAACGAACCTGATAATTCGGATTCAATAGGGCATTTCTTAGATGATTCTGAGCTTCGGGACTCTAATGATCTAATTACTCCAATGGCAGCCTGGTTAGCATTAGGTGAAGGAGGTAAAATAACCGGAGCAGAACATGCTGCTTACAAAGAATCTAACCGAATCCGTAGAACATCGGAAATGCTTTCAAAATTTTCAATAAAATCTACAATCAATTCAGATGGACTCACAGTACCAGGTGGACAAAAACCCCTGCGACCAAAAGGTATTGTCGAAACATATGGTGACCATCGTATACAGATGACTGCAGTAATCCTAGCATCCATTTCTGGTGGGCTGGTAGAAGGTGCAGAACTACATAGAGTTGCATGGCCTTCATATCTGGAACAATTAATTGATTGTGGGCTAAAGGTAAGAGTTCAACCGTGACGGCCAAAATGATGGTCTAGCGCATTAAGTGGAATACGCATTGCAGTTGGCCTTCCATGCACACAAGCCCATGGGTTAGGTATTCTTCTCATATCATCCAATAGTCTTCTCATTTGAGATAAGTTCAATTTATGATTTGCTTTTACGGCACCCCTGCATGCATTCAAGAAAGCAAGGTGGTCCTTACGACCTTCAATTGTTTCTATTGGAGCCCCATCTTCTGTCATATCGAGTAGGATGTCATGAATGAATGGTTCTAGTTCACTTGCTGATAGCAGAGCAGGGGCGCTAATTATAGAATATCCAGCGGCCTTTTTCTCAATGACAAATCCGATATCATTCAGGTCGTTTATTCTAGCTTCAAGCCTTGCTATTTGTCTCGCATCTAAATCTAGAGGGACGGGAGCAATCCTCTCTTGCGCTTGCCAAAGGCTTTCATCGTGTCTCAGCCTTTCATATCGAACCCTTTCGTGCAATGCATGCTGGTCAATCAAAAGCAATTCTTCTCCTGCTTGCACCACGATGTAGGAGTCTGCAAATTGGGCTAATGGTTCCATCTCAGGTAATTCGTTTATCACTGGTCCCAAAGGCTCTGTCTTATCGATATCCTCTGTTTCTAAACCAGCATGTCTGTGCAGACTTCTTTCGCCAATTGATAAAGCAGGAGCAATCGGCCTAATTCCTGTAATGGTTTTCTGAGATGATTCCGGTTGAGAGATGGGTCTTGGCTTTTCCTTTTTCTTTATCTCAACGGCTTTCTCACCAGTGAGTGATATTTGTGCAGATTGTGCCCATGCGGGCTTTTCCACAACTCTTTTTTCTTCGGTTTGGGGTGAAAGAGATGTGATTCCGGTAATTCCTCCACTAGATTCTGGTTCTGTAGGAGTTGATTCAAGTGTATATGATATAGAACGTTCAAGTCTTTCAAGGACTCTCCATGAATTTTTTAATCGAACCTCTCTTTTTGTAGGATGAACATTCACATCGACTTCACCTTTTGGCAATTGTAGCATCAATACAGCAACAGGATGCCTTCCTTGCATTAGTCTAGTCTTGTAACCTCTGCGTATAGATTGCAAAAACGGTTGTGCAGCAACCGGTCTTCCATTGATTAAAATGTGAATATCATCGCCTTTTCCTCTAGTTATATCTGGAGTCGAGATCCATCCGCTCCAATTTTCATTACCTGGTGCATCTGAATCTGATGGTGGAGATGAGATTTGAATCATTTTACCAGCTTGTCTGCCCAAAACGTCATACAAACGGTCTTCTAATTCCTCAACAACTGGAACTTCTAGAATCGTTTTTTCATCACTGATTAATCTTAATCCAACTTCTGGATGACTAATTGCGTGAGATACTACAACATCCACCACCCTGCTTGTTTCGGTTGCAGGTCTTCTTTGAAATGCTAACCTTGCAGGCTGATTTGCAAAAATATTCGAGACTTCAATAACAGTACCTTCTGCAATTCCTATCGGCTGGATTTGGCTTTTGTCTCCATTATCCATTACTATTTGGCGACCTTCAGTTTTTGCAGGCCTACTGGAAATTGTCAGTTTACTTACCATTCCGATACTGGCTAATGCCTCTCCTCTGAAGCCTAATGTTCCAATTTCTGCAAGGTCCTCTTCGGTCGCTAACTTGCTTGTTGCATGTCTATCCAATGAGAGAGGTAGGTCTTCTTCATGTATTCCAGAGCCATTATCTGAAATCCTGATTAAATCGAAACCTCCTCTTTCGATTTCGATAGTGATTGTAGAAGAACCTGCATCAATTGAATTTTCAATTAATTCCTTTACCACTTGTGCAGGTCTTTCAACAACTTCACCTGCTGCGATGTGGCCAATTGTTCGCTCATCAAGTTGCTTTATTCTAGATGGCTCACTCATTTTCTTCCCTCCAGAATTTTCTGTAACTCATAGAGTGCTTCATGGGCTTGCCTAGGATTCATAATGTCAGGATCTGTATTTGCTAATGCGTTTTTTAGAGCTTCTCCGATAGGGTCTTTTTCAACTCTAATTTGGGGTTGTCCAACAAATCCTAGTAGGGAGGATTGGCCTACACTTCTAGCAGTTGGGGCGCCCTTTTCGCCAGCTTTGGCGCCATGTGCTTGGTTTTCCAAAAATCCAAGTAAATCATTTGAACGCTCTACCACATGTCTTGGAAGTCCAGCTAATGCTGCGACTTGAACACCGTATGAGTCATCACATGGACCGTCTGCAACTGTGTGCAAGAATTTCAATTCACCATCAGATTCAGCAACTTGGACATGAACATTTACTAGGCCGGATGCTTCGCCTTCAAGACCAATTAACTGGTGATAATGAGTTGCAAATAACGTCCTTCCCTGTATTCGTTTACAGATATCCTCTGTGACCGACCAAGCAATAGATAATCCGTCAAAAGTTGAAGTTCCTCTTCCAATTTCATCTAATAAAATCAGTGATTTATCTGTGGCCCTTTTGAGAATATGCGCGACTTCCATCATCTCCATCATGAATGTTGAACGTCCTCTTCTTATGTCATCAGACGCACCAACTCGTGTGAAAATTCTGTCCACCAAACCAACTTGGGCACTGTTAGCTGGAACAAATGAACCGGCTTGAGCAAGAATCGATAGAAGTGCAGCACATCTAAGATGAGTTGATTTACCACCCATATTAGGTCCAGTAATCAGCATAAATTTGCGCTTATTATCAAGGCGAATATCATTTGGTACAAAGCCGGATTGAACTTCTAAAACAGGGTGTCGTAAACCTTTGGCGATTAGCCTTGTATCTTCATGAATCACCGGTCTTGTCCATGAACGATTTCTTGCAACTTCAGCGAAGCATTGGAGCACATCAATCTGAGCTACACAAGAACTAATCATCCCTAGGATTCGAGACTTTTCTCTACACCTATCCCTCAAATCTCTAAACATATCATATTCGATTGCATTCGCTTTGGTTGCAGCAGTGACTAGTTTGTCCTCCCATTCAACCAATTTTTCGGTCACATAACGGTTCCCATTTGTCATCTGTTGTCGTCTATTCCAATCATCTGGAACTTTCCCTAGATGCGTTTTAGTCACTTCTATGTACCATCCAATTTGTCGATTATGCCTGACTTTTAGGGATGGTATCTCTAACCTCGCTCTTTCCCTCACTTCTAGGTCCTTGAACCATTTATGCCCAATTGCAGCAGCCTCTCTCAACTCGTCAAGTTTGCTATCTATTCCTTCTCGAATAATTCCTCCATCTCGCATCGATAGTGGCTGTTCATCGTTGAGATTAGCTTGGATATCTATTTTCATCATGTCAAGAGCATCAAGTTCTTCAGATATTCTAGTTAGAAGGGGATCATCAACTTCTAAGCAAAGTGATTTCAATCGAGGCATTCTTTCCAATGCCAATCCAATCGCTACTAGGTCTCTACCTGCAGACCTATTGTAGGAAAGTTGTGTTGCAAGTCGCTCCATATCTCGTAGTCCTTTTAGACAATCTCTAAGTTCATCTAATCTTCTTGAAGACCTTGCAATGGTGGCAACAGCATCTTGCCTTTCTTCAATCGAATGCTTTTTCGCCAGTGGTCTCAAAATCCACTGCTTCAGCATTCTTCTGCCCATCGAGGTGCGACATTTGTCTATCGCTCCAAGTAATGACCCTTCCTTTTCTCCTGATAGTGTGTGGGTTAATTCCAAATTTCTAAGGGTTGTTTGGTCAATTATCATATTTCCTTCAGGACGCATTATCTCGATTTCTTTGAAATCGATTGAATCTACAATATGCATCGCTGCAAGGTAGTCCGCAGCAAGACCAGCCGCATCCATAGCAAGTGGCGAATCTCCCAAGTCTATATGTCCTAAATCAGCAACTTCCAGGATGCTTTTGAGAGCATCTTGGCCTTTTCTTTTTGACGATGTATGTTGGGAAAGTGTAACGTTGTCTAATTGAGCAATTACAGTTCTAAATTCTTCTTTATCGGCATCTCTCGGTGAAAAAATCAATTCTCGCGGATTACTACGCAATAGATCATCTAGGAGCCTAGACCACCTTTCATCACCGTGGTGTTCAATTGTCCAAACATATCCGGTAGATGCATCCAATATTGCTAAACCCAAGCCATCTGATTTGGTGGAAATTGCTGCTAGTCCAGCAACTTCTTCAGTTCCGATCAAACTCTCTTCGTATAGTGAACCGGGAGTGTATATTCTAGTTACAACCCTCTCCAATAATTTCGCACCTTCCCTAACTTCTTCCTCTTGTTCTGCAACACATACTTTGTAACCTGCTTGGAGCATTTGTCTGAGATTATCTTCTAATGCGTGCCAAGGAAAACCGGCCATTGGAATCGGTTCTGCTGCCTTTTTGTCTCTACTGGTTAGGGCTAGGCCTAGAACTTCTGATGTTACTACTGCATCTTCGTGAAACTGTTCATAGAAATCTCCCATTCGGAAGAATAAGACAGAATCTGTGTGTTCTGCTTTGATGTCCATATACTGGTCCATCATACCTCTCTTCGCCATCGGGACACATCCATCGCTTGCGCTAGGACTGGACCACTATGGAGGGGGTTCGTAAATGCTGCCCTTGAAAATACAAATAGGCAATGATTAGTATGGCAAAAATCAGAATACTTCGCCCTTTCGAATTGCATCGGCAATATTCCATGCCATAATTGATAAAATTAGAAGCGAAACAAAGATAAATCCAAGGTCTAAAACTCCTCTCAAACTAGTGAAAGAGGTTCTAGCATTGGTGTCTATAGAAAATGCGGATACTTTATCTGAATTATCAGATCCATGCACAGAAATCATGCCATCCTCATCACATGTCGCGAATGTTGGCATTATTTCCAATGGTTCTGGCATCTTTTCAACCACGATTTCGCCCTCGGAATATATCGCAACGGTTTTCGATCCGATTTCTCCAAATAACCAGACATTTCCATTATTGTCATCTGTTGCTGCTTGGCTAGAAATGCCCAATGATTCGACATTATTTCCAGTTATCAAGATTGAATCTGCTGTTCCCGTTGCAAGGTATCCATTATCTGTTTCAAACAGTCCGTGAATAGTTCCTTGTCCACCAATGTGAATAATTTCTATTGCAGGTGCACCAACGCCGTCCCAGGTTGCTTCGAGAACCAATTCATATTTTGGTGGAGATGCTGGATTAGAGCCCAGCCAGTTAGGTGGAGCTTGCCAAGAACCGCCGATTAACCAACCTTCATCTGTAGGCATAACCACATCTAAGAACATAGTATCGTCATAATCGGTAACGCTTGGGTTAGGTTCTGAATCTCCATACCAAATTGCAGCTAGCGAATGGCTAGTTCCGTCTTGCACAATCAAAAGTAAAGCGAGGTCATTTCCAGAAACCTGAGTGGCGGTAATATTGTCGCCGATACTAAATTGGCACCATTCAGTGTCACAATCAGGCCCTCCATCTCCAATGTATGCTAGCATACCTTCGGTTCCTAAGCAAGCAAGTGTCATCCCTCGATACTCTTCTAAGCATGTGGCATAGGTTGCAGAACTTTCATCGCCTAGATGATTAATTATTGTTCCAGTTTCGCTTTGGTAAAGAACAGTATCTTCAGTTGAATCCATGACAAGTCCTTTCACTTCTAGTGAACTACCCTCGTGAACCCCGGATAAATCACCGGACCAATCGATTAGTATAGAGCCAATAATTATGATAATTGTAAACACTGCAAAGGACAGCCATTGATGCTCAGATTCTTCTTCGATGAGCCTGCGCCAACCTGACATCAGCAGTCCTAAGCGTAGTCTATCCATGACCTTTACCCTTAATTCCATGCAAATTTGTAATCGGCATGGTCATAAAGGGAAGGTGGGTCGCAAACTCGCCCGGAGGTATCAAGCATGGCACGTAAGCCCGCAAAGATGTACCGTAGACTGAAAGGTCCTGCATATACTCGACGCAAGTATATCGGTGGTGTTCCAAACAACAGGATCATGCAATTCCATGTTGGAAATCGCCGTGCTGCTGAAACAGGTCAGTTCTTGATGGAACTAAACCTAATCGCTGATGAGTCGTGCCAAATCAGACACACTGCACTAGAAGCTGCTCGTGTTATTTCAAACTCAACAATTAGAAAAGTCGCAGGTGCACAGAATTACGCTTTGCGAATTCACACATACCCACATCACGTGCTGAGGGAAAACAAGCAAGCAACAGGTGCTGGTGCAGACCGTGTATCCCAAGGAATGCGTTGTGCATTCGGTAAGAATGTAGGAACTGCTGCTAGAGTAAAGCGCGGACAGAGAGTTATCTCTCTACAATTCACGCCAGAACACTATCTGGTTGCAAAGGATGCTCTTCGCAAAGCTAGCATGAAGTTCCCAACACCGTGCACGACC